>Ga0255347_1002041_pt1 | contig 29864 bp, 27 predicted proteins | sample wastewater_treat_2_FD_192479 | JGI IMG/M metagenome (GOLD analysis project Ga0255347, IMG submission 192479) | Wastewater microbial communities from Lulu Island WWTP, Vancouver, Canada - plant24 | ecosystem: Engineered > WWTP > Wastewater > Unclassified | place: Canada: Vancouver, British... | reverse complement strand
TTGATTCTCCTGCAGCTGGTTCATATAAAATAGAAGTAATAGGTAAAAATATATCTCAGGGCCCACAACCATTCGCTTTAGTAGTTTCAGGTGCTGTAGTTGAGGCAGAACCACCTCCACCACCAGTTCCACCTGGAATTGAGCTTAAGGTCATACCGGGAGCAAGGACTGTTATTAAAGGTCAACAAACAACATATACTGCAAAAATTATATCAAAAGGTGGAGCATCCGGAGCTGTTAATATTGGTTTGGTTTTTGATATAGGCTCTCCCTCTTCTGTTGGGATTACCTATACAATCTCACCTAATCCAGTTAATCTTCCAGTTGGTGGTAGTGCTGACGCTTTAATTACAATGAATACATCTCAAATTACTCCCAATGGTGATTATGGTATAACTGTTAATGCAGCTACTACTCAATATCTTTCTAATCCTGTCGATATTATTCTTAAGGTTATTGAAGAGCCTTATTTTGATATGAGCTTTAATCCTGCAATTGCGAGCATACATCAAGGTGAAAGCATTACTTACAATATAAATATATTACCAAGATTTGGTTTTAGTCAGGATGTTGAATTCATACTAGATCAAATACTTGGCATACCACCAAACTCTACATTTAAAATATTCCCTAATCCAACTCAGCAAAGGTTAAATTATAAATCTCAAATAACAATTGAAACAACAGAAGATACTCCTGTTGGAGATTACGAAATTTATATTTTAGCTAAAAACATTGATCCACTTGGTTTGAGAGACTTAACTGTTGTGAAGTCCTTTAAGCTTGAAGTAAGATTAAGACCGAAGATTTATAAAGTTGAAACATACATTAAATCTTTCCCGGAAGTTGCACAAGAGGGTGAGGAGGTTAAATATAGAGTTCAAATAAAAAATATTGGCAATGAACCTTTAGTTAATAATACAATTATATTTGAGCTGGATCCTAATCTTGAATTCTTATTCTCTGAGCCTGCTGGTAATTTTTCTGATGGTAAGCTATATATAAGTTCCTACGATATGAACCCTGGGGATTGTTATCCAGGTAGAGATTGCAATCTTATTGACTGGAAAGGTTTAAGCGATCAAGATACTGATTATCTTATTGTCAAAGCAAGAGTTAAACGATTTACGATTCCTCCTAAAGAAGGACAATTAATTGTTAGTAAGCTTACTTTTCAGTCTGATCCATACCTTACTTCTACATTTGCGGTGGAGACTACATTAAGAGGCAGAGTAAGTGGAGAATCTCCAATTTATTTAAAGGTTTATCTTGCGAATCTTGATTTGGATGGAACAATATCCCAAGGTAAAGAGTTAGTTGTTAAATTTAAAATTGATGGTGGTACCGGGAGATATCTTTATTCATGGGATTGGAGCGATGGCGAAATTATAAGAGACCATGAGGCAGATACATCCGAAATAACTTTAAAACATACATATAATAAAGCTGGTACTTACCGGATAAGAATCGATGTTAAAGATTCTAAAGGTAAATATAAAAAAGGTGAAATTATTGTAAGAGTAAAATAGAACAAAGTAATATGGCTTAAATTAACTATAAACTTTGTTCTGTTAATCACTATTTTATAAGATATTTATTTAAGAAAATTAAATTTTTGAAACTATATTTAGGTATAGTTGTATTTACTAATAGGTGAAAAAAATTAAAGAAAATATTTAGGAGGACTTGTTAATGACGAAAATTTATTCAAAGCTAATTGGTATACTTATTATTTTTATTTTGACTATAAATGTATTGCCAATTAGCACAAATGTTTTTTCTTTAGAAAAAGCGGTTCCAGAAAATGCTTATTTTAAACCACTTGAAAAAGAAGTTTATAATCAGTATTATTTTTGGTTCAAAAATTTATCAGGAAAATCTTCAAAACTCAATGCTAAGATTGTTGAAAAAAATTTCCCTGGTGGTCCAAATGACAAAAACTGGTTTACTCAGTTTTGCTATTCGAATATTTGTTTCCTCGATGAAGGAGTATCACCAAAAGTACTTAAACCAGGAGAGCGTGAAACAATGCATGTATCCATAAGACCGTTTAGCGGAGTGGCGATTGGAGAAAAAGCGTGTGTTGTGTTAGAAGTCTGGCCAGAAGTAAACCCAAAACTTAAAGAGAGAATCGAGTTCTACGGAATTACAGTTGATAAGAAATTAGTTAAACTTATTATTGGCAACAAAAATGCTAAAGTAAACGATAAAAATATTCCTGTTGATGTCGCACCTTTTATTGATAAAGCTTCAAATAGAACTCTTGTACCTTTAAGATTTATAGGCGAAGCACTCGGAGCTTCAATAGATTGGGATAACAAAGAAAGAAAAGCAATTTATAAACTTGGAGATGAAACATTATATTTCTGGGTTGGCAAAAAAGAAGCTGAAATAATTATAGGGAAAAATTATTCAAAAAAGATTTCTCTCGATGTAGCTCCAATAATAGTAAATAGTAGAACATTTGTTCCAGTAAGATATGTATCTGAATTGCTCGGAGCTAAAGTTGATTGGGATGGAAAAACACAAACAATTACAATTTTGTTTCCGCCACCCAGTGAAGAATAGGTGAATGCTATGAGAATTAGAAAACTATTATCTGTTTTTTTGGTATCTTTTTTAGTTTTATCAGGTTGCTTATCTTTGTATAAGGATAATTTTGCTTTAGCATCTGAAGAAGGTAATATAAAAATTGTTGGGAGTGGGCTTAAAAAGGGAGTATTTTTTGGCCCAACTTACCTAAATGTTGATCAACAAAGAGTATATATTGCAGATACATTAAATAATAGAATACAGGCTTTTATAAGAGGAAATGTTTTTCAGCTTGCATTTGGTGGTTTTGGACAAAATGAGAGAGAATTTGATAGAGTTGGTGGAATTTGCACTGCTAAAGGAAATATATATGCTGTTGATTCAGGAAATGCGAGGATTCAAATTTTTGATACTAAAGCAAATTATATAGGTCAATTTGGTAATTTTGGAGAAGAAAAAGGATCTTTTAGATTTCCAACTGATTTAGCCACTGACGATGATAAATTATACATTGCAGATACTGGAAACAATCGAATTCAAATCTTTGACCTAACAGGTAAATTTATTTCAAGTTTTGGAATCAAAGGTAAAGGCAATGGAGAATTTTCTTCTCCTCTTGGTATTGAAGTATCAGAAGGGAAAATATTTGTCTCAGATACTGGAAACAATCGAATTCAAATCTTTGACCTAACAGGTAAATTTATTTCAAGTTTTGGTTTAAAAGGAACTGATGAAAAGGATTTTGTATCACCAAAAGGAATATGTATTTATAATGGTGAGCTTTTCGTAGCAGATTCCGGTAATAAGTCAGTCCAGATATTTTCTACATCTGGAGTGTTTAAGAGGGCTGTTAAAGACGAAAAATTATCTCATCCTTATGGTGTAGCGGTATTAGATGAGAAGTTGCTTATATCTGATTATGAAACTGGTAGAATCTTAGCTTTTGAACTTAATGGAAAGTTTTATGATTATTTTGGCTCTTCTAGGGATATAAATGGCAAATTTGTTAAACCTATAGCGGTTACCACCTCAAATGAGTTAATATATGTTCTCGATGAATATTTAAAATATGTTCAAGTCTTTGATGAAAAAGGTAATTTTGTGAAATTAATCGGGAGCAAGAAAGGTGAAGTGGAATTTGTTGAACCTTGCGAAGTTAGTTTTAGTAATGAAAAACTCTATGTTTTAGACAAAGGTGCTAATAAAGTTTTTGTATTCTCTGCAAATGGTGATTATATTGAAAGTTTTGGAAAATATGGTTCTAAAAATGGAGAGTTTATATCACCAAGCGATATATGTGTATATGGTGAAAAGATTTATATAACTGATACTGGTAATTCGAGAATTACTATATTTGATTTTAAAGGAAATTTTGTAGGCGTATTTGGCAGTTTTGGTTTCAAAGATGGCCAGTTTTACTTAATAAAAGGAATAAGTGTTTTTAATGATAAAGTTTATGTTTCAGATTTTGGAAATTCTCGGATACAAATATTCGATTTAGATGGTAATTTTTTAGGTAAATTTGGTAAAAAAGGTTCCGAAATTGGAAGTTTTTATGGTCCAAGTGGAATTTATGTAGACATGTCAGGAAAAGTGTATATTGCAGATACTCTTAATAATAGAATTCAAATAGTAGACACACTTACAAATAAAAGTAATGTTTATGGTTCATTTGGTTCCGTATTTAGTATTGAATCAAATATTGCTAAAGGAGAAAATGACTTTGATTATACTTTTCTCCCAGGAAGCTTTTTATTTCCATCTGATGTAACTTGTTTTAAAAATTACTTAGTAGTAGTTGATACATATAATTTAAGAGTACAACTTATACCGTTTTCTTTAGTGTTCGGAAATGATTTAATAAGAATTACTCCTTCTTATCTTGATTTTGGCTCAATAAGTAAAGGTAACTCATTAGAGAGAAGTTTCTTCATAAATAATGAGGGTGGAAATATATTAGTTGGCACTATTAGCTCCAATAACAGTTCTGTGAAAGTTGAGCCAGAGAGGTTTAGCGCCGCTCAACAAGAAGTTAAAGTCAAAATATCAACAGATGATCTTCAAGATGGTATGGATTACCAGGCTAAAGTTACGGTGAAATTAGATTTAGGACAAACCAAAGAAGTTGACATAATATTTAGAGTAGATTCTGCACCTGATTTTTATACTGAGATTCCACCAATATTTGTAGCATCTGCTGATGAAGATTTTGGAATACCCATTAAAATTACTCCTCAAAATGGTTTTACTGGTATTGTTACTTTTATTGCATTAGGTTTACCAAAAAATACTACCCCTACTTTTGTGCCTCCATCAGTAAATCTACCCGAAAATGATACAGTTATACTTAAACTTACCCCATCATCAAAGTACGTAGAGGCAGGTATCTATAATATTGAAATAGAAGCTCGTGCAGCAAGGGGTAACAATACTCATAGAGCTTCTTCTATATTTGTATATAAACAAAAACTTGAATTAGTTCCACATACCGTTCTTGGTGAACTATTTACAGCAATATGGTGCATAAATTGTGTTCATTCACACAGAGCAATGGATAGACTATACGAGGAACTTGGTAAAGAAAGAGTTGTATTTATTGAGTATTATGTAGATTCTGTTGATGACCATCCTTCTCCAAGGCTTTCCTGGGTAGAAAGCGAACAGAGAATGAAATGGTATCAATCTGATAAAGGTTTACCTACAATATATTTTGATGGGACTGATTATATAAAAGGAGTTCCTACTGGATTAGCAGATGATAGCACTGAAGGTAAGGATAAAGCGATGTATGAGAGTTATTCGAAAAAGGTACAGGAAAAACTTAAAGAACCCTCTCTTGTTAATATATCTTTAAAAAGTTCATTTGACTCAGCAAAGAAGGTTGGCAAAGCCTCTGCTACTGTTACGGCTTTAGATAACATTCCTTATAAAGATCCTCGAATTTATTTTGCATTAACCGAAAGTAAAATACCTTTTGTAGCTATAAATGGTGATAAATTTCATCACTTCGTTCTAAGAGACTTTATTACTCCCAAAAACGATGATTTAAATGATTATCTTGGAACACCAATGAAACTTCCCACTGGGGAAACATTTGGCAAAAAAGGCGACACATTTGACATAAATGTCGAATTCAAACTTAAAGATATATATAACCTAACAAATGTTTCACTGGTTGTGTTTGTTCAAGATAATATAACTAAAAAAGTCCTTCAAACAATGGAATTTCCTGTAAAAGTAATTAATATTAAAAATTTTGAGTTTATTTCTGATGGTAACCTATTTCAGGAAAGAATTAAAGGTGAAGAAGCAACAATTTCTACTTATATTGTTAATAACGGAACTCTTGACGATGTTTATGATATTTCAGTTCTCAATAAATCTACTGATAAATGGTTATATAAAATTTATCTTGATGGAAAAGAATTTACAACGGGCGATAACGGGGGAGCAAAAATAAGTGCCTCTAAATATGTTAAATTGGATATTAGAACCCAAATTCCACAAAATGCAGAAGTTAAAACTACACAAGATTTTGTAATTAATGTTTCTTCTAAATCAACAGGGTATGAGAAGTCTCTTCATGCAAATATAACTGTTATTGAAGATAAACCACCAGATTTTAATTTCACTTCAAATGGAGAAGAATTTGAGATAATGGCAGGGGAACCATTAAATATTGAGTTTAGTGTTTTACCTAATCCTAATTTTTCAGAAGAAATTACTCTTAATTTATTAAATCCTCCTAAAGAACTCGATTCTTATTCATTTGAACCCCAGAAAGGAAAAGCTCCATTTTACTCAAACCTTACTTTAAAGTTTAAAGCAGATACGCCTGATAAAAAATTCTCATTAGAAGTTTCAGCTGACGGAGGAGATGTAAAACATTCTCAAATTCTTATTGTTCAAGTTTTGCGTAATCCCGATGCAGTTCCACCAGTTCTTGATATTACTTTTCCACCTGATAATTATCTTACAAATAAACCTCAAGTGACTTTGTTAGGTATAACAGATTCGACCGCATTACTATTTGTCAACGGAAAAGAAGTTACTATTGAATCAAATGGTAGTTTTTCTGTAACGCTTGATTTAGTCGAAGGAGAAAATGTTATATCTATAACAGCAAAAAACAGGAAAGATCTCGAAACAACTGTTACAAGGATTGTTACACTTGATACAACTCCACCGATATTAGAATTAGAAGAAGTTCCAGCTGAAGTTTATAGTGACAAAATAATAATAACCGGGAGAACTGAACAATCAGCGGTAGTAAGAATAGGAGAAGCAGATGTTGAACTTAACAGTAGCGGTGAATTCTCAAAAGAAATAACTTTAACAAAAGGATTAAATGTTATAGAAGTTATTGCCATAGATAAAGCAACAAATGAAACAAAAATAGAATTAAATATCTACTATGCTACTTTAATAAAACTACAAATTGGTTCTAAGACCGTTTATATAAACGATGATGAAAAAACAATTGAAGCACCTCCATATATTAAGAACGGTAGAACAATGGTTCCTATAAGAATTATTTCTGAGGCATTAGGAGCAGAAGTAGAATGGAATGCAAGCATTAAAGAGATCACAATAAAAAAAGACATTAAAGTTATAAGAATGCAGATTGGTTCTAATGATGTTTATATAAAAGAAGAGGGTCAATTAGGTGAAGATAAGTACATACTTGATGCACCACCAGAAATTGTTAATGGAAGAACATTTGTACCAATAAGATTCATCGCAGAAGCATTTGGAGCAGAAGTTAATTGGGTTGAAGAAACAAAAGAGATAATTATAAAAAGTTAATAGATAATACCCTCTTCTGTAATAAAGGCAGTTATTAGCTCCCTTGGAGTTACATCGAAAGCTGGGTTTAGAGCTTCGATTTCCGGGGGAGCTAATTTTATTCCACGTATTTCTTTTAATTCTTTTTGATCCCTATATTCTATAGGTATATCATCACCTGAGTTTATATTTTGATCAAATGTATCTTTTGGAGCTGCAATAAAAAAAGGAATATTATGTACTTTTGAAAGAATAGCTATTTGATATGTACCTATTTTATTTGCTGTATCTCCATTTTTTGCTATTCTATCAGCCCCTACTATAACTTTATTTATTTTTTTCTCTTTCATTAAATAACCTACTGCACTGTCAACGATTAATGTTGCAGGAATTTTATTTTTTACTAATTCAAATGCTGTGAGTCTCGACCCTTGGAGAAGTGGCCTTGTCTCTGTGAAATATATTTTAATATTCTTTTTTTCTCTGTAAGTATATTTAATAATTCCCAGTGCTGTTCCATAACCTAAAACTGCAAGTGTTCCAGTATTACAATGAGTAAGAATTGAATCATTTTCATCTATTAGATTTAAGCCAAATTTTGCAATGTTTAGTGATTCATTTTTAAGTTTTTCTTTATAATTTTCAGCCTCTCTTAGTAAGATTCTACTTATTTCTTCCATATTTTTCTTACTTTTAATATTATTAAGCATATACATAATTTTGTCTACTGTATTCGGAAGATTAACAGCAGTTGGCCTTGCATTCTTTATTCGTAACGAATACTCTTCAAGAGATGAGAAGTCATTACAATTTAAAGATGCAAGATAAAGACCATAAATACCGACTAACCCAAGTAGTGGGGCTCCTCTAATTGATAATTCCTTTATTGCTTTTATTAGCTCCTCCGGATTAGTTATCTCTAAGTAAATTTCATTAAAAGGCAGTTCTTTTTGATCGAGAATTAATAATTTACCATCTTTAAAATCTATTGGTTTTACGACTTCTTCTAAATTGTTATTCATTCCAACCCTCTTTTCCTATTAATGGCACAAATCTTACATAGTCTAAGTTTTTCTCTTGAATGTCATGATTTGTTTTTATAATTTTTACGAGGTTTTGCATATGCCTATCTCCAACAGGTATAATCATTATGCCATTATTGGAACTTAATTGCGAGATCAAACTTTCGGGTATTTTAGGTGCAGAAGCAGAAACAATAATTCTATCGAAAGGTGCATATTCGGGTAAGCCCAAAGTTCCATCTCTCACAAATATATTAAAATCTTTAAAATTTAATTTAAGCAAATTTTTCGTAGCAATTAATGCAAGTTCTTTGATCCTCTCTATCGAATAAACTTTAAGCCCAAGGTGCAAGAGAATTGCAGTTTGATATCCTGAGCCAGTTCCAACCTCGAGGCATTTAAGCCCTTTTTGTGGTTCTAATTCAGAAACCATTAAAGCTATAATAAATGGTTGCGAAATTGTTTGTCCAAAGCCTATCTCAATTGGTCCATCAAAATAAGCAAATTCTCTATACTTTTCTGGAATAAATATTTCTCGTGGAATTTTCCTAAAAGCTTCAATTACCGATTTATCATTTATTCCTCTTTTTATAAGTTGGTTTAAAACCATTTCTTCCCTTTGTTTTTGGAAATCGCAATTCACTTTTTTAATATTCTTTCTTCGATTTTTTCCATTATTTTTCTTTTTAATTCATCAATATTTTCTAAAGTTTTAGCAGATACAAACAAACCATTTTCTATGTTTCTAAAAATAAAATTCTTACTTAATTTATCGATTTTATTGTAAACAATTATTGTTTCTATGGATGCGGCATCCAGGTCATTTAGGGTATCTTTTACAGTTTTTAGTTCTGCGGTAAAATTTGGGTCACTTATATCAACAACTATTATGATTAAATCAGACGTTTTTATCTCTTCAAGAGTGCTTTTAAAGGATTCTATTAATTCATGGGGAAGTTTTCTTATAAAACCTACAGTATCCACAAATAGTACCTCACCAATTTCTTTTGATATAAAGCCTTTTCTAATTCTTGTATCGAGTGTATGAAATAATAGGTCATCTGTTGGAAGATTTTCTTTTGTCAAAGCGTTAAATAGTGTTGATTTTCCTGCATTTGTATAACCCACAATAGATATTATAAATTTATCTGAAGTTATTCTTCTTTCTCTTTTTAGATTTCTCTGTTTTTCTATTTCCTTTAGATGCTTTTCAAGTTTCCTTATTCTATCAAATACATATCTTCTTCTCATTTCAATTGATCTTTCGCCAGGTCCCTTTGTTCCAACTAAACCAACTTGTTGATCAAGGGAAGCAGATTGATCGACAAGTTCTGGGAGCCGCTTTTTAAGTTGAGCAAGTTCTACTTGTAATTTTCCTTCATGCGTTAAGGCTCTTCTTGCGAAAATATCTAAGATTACCCTCGGCCTATCTAAAACTTCTTTTTGTAACGCTTTTGAAAGATTTCTTATTTGTGTGAAAGACAATTCATCATCAAATACAATTGTGTCAACATCTAAGCTATTAGCAATACCTTTTAGCTCTTCTAACTTTCCTTTTCCAATAAAGTATGCAGGATTAATTTTTCTTAAATTCAGTCTCATAGTATAAACTGCTTCTATTTGTAAGGTTTCTAATAATAATTCTAATTCCGAAACTGTTTGTGGAGAGTTTTTTTCACCAATTATGATAGCTTTTTTCATAATGTAATAGATATTATCTCGATGAGTTTAATTTTAATATTTCCTCTGCATGCTTAAGAGAAGTATCGTTTAGATAATCTCCACCTATCATTCTTGATATTTCTATAATTCGTTCTTTTCCATTTACTTTACCTATCTTTACACTTGTATCATCTGAATCAGTTTCCTTCCAAACAGTAAAGTGGTTATCTGCCTTAGATGCTATCTGGGGAAGGTGTGTTATACAAATAACCTGTTTATTTCCTGATATCTCGTATAATTTTTCACCAACTTTGTCTCCAACTATACCTCCGATACCAGCATCTATTTCATCAAATATTAAAGTTGGCGTTTGGTCCACTTCCCTTAAAATTGTCTTTATTGCAAGCATAATTCTTGAGAGCTCTCCCCCGGAAGCAATACTTGTTAGTGGTAGAAGTGGTTGCCCCGGATTTGTTGATAGAAGAAACTCCACCCTTTCCAAGCCATCTTCAAATAACTTATAATATTTCTCACCTATTTTTATACAATTTAGTGAATCTTCGTTCACTTCTTCTCTTTTAAAGCTAATAGAAAATTTAGCCTTATCTAATGAAAGGTCAGAAAGTTCTTTTTGAATTTTACTTTCAAATATTTCTTTTAAGGACTCTCTTTTTGAACTAAGACTTAATAAACATTCTTTTAGTTCTTCAGTTGTTTTATTCAAATTATCTTTAAATTCTTCGCAACTACTTTCAATGGTTGATAAATATTCCAATCTTTTTTCCATTTTGTTTTTGGATTCCAAGACTTTTTCAATTGTATCACCATACTTCTTTTTCAAATTGCTAATTGTGTCCAGTCTATCAACTAATTCGCCCAATCTTTTTTCATCGTAGAGGTTTAAAAGCTTTTGAACCTCATTTAATATGTCTCTATTTGTTTCTTTAAGGATTGCATAGCAATCATTAAGAGAATTATCGATGCTACCTAAAGATGGGGAATAGTTTTTTATTCCACTCGTAATATTTATAGCTTTTTCCAATTCATAAACTATACCTATATTTTCCTGTTCTCCTCCTGATAGTGTTAAGCTTATACTATTTAAAGCTTCAATTATTCTTTGTGCATTCGAGAGAAGATCTCTTTCCTCTTTTAATGATTCTTCCTCACCAAGTTTTAGGTTTGCTTCTTCTATTTCATTTATCTGAAACTTTAAGAAGTCAATTTCTCTTGCTCTTTCTTTTTTTTCTGACTCAATTTCCATTATCGCTTTTTTTAAGTCGATATATTTTCCCTTAAGTTCTTTTACTTTTTCAATTAATGGCGTGAGTTCTTCCTTATAATAATGGTCAAAAAATTGAAGTTGTTTTTTGCTAGAAAAAAGTTCCTCTGTGCTATTTTGACCATGAATTGCTATTAGTTTGTTGCAGGTCTCCATATAATTCTTCTGTGGGACGAAAAGACCGTTTATTAATGTTCTACTTTTCCCTCCTTCTGTTATTGTTCTTTCAAAGATTAAATCTTTGGAATCGTTTGAAAAAACAAGTTGAACAAGAGGACCATTCTTTGGGTCTCTGAAAATCAAGTCTTTATCTAAATTTTCTCCAAGACAAAATTTAATAGCATTTATGATTAATGTCTTTCCAGCTCCAGTTTCACCTGTAAAAACATTTAATCCCTTTCCTAACTCAATACTTATATCTCTCGCAATTGCAAAATTTTTGATTTTTATTATTTCAAGCATTATTTAAATTATAGTCCCCATTGGAATTTCTTATTTAGAACATCGTAAAAATTCTTTTTGTTTAAAATTGCAATTTTTAAAGGTTTAGTGGAAATATTTATTTTTATGCTATCCATATCCAATAATATTGTTTCATTCATGCCATCGTTTATAAATCTTGTTTTCTCTCCTTTTGTTGAAATTAAAACTGTCAAACTCTCATCCTCTGGTAAAATTATACTTCTATTTGCAAGTTTATGTGAGCAAAGAGGAGTTATCATATAAACTTTACATTTTGGATCTATTACAGGTCCTCCTGCTGCCAGAGAGTATGCAGTTGAACCAGTAGAAGTAGCAATTATTATTCCATCTCCTCTATTTGTTGCAACTCTGTTATCATTTATGAAAACTGAAGTTTGGATTATTTTTTCTGAAGGGTCTCTCTGAATAACGAAATCATTTATAGCAATATCTGAGAGTATTTCTTTTCCTTCTCTTAGAAGAGTACCATTTAATATTGTTCTTTCCTCTATTTTATACTTTCCCTCCAAAATTTTATCTATTGAAGAGAGTATTTCCTCTTCTTCTACATTTGTGAGGAATCCAATATAACCCAAATTTACTCCTAAGACTGGAATGTCGTTTTTAACTGCATAATGGGAAGCCCTTAAGAATGTTCCATCTCCACCAAGGCTAATGAGTATTTCTGGAGTAGTTTCATAACTATCGAAATCAATTATCGGTAGATAAGGAAAGATATCCTCTAAATCTTTAGTTATGAAAACCTCTGCTTTATTGGACTCTAAAAATGAAATAATACTTTTAGAAGTCTTTATTATATTATCAAGTCTTTTTCTGAAAAATATTCCAACTTTCATTTACCACTTCCTCAATTATAGATTTATTTATATATGGTGGCTCTCTTTTTAAAAAAATGAGATACTCTATATTACCTTTTGCTCCTTTTATAGGAGAAAACGTTAATCCTTTTGGCGGAAGGTCAATCTTATAGAAAAAATCAAATTTATTATTAAGCATATCTATTATATATTCTTTATTTCTAATTATTCCATTTTTACCAACAAAGCTTTTGCCAACTTCAAATTGTGGTTTTAAGAGGGTTATAATTTCTAAGTCTTCGCTACCAAGCTCTTTTATTTGCGGGATTATTTTCTCAACTGATATAAATGATACATCAATTGTAGCAAGGTTTATCACTTCAGGTATATCTTTCTTTGTTAAATATCTCGCATTTATTCCTTCCAATAAAGTTACTCTGCTATCATTTCTTAGCTTTAAATCTAATTGACCTATACCCACATCAACTGCATATACTTTTTGAGCACCTCTTTTTAAAAGAATTTCTGTAAATCCACCAGTTGAAGAACCAATATCAGCGCAAATTTTACCCTCTACATTAATATTAAAGTAATCTAAAGCTTTTATAAGCTTATATGCTCCTCTACTAACAAATCTTTCACTTTTCTCTATTGTTAATTTTGAATCAATAGGAACAATAATAGAAGGTTTTACTATTTTTACTCCATTTACTTTTACTTCTCCAGAAAGAATTATGATTTGTGCTTCTGTTCTGCTTTTGACAAGTTTATTTTCAAATAAAAGTTTATCTAATCTTACTCTTTTCACTTATTATTGTATTTGCTATGTTTTCTTTTGTAAGCCCTGAGTATTCTAAGATTTTTTTTCTTTTTAAAGGGGGGGAGAAACCTTCTTTTAAGCCAAATGTTAAAACTTTAACATTTTTTACTTCCTCATTATTGAGGAAGGCTATAATTTTTTCTCCAAAACCACCTTCCAATACTCCATCTTCTAAAGTTACAAGAAATCTTGTTTTTAAAGCTTCTTCTCTGATGGTTTCAGAATCAAATGGTTTTGCGAAACGAGCATCGATTAATGTTACGGTTAAACCATTTTCTTCCAATATTTTAGAAGCTTCTAAAGCTATGTTTATCAAATTGCCTAAAGCGATTATTGTGCAATCCTTCCCTCTTTTTATTACAACACTTTTTCCAAGCTCTATTGGCTCTGAATATGAGTGAGTTGATGCAATATCTTTTGGAAACCTAATGAATATTGGACATTTTGCATTATTTAAACTCCATTTAAACATTTTTTCAAGTTCAGATGCACTTGATGGAGACATAATAATATTGTTTGGTATAGGATTTAAGAAAGATATATCAAAGCTTCCTTGATGTGTAGGACCATCATCAGAAACAGCCCCAGCTCTATCAACTATAAATATTACTGGCTCTTTTAATATGCAACAATCATGAATAACTTGGTCATAAGCCCGCTGAAGGAAAGTTGAATAAATTCCAACTATTGGCTTCAAGCCTTTGTGGGCAAGCGAAGCTCCAAAAGTCACAGCGTATTGTTCTGCGATTCCTACATCAAAAAATCTATCAGGGAAGCTACTGGCAAATTCGCTCATATATAAGCCTTCGCACATAGCGGCTGTTATCGCTACTATCTTTTTATCTTTTTCGCCCTCCCTTTTAAGGGTTTCCCCAAATACTTCAGAGAATGACTTTTCATTTTGCTTAATAGTCTTGCATTTATTATTCTCAATTATAAAAGGAGGAGAACTATGGAATTTAATAGGATTATTTTCTACATCAGCAAAACCTTTCCCTTTTTTTGTCAATGCATGAATTATGACAGGCTTTTTATACTTTTTTGCTCTCTCTAAAATAGTGCAAACTTCTGAAATATCATGGCCATTCACGGGGCCTAAATATACAAATCCCAATTCTTCAAATATCATTTCAGGAAAAACCATTTGCTTTATTGCTGCTTTGATTTTTTCTGTTATTAAGAGTGTAATCTTACCAAGGGTATTATATTTTTTTAATGAAGATTTGTATCTTTCACTTAAACTCATATATAAGGGGCTACTTCTTACCTGAGAAAGGTGTTTTGATAAAGATCCAACGTTTTTTGAAATAGACATTTCATTATCATTTAATATAACAATGATATTCAAATTTTCGTGCCCAATGTTGTTTAATGCTTCAAATGCTTCACCTGCAGTTAGAGCTCCATCCCCTACAATTGATATTGTATAAGAGTTATCTTTCATAAGTTTCTTTGCAACAGAAAATCCTGCAGCTACAGCTAGAGAAGTGCTCGAATGCCCAGATATAAATTTATCAAAAATACTTTCTCTTGGATCGGGGTAGCCGCTAATTCCGTTTTCCTGTCTTAGAGAATAAAATTTATCTTTTCTACCTGTTAAAATTTTGTAAGTATATGATTGATGTCCAACATCAAATATTATATCGTCTTTTAGCGGATCAAAACAGATTAAAGCAGCAATTGTAAGTTCAATAGTTCCGAGATTTGACGAGAGATGACCTCCTGTTTTTGATACTGTATTAATAATTAATTCTCTTATCTCGTTACTTAACTTTTTAAGCTCTTCCTCATTTAATTGTTTTAAAGCTTTATAATCTTCTATTTTTTTTAGAAGCTCTTCATTCATTATTTATTCATTAATAATGTTAAAGATCTCAATTAATCTATTAGTGTTAAACGGAAGACTTTTTAAAATTGTTATCGATTCATTAATGTAATTATCGATACTTTCTAAACTTTTTTCCTTACCAAATATTTTTGCATAATTTGCTTCATTTTCACATGTATCACAATCTTTCATATCATCAGCAATTTGATAAGCCATACCAAAATTTTTTCCAGCCATAGAAAGTGAGTTTATAATTTCTTCGTCTGAGTTTGTTAGAATTCCTGAAATTGCTAACGAAGCTCCAAATAAAGCTGCAGTTTTATGTTCATGAATGTAGAGAATTGTTTTTTCATCTATATTATCTTTTCGCTGAAAAGCTTCAAATGCCTGCCCCTCAACTAAACCAGTTACACCGCTTGCTTCGGAGAGCCTCTGAATTATTTTTATTAATATTTCTGGTTTAATGAACTTTTGTGCATCAATGGAAGAAAGTAGGTAGAATGCATGTGTAAGTAAAGCATCTCCTGCAAGTAAAGCGATATCATCACCATAAACTTTGTGAGTTGCTGGCTTTCCTCTTCGCGTGTCACTATTATCCATTATTGGTAAATCGTCATGAATTAGAGAATAGGTATGAATCAATTCAATTGCACAAGCTGGTATAATTGCCAATTCATCAATTACATCACCCTTTATTGATTCGTAAGATGTTAGTAGAATTACAGGTCTTAGGCGTTTACCACCAGGAAAGAGGCTATAAGAAATAGCAGCATAAAGAATGGAGTTCTCTTTGATGCTTGAGAGATAATCGTTTAATGAATTGTTAATTATTTTAATTTTTTCATCTAAATAGTTTTTAAGATCTTCTTTCATCTTATTATCCTGAACCTTTCGAAGTTTATTGAATTATCTTTTAAATCACTAATATTTATTTCTTTAATTTTTGCCCCAGGAGGTCCCATAGATATATGTTCTATAAATTTATTGAGATCAACCTCTTTCCCTTTTCCAACAACTTCTACACAGCCATCGGGGATGTTCCTTGCATATCCTGAGATATTATATTTCAATGCATAGTAATGAATGAAACTTCTAAATCCCACTCCCTGAACTAATCCTTTAATTATTATTTTCTTGGTTATGTCCATCCTTGTTTTCTATGTAATTTCTATATACTGCTCCTAAAATACCATTTACAAACTTACCAGAATCCTTTTCTCCAAATTTCTTTGAGATTCTCACAATTCTATCAATAACAACTTTTGGCTCAAGATCCCTTCTATAGATTAATTCATATATTCCAATCCTTAAAGCTTCTTTATCAAGTGAGGCAATTCTATCGAATGTCCAATTTTCAAGAAACTTTTTTATAATTTTATCTATTTCATCTTTTTTCTCAATAATTGCTTTTGTCATCTCAACTGCTTCTTTTGTAATTTCGTTATCTCCATCTTCAAAAAGTAAATCGCTTAGCTCCTCTAAAGATTCTTTTCTAAACTCTTTTTCATATAGTAGAGTGAGGACTTTTTCTCTTAATTTCTGGTTGAGAAGAGGAGAATCGTTAGTCATGTTTCATTTTGATACTCTTTCGATATATTCACCAGTCCTTGTATCAACTTTTATTATATCGCCTTCTTCGATAAATAAAGGAACTTGAACAGTGAAACCTGTTTCGAGAGTTGCAGGTTTACTACCGCCTTGAGCAGTATCTCCTCTAACTCCAGGTTCGGTCTTAACTACTTTTAGGTTAATGCTTGTAGGAAGATCTATTCCTATTGGTTTATTATTATAGAAAAGTATATCAACCATGCTGTTTTCAATTAAATAATTTGCCTCTTCTTCTATTTCTTCTTCATTTAATGTGTTTTGTTCAAATGTTTCAGTATCCATAAAAATATAATCTTTATCGGATTTATAGAGGTATTGCATTTTTTTATGTTCAAGATAAGCATCCTTTAGCTTTTCGTCAGGTCTAAAAGTTCTTTCAGTTGTTACATTGCTTTTTATTCCTCTCATTTTTACTCTTACAAAAGGAGATCCTTTACCAGGCTTAATATGTTGAAAAGAAGTTACAACAAATAATTCTCCATCAAGTTCAAAGGCTTTACCAGGGCGTAAGTCATTTGCAGTAATCATTAAGTCCTCCATTTATTTTCTTCATTAGTTTATTTAGAATTATACACAAAACTCTTTAACAGTCAAAGTTTCGAATTAATTCAAATATGACTTATGACTGTGGAAAATTTTTGATAAAATTATTGCATTAGCTCGATCGACATTATGGTATATATATTGAATCAAAGTTGAATTTAGATATAATTTGGTGATATGAACTCAAGGATTGCGATCTCTTTTTCATATGTAATGCAGATATAATAAAGATTGGGATGATATGCAAAGTATTGTAAGTATTCTGATGTTAGAAGAAATTGCTTTAATACAAGAGTAATAAGATAAAATTGGAGGTATAAGAAAATGGAAGAGAAGGAATTAATCGCCAGGGAGATAGAAAATATTCCTGAGCCATATCTAATAGAGATACTTGATTTTATCAGATTTTTGAAGACCAAGGCTTTGGAACAAAAGATGGAACTTGCGTTTGCAAGTGAAGCATCTCTCAAAAAAGATTGGTTAAAACAAGATGAAGATGAAGCATGGAAAGATTTATAAAAGGAGACATAGTAGTTGTTCCGTTTCCTTTCTCGGATTTAACCCATACTAAGAGACGGCCAGCTTTAGTAATTACAGATTTAGAAGGTGTTGATTTGATTCTTTGCCAGATAACCAGTCACTCTATTATAGACAGATATGCTATTTCAATTAATGAGGACGATTTTGAAAGTGGAACATTGAGACAAAGAAGTAATGTGCGACCTAACCGCATATTCACGACAGATTGTCATATAATCCTCTATAGAGTTGGTCATCTTAAATCCGTTAAGTTTGATTGGATAATTGAGAAGATAGTATCCATCATACGGCAATGAATATACAACCATATATAGCAGAGAAGATTTAGTTTCTTTATCAATGCATGTTGCTTATGTCTTGTATATTGAAACTGTTATATAAAACGTTAGAAATACGATAAAGATAAAAATAATTTTAAAATTTGCCTTTTTTATCTCTATAAGTATATATTTTATATTAATGCTACATAAATCGAAGAAGATTTATAAGGAGGTTTCTATAAATGCCTACAAGCAATAGTGAAAATGTTTTTAAAGCTCCAGAGAGAAGCCCTGGTTATCTTTATATAATTGTGTTTTTTGTAGCTTTAGCTTTGCTACTTTGGGGTTTAAGAAACGGTGGTCAGGAACTTAAGGAGATTTATTCAACTGCTATGACTTTATGTTTATCTTGTATAGGTCTTGGAAGAATCAATTTTGCAATTTTAGGCTGGATTGCTATTTTGTTTGTAGTTTTCATGATTGCTTATGCTTTATTTGGAGGAAGATATGGCAAAAAAAACAAAATTTAAACTCACTCTTGTTAGGGGAAGGGTCCAACTGTTTGCTTTCCTTTTTGGAACTGGTATTTTTTACTTTTTAGCAAATTTAGAACCTATTAAATTAAAACGTTTCCCCATGCCTTGGCTTGTGTGCTGGTCTGACCCCCTTGCCGTTGGAGCTTGTCCTGCAGGAACTATTCAGCACTTCTTTACTATTGGTGCTTTTCCGTTCTTTGCTATAGGATTTCTTGCTCTAATAGGTGCAATATTTGGAAGAATGAGTTGTTCGTGGCTCTGCCCATTTGGTTATGTACAAGACTTAATTTATAAAATGCGGGATGCAACAAAGTGGATAATAGTTACCCTTCTTGCTTTAGTGGTTGTTTATTTATGTTGGACAAGTCCTGTTTTTGCCACCAAACCATTAAGGAAAATGCTTGGAAGTAAAGAGTTTAATAGCTTTTATCTCTGGATTGGTTTATATATAGTTATATTTGGAGCAGTATTTTCTCCATTTTTCATTAAAAAAATTAAAAAATTTACAATTGGTAATACACTTGCAAACTATGGAAGATTTTTCTTCTTTTTAATTCCATTTCTCTTATTTCCTTTATTTGTTGAAGATCCATCTTTAGGCACGAATGGTCCCTGGTTTTGTAAGCTCTGTCCGTCTGGTTCACTTTTTGCTGCTATACCCCAATTTCTTATTAATTCTTTTCCGAGAAGCTGGTTTCCGCCATTTGGTCTTCCACCAAATTCTCCTTTTGTTCCCTATGGAATGTCTTCTTATCAGGATATAAGATCAATGGGGCAGGTAATGTTTGGTTTAAAGATTACAATGTTAATTCTACTTATATGGGTATTTACTCGTTCCAAGAGAGCATTCTGTAAGTTTGCCTGTCCTATTGGTTTTATTTACTCAGGTTTTAACTATTTTTCAGCTACAAGAGTTGTTATTGATAAAGAGATATGCAAAGCTGAAAAATGTAATATCTGCTGGAAAATTTGCCCAATGGATATAAAACTTTATGACAGAGGTTCTACTTCACATTGTATTGGGTGCCTTGAATGTGTTACGAGGTGTCCTCACAAGGCTGCACAACTTGTTCGACCATCATATTTAAACTGGCTATTCCCGAGAAGAAGTTTTACCATAGCTACTAAAAAGAATGTAGAAGCAAAAGCAAACTAAAAAGCTAAAATATAAAAGATTAGTATTTCTCGTAAGAGACTATTTCGGAAAGTTTCTTTCTAATTTTTGGTGGTGGTATTGGATTTTTAGGGTATCCTATAGTGAGTAATGCGACAACAGTTGCATTCTCAGGGATTGAGAGGATTTCCTTTACTTTATTTTCATAGAAGGCACCAATCCAGCAAGTTCCAAGGTTTAACTTTACAGCTTGCAGGGTCATGTGAGTTAAAGCTATACCAACATCCAATATACCACTATCTGAATCTTTAAACATTGGAAATGCTCTTCCTATGCGACATCCAACAATGATAACTGGAGCTTCTCTTACAAATTCCTGCTTTTTGCAGGCATAATATAAAGCCTCTCTATTATTTTTATCTCTTACTACTATAAATTTCCATGGCTGGTAATTACATGCTGACGGAGCAAGCTTTGCTGCCTCGAGGATTTCATTTAAATCATTCTCACTTACATCTTTATCCAGATACTCTCTTACACTAAATCTATTTTTAATTTCATATAATATCATTACTTTAAGCGTCCTCCCTGATGCTAAATGATTATTAATTAAATTTTAAAAGGATAATGTTCATATGCAAATTTAGTTTAATTTTATAACTTTCTTGGAAGCTTTTAAATCTATAATTTATACGATTGATAGCTAATCACTTTAAGATCTCATGGAATTTCTGCCATAATAAAGCGCGAAGTTATTGCCTATTATTCCTTTGTGTGCCTCTTATTATATAACTAACAATTCAATCTTTTTACCAAATATAATTTTGGATAAATTATATTTGGAGGAATTAAAATTTAAAATTAAGGGTTATAGAACGGTCTTTCTCGTTCCAGATAACTTCTGCACCGAGTGGCTCTGTAATAAATCTTAAAGGCACAAGAGTTCTTCCATTCTCAATAAATGGTTCTGCATCAATTTGATGTTCCCTTCCATTTATCTTAACAATCCTTTTTCCAATCCAGAGCTCAATAGTTGTTCCACCTTTTTTGTAAGTTATTTTCTTTTCAGTTGGCTCCCAAAAAACTTCTGCCCCGATTGTTTCCGATAAAAATCTTAAAGGCACAAAAGTTCTGTTATTATAAATTTTTGGTGGTACATCTAATTCATATGGCCATTCTTTCGAATTAATAAATACAATTTTGGAGTCAACTTTTAATTCCATCTTTAGGAAATTGGTCAGATAATTAACAGTTAATTTTAATTCTTGCAAGTTACCATCAGTATCATATGCTTTTATGTCTATAATGCTATTGCCTACAGGTACTCCAACAGTTGTTTTGAAATACCCATCTGAGTCTAAATTTGCAATTTTCCCTTTAATGAGTAATTTTGCTTTTGGATCTGCTCTCCCTGATAAATCAAATATTGCATCATATACAGTTGTATTATCTTTTAAATTAACGGTTATTGGTAATGGTTCTGGTATTATGCTTACTTCCTGAGAATAATCACTTTCATTATTATCTTGGTCAATGCTTTTAATAGAGTAATAATACCTTACATTGTTTCTAACGTTTTCGTCTATATATGAAGTTACATTTGCGGGAAATTCACTAATTAATTGGTACTCATCTTTCGAAACATACGACCTAAAAAGTTTGTATAGTTTTACATTTTCTACACTTGACCACTTTAAAACTACTCTTTTATCGCTTGCTGCAATGCTTAAAATCTCAGGAGCTTTAGGTTTTACTATTTCGCTTCTTTGTATTTCTACATTAACTGAAATTTCTAATGGTTTTGAACTCATTAAATCTCCTGAATGAACAATATAAATATAGCCTGAATAAAATCCTTGAGTAACTTTAGAAGCATCTATATCTAAATTTAAGTCGATAAAACTATTTCCTCTTATTACACCATTTGTTGGATTAAAATTTAACCATATAGGGTCCCATAATTCGGTCGGTTTTACTGTTACTTGTCCTGAATTTGCACTCTCATTACCATAAGTGTCGTATGCCCTAACAATGTAGCTATATTCATTACCATTCTCTACTTTATTATCCTGATAATTGTTCACTATGCCAAGTTTTTCAATAAAGGAAAAATCTACTTCATAAAGCCCTTTTCTGTATATATTGTACCCCGAAAGATCAGGCTCATAACTTGAAACTCTCCAAAATAGTGTAGCGCATTTATCACCTGGATATCCTCTAAGACCTTCAGGAGACATTGGTGGAACTACATTTTCCCACTCTCTACCATAAGCAATCAATGCACCAGTGTTGTCAGTTGTATAAATGAAACCCTGCGCCAAGACAATTTCTGAGTATATTGGAAATCCAAAATTGGCTTCCCAAACTTTTTCTCCGCTTACGATATTTAATCCATAGACTATTCCATTATTACATCCGATATATGCTATATTTTGAGCAATTGTTGGAGATACATGCATAGGGGAATTTGTCTTAAATTTCCAGATAAGATTTCCTGTAAATCTATTTAATGTGTAAATTGTTCCATCTGCTGATCCAATTATAAAGTAATCTTTATATACTGATTGAGAGGAGGTTATTGTTTCCTCTATGTCATAATTCCAGACTTTTTCGCCATTCTGATCGAAGCAAATTATACTGGAATAACTTTCTTTCTCCTGAATGTAGCAGGTTGTATAAGTAAAATCATTATAAAGTGTAGGAGTACCGACGATTGTACCGGATAGTTTAACATTATAAAGAATTTCACCGTTTGTTCCATTAAAACATGTCATAACATTATTTTTAGATATTGCAATTATTCTATTTTTTGAACCTCCAACTGTAATATAACTACCTTCTTTGCTCCAAATGATGCTTCCATTGGAGATTTTTAAAGCAGTTATACTTTCTCCTGTAGCAAAGAAAACTGTGTCTTCACTTAAGACAACAGGACATTGTTCTATACTACCTGTATTGTATTTCCACAGGAATAATTTAGAACTTCTATCGAACGCAACTAATTCGTCTTTACTAACAACAATTAGATATCTTCCCATAATATTAAGCGAGAATATAGGTGAGCTAAAAGTGAACCTTTCTTTGAAGACTCCAGTTCTGCTTTCGATTAAGTATACGCATCCGTCTTCACAGGGTATATATAAATTTCTTCCTGCTACAACTGGAGAATGAAAAATTTTTTGAGCTGTGTATTTCCATTTATAAGAAAAAGGGGGGATAGCGGATTCAATTTCATTGTATCCGGTGCGCATATAATTCTGTTTTGATGTAAGCCAGTAAGATCCTGTTTCTTCTCCACCGTTTGACAGTAATTTGACTGGTTTATCAGCTAGACCTGCTTTAAAAACTGAAAAATAGATATCAGAAGATGTTGTATTCGTAATTTTTACTGTTTTAGATGACTTTTCTCCCTCTTTTAATACAAAAGAGAACTGATTCTCACTAAGAACTAATTTTTCTTCTGCAAAAGTCTGATAAAAATTTAGTGTTATGATAGATAGAAGTAATATAATACCTAAAAAGAATTCAACAAAACCTTTTAATCTTTCTTTTTTTCTTTTTCCAGCCATTTTATTTTGGTCTCTAAATATGTAATAAAGCCAAAAATTATTAAGAATACTCCAGCTGAAACCATAAATAATCTCTGGTTGTTTGACAGCTCTGCTCTAAAACCAATAAAAATTGTTATAAGAAGTACTAATATTAAGATAAATGAAATTAAGGATAAATTTTTAATTTCCTTCATATTTCAATTTCTCCTTTTCTTGTCATTAATTATTATTTTATCAATAAGTTTATCGTAGATTGCTATATTGCGCTTATTGCGCCCACTTAATTTATCTTCAAGGTAAATTATTAAACCTAAAAAGCCAATTAATAAAATTAAGCATATGCACAAAATTATAAAAATAATCAAAGTCTGAATTCTAAAATAAACAAACAAATATTTGGCACTATCAATTGCAAAATTTAAGACGATTATTGCTAATAAAAGAAGTAATACAAATAACCAGTTACTATTTCTGCTTAGCCAGTTCGTATTTTTTTCTTTCATTTTCATATACCCTTTTCTGGAAAAATCTTCCAACTAATATTACTAACACATATGCAAGAATAAGGTATGGAACATCTTTTTTGAGGAGTGCAGTGTCTGATATAAGAAGGCTTCTATACGATAATATTCCAAATAATGCAACTCCTAAAACCCCTAAGGCAATCCATAGGGGTCTTTTTCTTGCTTCTTTGTATGGATTTGTTTCAATCCATGGCATCAGTGCAACAAATATTATAAAGCCTACATTGAAAAGTATGCCTAATAAAAGAGGTAAGATTTTTAGGAAATAGTATGTAAAGAGAAAATACCAATCAGGCAAAATATGTTCTGGAGGGCTTTCTGGAGTTGCTGGTGCTTCAGATGTTGCCGGGAAAAATTGTCCAAGTGCTAAAATTATTATAACAAATATAATTATGGAAAGAACAGGAATATTAATCCTCTTTTTTCTCGTGAAGTAATAATAAGCTTCAACGAAAAGGACTATAGCTATTGGCAGTATATAATGTAATGCATAAAATCTTGTTAAGGTATTTTGGTTTAATGCTGTTCCACCTCTTGCAATAAAGGATAGCAATGATCCTATTCGTAAGTTCCCAATTAAGGGCATATCATCAATTGCAAGGGGAAAGGCTGTTCCAATTGTTGTTGCCCAGTAGGCTCTTTGATCCATCGGTAAAACATAACCACTAAAACCAAACATAGTTGAAATCAGTAAAAAAACAATTGCTATGATCCATGAGAGCTCGTTAGGTTTTTTGAATTCTCCTGTAAAGTAGAACCTAAAAACTCTCAGCATTGCGAGAATTATAATTGCATCAGCAAGGTATCTGTGTAAATTTCTGAGCCAAAAACCAATTGGAAAGCCAAAAAGCTTTAGTTCAGTTGTTATGTATTCAACACTTTTATATGCACCTTCAAAGGTTGGAACATAGTAAATTGCAAGTATTCCGCCTATCAATATTTGTATGATTAATGAAATGTAAAGGATTGAGCCCATATAATATGCAGGATTTCTTTTATGAGCTTTTATGAGCTTTTCATCGAATAAATCTACTCTTCGCCATCTATCTTTAAACCAAAATGCAATTTTGTACCAAATACTTTTCTTTTCAGCCATTGTATTCCTCCATATCAAAATTCCTTTGGAAGTTGCTTTAATTCACTTAGAGTAAAGATTGGACCATCAATGCAGACATATTTGCTACCTATATTACAGTGTCCGCATTTTCCCATTCCGCATTTCATTCTATTTTCTAATGCAATAAATACTTCTTGCTGGGGAAAATTTAATTTTTCAATTGTTTTGATTGTTGTGTTTATCATAGGTGGTGGACCACAAATGATAAGTTTGGTCTCCTTAAATTCTTTATCGTTATTAAATAATATTTCGCTCCTATCCGCAAAGTTTGGATCGAGGAAAGATGTTACAAAGCCTACATTGCCTTTCCAGTCTTTCTCAGGTTTATCGATTGAAATCTTAACAATTGTATTTGCTTTTAGTCTCCACTGCTTGAGTTCATCTTTATAAATAAGGTCTTTTGAAGATCTTGCTCCATAAAGAAGTTCAAGCTTTCCAAAGGATTCAACATTATCAAAGAAATAGCTTGCTACTGCTCTTAGTGGTGCAAGCCCGATTCCTCCACCGAGGAGTATTAAATTTTTACCCTTAAAACTACTCATTGGGAACCCATTTCCAAATGGACCTCTAATCCCAACAGTTGAGCCAGCTTTTAGTGAATGCAATTTTTCAGTTACTGTTCCCACATTAGCAACACAGAATAAAAGAGTGTTATTATTTATAAACACATCAGATATAGATATTGGAGCCTCGCCTTGACCAAAAACGGAAATCTCAAAAAATTGTCCCGGCATTATTTCAGAACTATTAATTTCCTTAGGCAATTTAACAAGGAAACTTTTGATATTTGTTCCTTGTTCTTTTATCTCTACTATTTCTGAGGGTAATGGAATGTATAAGTTATTTGTCTTCATTCAGAGCCTCCTCAAAATCTTTAACTATACTTCTTGTGTTAATTCCAACAGGGCAAACCGCAATACATCTTCCACAGCCAACACATGACCATAAATTAAATTGTTTAACTGTGTAATTAAATTTATGCATTATTCTCTGCCTTAATCTATCCACCTTTCTTCCCCTTGGATTATGTCCTGAGGCGTGAAGGGAGAAATTATAAAATGAGCAGGAATCCCACGTTCTATATCTTGTTCCAGTGTCCTTTTCTATAAAACTATCATTAACATCAAAGCAAGTACAAGTTGGACAATCAAATGTGCATGCTCCGCATACAATGCAGGCATCACTATATTTCTTCCATGTATCTTCACTTGTATATGCTTTTTCGAGGTTTTCCCTCACTTTCTTTAGATTAAATTCTTCCAAAAGCAGTGAGCGAGTATTCTTATCAATTTTTTCTTTTAAAGAATTATCTTCTTGTACTGATTCTGTTAAGATACTTTTAAGTTTTTCTTTTATAAGGTTCCCTTTTTCTGAGATGAATTCGGTTAGGAAAAATGAACCACCATTCGTAAGGAATATATCAGCCCCATTACTTGAAGCAGGAGATATATCCATAGAGGTGCAAAAACATTTGTTTGATGGATATTCACACGCAATTCCAATTATAAGAGTGTTCTCTCTTTTCTGAGAGTAGTAGTTATCCAATAAATTATTTTTAAAGAAAGTATCTGAATAGTTTATAGCTGCTAAATCACACGGTCTTAATGCAAAAAGAACCTGTTTTTCGGTAGTATCCTTAACATTTATTTCTATAGTATTTTCCTTACAGGAAAAATTGAAGAGATTATCTTTCTGCGGGAAAAGGAATTCTTTGGGTGGTTTTAAGGGAAGAGTTTTTTCTAATTTCAAGTCATTTATATTTGTTATCTCTTTAAAAATGCTTCTATCTTCCTCATCTACTCCTGGTCCTATTATTTTTTGATAATCTTCCTTCAATAATTCTAAAAAACTTTTAAGTTCACTTTTTGCAAGTCTATATTGTTCCATTCTAACCTCCTAAACGAGATCCTCTCCAAGCCTGTAACTTAGGAGAGGCTGTCTTGCACTATCTGTGCTTCCTGGCGTGAATCCAAATTCAGTTGAAATTATTTCGTTAATATACTTATAGAATATATTTAGCTTTATACCCTGAGGACAAACTCTTTCACATTCACCGCAGCCTGTGCAATTAGGGAACACATGATAAAATCTAATAAGGTGAAACAATACATTTTCAGTTAAACTCACATCTTTTTCTAAAAGTTCAACAGGTAATTTAGGTTTGTCGAACACACATCTATCTGAACAGAAACATGCAGGACAAATATTCCTGCAGGCATTGCATCTTATACATTTAGAAATTTCGTTCTCAACAATTTGTTTTAGTTCTTTTTTGTCTTTCAGTTTTTGAATTATTAATTTACGAGGTTTGCTCCTCTTAACTATTCTTTCATTAAAACTTTTTTCATTACCGACAAAGTAATAGTTATAAAAGTAAGGTAAACCACAGCTTCCTTCAAGACATTTATCTAAAAGAACCGAATTTAAATTAATTTTGCCAGTTTCTCCATTAAGTTTTGTGAAATTTACATATTCTTCGTTTGTTTCAACCTGCCTTAATTCACCAGCCAATCTTGATAACTTCTTTAAGTCAATTACTCCATCGCACTCATACACTACAAGGACTATTCTCTCTTTATCAATCTGTTCATCTGAAATCATCTGAATAATACTTTTTGCATCGCATGGTTTAGTTGTAATTATTATTCTTCCGTTATTTTCAGCTAAACCTATTTCTCCCTGTTCAAATTTTGAAAGATAGACCGATAAGTTATTCACATTGAAATTATCAATAGTTAGAAAGTCTATATCGTTTTTATTTCTTATGAAAAGAGGAGTTTTTATTTCTGGGGTTCCAGAGTTTCTATAACTTATTATTGTATCTCCATTCTTGAATATATCTTTTAAAAGAATTTTAACATTCTCTTCGATTTTATTAATCATACTTTTTCAACTCCTTCTTTATCTTTTATCGCTGTTACTTCATTCATAAATTTATCTATCTCTTTAAGGACTGGTTCAATTTCATTGATTTTATGCCACATGACCTGTAATTTTTCTTCATTTAACCCAAAACCAGAAAGAATTTTTTTTGCTAAGAACAATCTTCTTTCAGAAATAAGGCTTCCTTCTCTATAAATACAGTCAGCAGGAGTACAACCAAGAATTAATACTCCGTTTGCCCCCTTATTTATTAGCTTTAATGCATATTCAGGATTAAATCTACCGCTACAACCTATATCAACTACACGGATATTTGGATATTTATTATTTATTTTTTCAATTAATCTTTTTCTTTCTTTAGCTCTACATAAAAAAAGATACACTAAATTTTTTCCAGCCATAATTTGTTTACCCCCTCCAATAGCGTGCTATCAAGTAAGCCTTCTAATTGAATTGCTGCCGACCTACATGCTCCCACGCAGATACCACATCCCTGACATTTTGGGTCTAAAACTTTAGCGATTTTTCGCTGTACTCCATTTACTGCAGTATCTATTTCAATTATTGCCTTCTTAGGACAGACATCTGCACAGTAGAAGCAACCCACACATCTCCTCTCATCAACTTTTGCAACCTCTTTCTTCTTTTTTGGAAAATATGGTAACAGAGCAAGAAAGACTAAAAATACAATAAAAATAATCATAACCAGAATCTGTGTCGGGACTTCTGGAAATAGTTTTTCGAATAGAAATGTTGCTTTATCCATTTCAAAAGTTTTTACCGATATTGGGAAAAGTCCAGAAATAAAGCTTAATAACCCCAATGTTATTAGTGTTAGAGAAAGTGGTGGTAGAATTCTTGGTCTTGCGATTCGAGAGAAGTGAATTATTAAAAAAACAAATATTGATGCTGGAAAAAGTAAGTGTAAGCCAAAATTTAAAAGAATCAGAGATTGAAAGTCCTTTCTTCCAATTTCAAAAAAATCTGCAATTTTATAAAGAATCGATTGAGCACCAAGGTCAAAAGAAGCTAAAAATCCAGAGCAAATTATAGCAACTGTTACAAATAAAAGCACTATCCCACTAATCCAGCCAACATTATAAGGTTTTGAGACTTTGCCGGTTATAAACATTCTTATTAAATGAAGAACACAGAGTATAAGCATACCATACGCAGAATACCTGTGAATTGTCCTTACATATAAGCCGTATGGGACTTGAGTAGAAATAAATTTTAAAGAAGTGTAACTTTCTGCAACAGTTGGAATGAAATACATTAATAAAAATACTCCAGTAAATAATTGAATTACGAAGAATAGAAATGTCAAACCACCAAAGTAGTAAGAAGGATTTAATAAATATTCTATCTTTTTATCCTGAATTTCTTTCATTTTATGTACCACCACCTATATCAGTTAAATATATTGTATCGTCTTTAATTTCGATACCAAAAGGGGTTAAACCTTTTGGAGGAGGTCCGCCTGTTACCGCACCAGTAGCAGGGTCAAATGAGCCTTCATGACAATTACACCAGAGACGCTGGTTCTCTGGTTTCTCGTTGATCCACCTAACTGTACAGTTAAGATGAGGGCAAACTGCACTGTAAGCTTTAAATTCACCTTTCCAGTTAACAAGTATTCCGTAGATGCTTTGTTTTGCTTGCCTTGGACCTGTCGAAGGTAAACTTAATAGAACTGAAAAAGATTTTCCATCTCCATCTTTGACATCATCTGTTTTTGCTATTTCTATGGGTTCAAATTCAGTTGTGAAAGCATAACCTGTGAATTTGTATGGAGTAGCAGCTGGAGAAAACAATCTCAACACGGGAGAAAGAAATGTGCCAATGAAGATTAAAAAGATTAAGATAAGAATAGCTGTCAAAACCCCACTTCTTGGAATCCTGCTCATAAACTAAACCTCCAATTACACAACAGTTAATAACAGTTTAATTTACTATAATATTCTATGTTATCTTTTT
>Ga0255347_1002037_pt1 | contig 29884 bp, 39 predicted proteins | sample wastewater_treat_2_FD_192479 | JGI IMG/M metagenome (GOLD analysis project Ga0255347, IMG submission 192479) | Wastewater microbial communities from Lulu Island WWTP, Vancouver, Canada - plant24 | ecosystem: Engineered > WWTP > Wastewater > Unclassified | place: Canada: Vancouver, British... | reverse complement strand
GAAATTACATCTCAGAAAAAAGGTGAAAAGATTGAAGGTTTCAAGTATGCAGCTAAAGCAAGACAGAGAACAAGGTATGGATATAGACCGAGTATTACGAAAGTAATAGTTAAGAGTATATAATTAAGATGCCCAAACAATATTTCTTTGAAGCTGGAACATTCCCAGAACTATCATATACAGAACTTCTTGCAGTTCTAGAATCTTTCGGTTTTAGTAAAGATGTAGTAACTAGATTCGGTTCTAGTATATTCTTGGTTAAAGATGAAAAGATTGATGAAACATTTGTTAAGAATATCTTTGGTAGACTAGGAGGTAGTGTAAGAGTAGGGGAGATAGTGGAAGATATTGATAACTTCTATACCACAACCAATCAAGAAGGGACAGATAGTCAGGAAGGTAGTAAGAAAGTAATATTTGGTATTAGTATATTAGGCAATTCTCATAAAGAAGATAGTAGATTTCTTAAAAAGTTAGCAAACAGTATTAAAAAAGGACTAAAGGAGTATGGTATATCATCAAGATTTGTTCTTCCACAAGGAAGAGGTAGCTCTCTAAACGCAGCTCAAGTAATCAGGAATCAAATTTTACAAAAAGGTTTTGAATTAAATATTCTTAGACAAGGTAATGAGGAGATATATGGCAGAACAATTAAGATTCAAGATTTAGAAGGTTTTGTAAGCAGAGATATGAACAAACCAGAAACTGATACAGAGATGGGAACACTACCGCCTAAGTTAGCAAGAATGATGGTTAATTTTACAGCACAAAACAGTGGAACTCTTTGGGATCCTTTCTGTGGTTCAGGCACTATACCTATGGAAGCTGCAATGTTAGGTTTTAACTTCTTAGCATCAGATATTAATCCTCAAGCAGTTAATGATACAGATGTAAATGTAAGGTGGTTAAGTAGTGAAGGATATATATCTGATACTCTTTATGAGACATTTAGGTTTGATGTTACAAAACCGGATAGTGAGATTGTAAAGAAACTAAAACATACTGATATTACATCAATTGTATGCGAACCTTACATGGGTCCACCTCTAACAAGAATTATTACTCAACAGAAAGCAGAAGAGTTGTTAGAAGATGTTAAGAAGCTTTACTTTAAACTCTTTGATTTGATTGATAACAAGATGGAGAAGAGAGGAATTAAAGTTATAATCATTATTCCTTCATACAAAACAGATAGAGGATGGAAAACATTTGGTATTAGAGAGTTAGTAGGTAAGAGGTGGATTGTGAAAAACAGTGAATATTCTAAAGAGGGCTTGAAGTGGAACCGAAAAAATAGTATTATTACCCGGAACATTTACATACTAGAGAGATCTTAGTATGAGTATATAACTTGATAAAAAAAGTAGATGGCAAAAGTTGCAGCAGGAAGTACAACATCTAACTACGGTAAGGTAGCTGGTAAAAGGCTAGGTGTTAAAAAATTTGCAGGAGAACAAGTAAAAGCTGGAAATATTATTATTAGACAGAGAGGCTCTGTATATCATCCAGGAAATAATACATACATGAGTAAAACTCATTCAATACATGCAAAAACAGATGGTGTAGTGCAGTTTAGAAAGATGAGTGGTTTTAAGAGAGGTAGATTTTTTGTTGACGTAATAGTATAGTCATATATCTATGGCTAAATCCAAATTCATACAGATTGAAAGCAAAAATGCTCTTTTAGAGCTGTTAAGAGAAGGTAGGGATTTTGAAACTATCTACGCAGTTAGTAGTGCGTTTAAAGATGAAAAAAGTAAGGAGATATATAGACTTGCAGGTCAGAAGAGAATTCCAATTATTAAGGTTTCAAGAAAAGCACTTCAGAGGAGACTGAGATCTTCAGCAGCAGAGAGTGTTGTTGGTATGATGTATTCTCAAAATGATTGGAGTCTTAGTGAACTACTAGATACTATTTACAAGGAAGGTAAACAACCGTTTTTTCTTGTCTTAGATGATTTGAAATATACACAGAATATTGCTGCTATTATGAGAACAGCTTTTGCTGTTGGAGTAAACGGCATTATTATAAATCCCCAGAAGAAAAGTATCATTACCCATGAGACAATTAGAATTTCAATGGGAGCAGCTGAGAGAGTTCCACTTGTAGAGATGAAACTTTTTGAGGCTCTTAAGATGCTAAAAGAGAATGATATTAAGACATATGCAGTACATATGGAAGGGAAGAATTATTATGAACAGAATCTTAAAGGTCCAATTGCATTTGTATTAGGTGCTGAAGATGTTGGTATTTCAACAGGAATTTTAGAGAGAGTAGATGGTGCTGTTTCTATTCCAATGAGAGAAGGTATTGGATCTTTGAATGTTAGTTCTACAGCTGCAGTATTAGTATATGAGAAGTTGAGGCAGGAAGTTAGTACTAACTAACTTCTTTTGTATAACCCTTAGAAGAAGTAATGATATAAAAAAACAAGAGACCACTTTACAGTTGGCCTCTTGAAGAATTTGTAGATAATTATACTTGCTATCCTTTGAGTATGTCAATAGAAGTAAATTCTTACAACAACTTCTTCATTAAATCATTTAACTCATCAATGTTGTTGTATCTAATAATTACTTTTCCTCCCTTTGTCATCTTTCTAATATGTGCTGTATACCCTAATTTTTTACTTAGCATGTCTGAATACTTACTTGTTTGCTCATCTGTAGTTCTCCAAACCTTTGTTGATGAACTCTTACCATATGATATCTTTCTAACCAATACTTCTACTTCTCTAACACTCATACCTCTTTTTATTGCCAAATCAGCAGCAGCAATCAATGATGTTCTATCTTTAATACCAAGTAATGCTCTAGCATGACCCTCACTTAACCTACCATTTAAAACATCTTCCTTAACAGGGTCTGGGAGATTAATTAATCTAATTTTGTTTGTAATTGTTACTCTGTTTAGACCAACCTTCTTTGCAATCTCCTCATGAGACATACCAAACTCATCCTGCATTTGCTTGTATGCTGCAGCCTCCTCAAGTGGATTAAGGTCTTGTCTCTGAACATTCTCTACAATTGCAATCTCTAACATCTCCTTTGGAGAACTATCTTTTATAACAACGGGTACTGTTTTAAGTCCTGCAAGTTGAGAAGCTCTTAATCTTCTCTCTCCAGCTATTAGATAATACTTGTCTGAGTTTTTCATTTTTGTAATGATTAGAGGTTGAATTACACCATGTTCTCTAATTGAATCAGCAATCTGAATTAACTCCTCTGGATCAATATGCATTCTAGGTTGATATGGATTTGGTTCTATATTATCAATATTAAAATCAGGGATGTAAGAGCTAGTTGAATTATCAACTTGATTAGAACTAATGAGTGCTGCTAATCCTTTTCCTAATCTTTCATTCTGCATATTATTTTTTACTTAATTTAATCTTCAAAACGTTTAATAAATTCGTTTGCGAGCTTAGAGTAGGCCATAGCACCTGTTGACTTATCATCATATTGGAATATTGTTTTACCATGTGATGGTGATTCTGATAGTCTTACATTTCTAGGTACAACAGACTCAAATGCAACATCCTTAAAGAATTCTTTAACATCTTTTACAACACTCTCTGAGAGTTTTGTTCTACTATCATACATTGTTAAAACAACACCTCCAATTTTAAGAGAGGGATTTACTCCTCTTATCAGTTTTGTGGTCTCTATGAGCTGTCCTAGGCCCTCCAGTGCGAAATATTCACACTGTATAGGGATGATTAATCTCTCAGCTGCTGTTAGCGCATTTATAGTTAAAAGACCTAATGATGGTGGACAGTCAATAAGGACATAATCGTACTCTTCTGTTATCTCTTTCAGTTTATTCTTTAACAAAGTTTCTCTAGATATCATATTAACCATCTCAATTTCAGCTCCTGCTAAAGACAAATGAGAAGGAACGAGAAAAAGGTTAGGGGTTGTCGTAGCAACAAATACCGAAGATATTGAATCTCCTCCCACTAAAACATTGTAGATATTCTTGTATGGAGCTTCATCTGTTGAATTCCAACTCTGTTTGTCAAATTGCTGGGTAAATCCAAGCCCAGAAGAGAGATTTGATTGTGGATCTAAGTCAACGACTAACACTTTTTTCTTCTTGTTTGCTAGTGCAGCTCCAAGATTCATGACTGTTGTAGTCTTTCCTACTCCTCCTTTTTGGTTTGCAATGACAAATGTTTTCATATTTCTAGCTTATCATGTTTCACACAAGATTTCTACATCCCATTATACACCTCGTGTTTAACCAATCTAAATTCGTTAAATGGAAAATATACAATCCAAGCTTTTCCTTTAATATCTTTTTCATCTATAGGGCCAAAAGCTCTGGAATCAGAACTATGTGGTCTGTTATCCCCACATGCAAAGTATCTACCCTCGGGAACAGTAATAGTTTCTCCCTCTTTAAGATACTCACCACCGTTTGTATATACACTACTACTTAAGTAGTGTGATTCATCAAGCATATTTCCGTTAATGTATAACTTTCCATCCTTTAACATAACTGTTTCTCTTGGTAGGCCGATGATTCGTTTGATAAAGTCTTGTGTTTCTGAATATTTAAAGATAATGACATCTCCTCTTTCAGGTTTTTTCATCTTGTACAATATCTTGTTCGCCATTAACATCTCTCCATTTTTGTATGTTGGATCCATAGATCTCCCTACAACTTCATGGGGAGTCATAATGAAGAGATAGAGGACTACAGAGATAACAAGGGCAACAACTACTGTTTCTAAGAAAGACATGATAAATTTGCCAATAGAGCCAAGTACTGAAGATATTTTCTCTGTAGTAGTTAAAACTTCTGGTTCTGAATCGTACATTTTTTGAGCAGATAAAATATGATATTACTAATATACAGTCTATTCAAATGATATTTCTTTGTCAATGATTATCTATCATTTGTAATATCTCCACTCTCTTCTAATGATATTTTTTCTCCTAGAAAGGTTGGTTTTGGTTTAAACATTATTTTAAAGAAATCTTTGTTTTGAGCAAAGATCTCTCTTGTTAATCTTACACTATGTCCTCCTAGAATGTTCTTAGCTGCATTAGCACCGATTACATCTAAATCTAGCCTTCTTCCAATATATATTGCTCTGTAAAGGTGGTATTCTTGAGAGACAACTATTACTTTTTTTGCTCCAAATATATATCCCACTCTGTACATGCTTTCATATGTTGAAAAACCTGCATGATCCATGAATATATCTTCTGAAGGCACACCTTTTTCAATGGCGTAATCTTTCATAATATTAACTTCATCATAATACTCTCTTCCATGGTCACCACTCATTATAATCTTAGGAGCTATACCATTTTCATATAGATATATACCTGTATCTAATCTTTCTTTTAGAATTGGAGTAGGGTAATTACCTCTTACACCACTTCCCAGGATTAATATTGCATCATATTTCTCTTGGTTATCTTGAATAGCAATATCTTCTTCGTTATAGATATGTCTTTCTGTTGACTTAGTAACATACAAACCTATACTACCTACTAAAGTAGGGATTAAGAAGAGTATTGTAGCTAATGAAAGTAAGAGTCTTTTTGTTTTAGAAAAGTTTTTCATTTGTGCTAAAATTATACACTAAGATATTTTTAATACATATATGGATATAGTTGAAATTGTAAGGAAGCATGTAGAAGAGAGATATTATGACAAGAATTCTACCAAAATAGTTAATATGTATGATACTCATGTTAAATATGTTGTTGAATATTCTAAGCAATTGGCAGAGAAGTTGAATGCTGATAAAGAAATTGTTGAGATATCAGCTTTATTACATGATATTTCTAGATTAGACGGTGTTAATGAAAATCATCATATCGATGGTTCTAAATATGCAGAACAATTTTTAAGAAAACATAATTATAATGAGGAGAAGATTAAAAGGGTTATGCATTGTATTATTACACATAGCGGTAGTACCTCTATCCCTAGAGAAAGCATAGAAGCTGAATGTCTTGCATCTGCTGATGCGATGGCTCATTTTAGGAATATTGCAGATATGTTTTACTTTGTATATGGAGAATTAAGAAAGAGCTCAGATGAAGGTAAAGAGATGATAAAAGAAAAACTAGAGAGAAGTTTTCGAAAGATGCTTCCTGAGGCTCAAGATATTATTAGAGATAAATATGATGCTGCAATGAAAATACTTGAGTAGTGGTACCGCTACGGGGAATCGAACCCCGGTTTACAGGATGAAAACCTGTTGTCCTAGACCACTAGACGATAGCGGCATTACTCTAGAGATTCTACTATAATTAGATCTTTTTGTGAATACTACACCTCTCCTTTTGCAATCATACTTAGTATCTGTTGTTCTTCTGCAAATGTAGCTCTTTTAAAAGCAGCTAGTTCTTTTTCATACACATATCTTCTTTTACATTTACATTCAACCATTATCCTATTATCAGATAAGTTACCTAACTTTCTAGCTTTAGTTAATGGTGCAGTACAACCAACACATAATTTTCTTTCTAGTAGAACATTTTGAAATGGTCTTGCTATTCTTTTAAACATACTGGACTATTCTATCACATTTTCTAAAGAATTGGTGTACTTATAGTGTTAGTGGTTAAGCATAGAGTTTTTGGTTTGATGCAGCCCATAATAAAATGGTATAATGTAGATATAGCTATCTTACTTAAATAATTACTAAAATGGATAAAGAACCTATACAATCTGTATATCCAGTACTTTCAGAGGCAATTAGTGATGGATTAGAAAGAACAAGAAAGGAGAATGAGGTTATCATTGAGTATGCACACGAAGATAAAAGATTTTTACTTTGTTTAACCCCAGAAATAAGAGGAATTTTATTCTTTGAAGAAGAGAGAAACCATCTGCAGGATTTAATACTTAGGGGTTTGAGAATAACAGAAGAAAACGGTTTTGAAAATTATGGTGAAGAATCAATAATGACAGGATTATTTTCTGAGTACGGAGAAGGAAAAACATTTGCAGAGAAAACCCAAAACTTATATGGTGGCGAAGAGACTATTACAGAGAATATCCAGGAGTTAATAGAGAAAATGAAAACTTCACATTATAGTTCTTCCAAATTATGTTTAGGGTATTGGTTGACTGTTCTCTTACCAGATAATCTTGACTTAGAGAAAGGGGAAAATGATATTTATACTGATTCAGAATTTATTGCAGAATTAGTTGTAAATGGTTTTAGAGTAGAGGAAGTCTCAGATAATTAAAAAATGCCGAGGAGAGGACTCGAACCTCCAAGGGTTTTACCCCATATGCTCCTAAGGCATACGTGTCTGCCAGTTTCACCACCTCGGCTTAGTAGGGTATATTTTACTAAAAATCACTAAATTTTGATAGTACTAGAGAGAATATGTTAAAAATGGTATAATGTAACATGGAAACAGTAGTAGAAAGTATACCTCCAGAAGCAATATCTGTATACAATGACTATATTCAATCTCAAAAACCAGAAGGGCAGGGTAAACAATATAGCTTTGAGAAACTAGGTATAGAGGATTGGACTATTGTTGAATTAAATGCAGATGATGTTTTACAACTACAATCATTTGTAGAATCTTCTCAGACAGTTGCTCCAGCATATATATTTTGGAAGATGTGTGGAAAGAATGTGACATTAGAGGGTGTGGCAAATGAAGTTATTCAGAGAGAAGAAAACATTCCCGAAGAAGCAAAGGACTGGGTACATGGAATATTAGAATCAGAATATGATAGAAATGAAGTAGAAAGGAAGATTAAAGAGGGATTAATAGATCCACCATTAATCTTCTATCCGGTTTCTAAAAAAGAAGAACTACTCTTAGACAAAGGTCTTCTTAAAGTAGGAAATATTTTAGATGGAAATCACAGATTACAAGAAGTAGCAAGGTATCTTCTTGAGTGTAGTGAGGAGGAAAGGAAGAATTTTAAAATGACAGCATTCTTAGGTAAAGTCGATGTAATGAAATACGCGACAATAAATGCTACATATTTTGCAAAACCAACCATAAAGAAAGCTAGGAGTTTTTTGGAGAAGTTGATAGGGAAAGAAGAAACAGAGAAGATTAGAGGAGAACACTTTATGACTTTCTGGGAGAGATGGTACTTGTTATTACAGAGAATAGGGTACTTTAAAGATAAGGTTTAAGATTCTTCTCCTCCAATCACCTTACCATATACCTTAACATGTCCATTCTCAGTATATTCTGCAGTCTTTAATACTTCTTCTTGTGTTAGACATTTGCCAGGTATATCTTCTCTAACTTCTTTTAATTTAATATGTTTTTTCATTTCTTTAATTCTTTTTCTAAAGTAATCTTTACCTCTGCTGGGTTTGCTGTACCATGTGTTAACTGTATAACTTTACCAACTAAAAAACCAATACTAGCCTCCTTACCACCTCTGTAATCATTAGCAGCCTGTGGATTCTCATCAATAACTTGCTTTGCAATATCTTCAAGACTTCCAACAGACTCCTTAGCACTCTTTAGTTTCTCAATCTCTTTTGATATATCGATATCCTTCTCAATACTCTCATTAAGTAATTCTTCTGCTTTGTTTTTTGTAAATATACCTTCTCTAAAAGCAATAATTAACAAAGCTAAATCTTCTCCATTAACACCAATCTCTGTAATGTCTTTACCTTGTTTGTTTGCAATTGCATAAAGTGGCCCCATAATCCAGTTTGAAGCCTCTGTAGCTGCATCTTTTTCATCCATATTCTCAGAGAGTTTCTTTTGAAGTTTTTCAAAATACTCAGCACTCTCTTTTGATGAAGAGATTACATTTGCAGCATACTCTGTTAGTTCCCAATCTTTTACATACCTCTTTATCTTTTCAGTTGGCAATTCAATTAATTCTTTCTTGATTCTCTCAATATCTTCCTTAGATACATCAATTATTGGAATATCTGGATCTGGAGCATATCCATAGTCCTCAGCTTTTTCTTTACTTCTTTGGAACTCTGTAACACCTCTAGATGCATTCCAACCTCTTGTTTGCTGTATTAACTCCTTACCTTCTTCTAACTCTTCAATCATTCTCTTTACTTCATACTCAATTGCTTTCTCTACTGCTGTAATTGAACCAATATTCTTTACTTCTGTCTTAGGATTTAATTTGTAATCACCAATTGCTAATATCTTTCCATCTTTGTATTCCCACTTACCTTTCTCTTGAATGGAGATATTTGGTTCACATCTCATCTGCCCTTTCTCCATATCTGCATCTGAGACATTTAGATATCTAGCAACCTGTCTAATCTTTGTAGCGTAGTCTTTAGCATCCTTTGCACTCCTAATATTTGGTTTTGTAACAATCTCAATCAATGGTACACTTGATTTATTAAAATCAAGAAGGGTATATTCCTTTCCTGTAGAAGCTTCTACATGGTGTGTTGACTTACCAACATCTTCTTCTGGGTGTATTCTCTCTATCTCAACCTTTGCACCACTTGGTACCTCTACATATCCGTTTGAGCACAATGGATTCTCTCCTTGTGTAATCTGATAGCCTTTAGGTAGGTCAGGGTAGGAGTAGTGCTTTCTATCAAACTGTATCTCAGAAGCAATCTCACAATTTGTGCCTAATCCCATCAGGATACAGAGCTCTAGTGCTCTTTTGTTTGGTTTAGGAGTACCTCCAAGTCCTAAACACATCGGACATACTTGCGTATTTGGTTCTTTCTGAAAGTACTGAGCTGGACATGAACAGAACATCTTAGATTTTGTTTTAGTTTGTACATGTATCTCTAAACCAATTACTACATCATATTTATCTGTCATATTTTTACTCATGGAGAATATATTATCACTTTCTTTTCTTCTTTTCTACTAGTTTTTCATGATAGAAGAAGTTTGTATATTTAATATTATATCTATCACAATATTTTTCAATCTCTTCTGAAAGAGAAACCCAATATCCTTTGTTTCCATGTATGTATATTTCCTCGTATTCTATGTAGTATTCAGGATATTTCTTTTTAATGTAATCTAAAATATTCTTTTTGTAATCACCTCTTAAGTTAAGATTCTCAAACCAATATTCATCTGTATATTCCTTTGACACTTCAATTATTTCTTTAAAATCTGTAATGAAAGGAAATATTGGAGACATAAAAAGGATTGTATATATCCCTTCCTTGTGTAAGGTTTTTAGTGTTTCTAATCTCTCTTGAATGGTGGATGCATTATCCATGTCATTCTTAAATTCTTCATCTAGTGTGTTAATAGACATACTTACAGTTAACTCTTTCATCTTTTTTAGCAAGTCTAAGTCTCTAAGTATTAGCTTTGATTTGGTGGAAATATTTAACTTACAATCAGCATCAACTAATTGTTCAAGAATCTTCCTTGTTATCTCATACTTCTGTTCACAATGATTATATGGATCTGTTACAGAGGAGAGAAATACTGTTTTTCCTTTTAGTCTTTTCGTATTAATCTCTTTGTCACACTCTTTAATATCAATGAATGTTCCCCAAGGTTCTGTATGTCCTGTAAATCTTTTCATGAAAGATGCATAGCAGTATTTACAACCATGAGTACAACCGATATATGGGTTGATTACATAGTCACATGAGGGTAGGAGTGATTTAGTAAGGTAATCGCTTGTCTGTATTACTTTTTCTTTGATATTAGAATGTTTCAATTATCTCATCTTCCTTTTCAAATTTTTCTTTACATAATATATAGAATGTACCTCTACCTTTGCCTTTTGGTTTTACATATCCCTTTTCAACCATGTCCTGTAAATCTCTATATGATGTCATGAAAGATACACCCATCATCTTTGTTAATTCCTTCCTATTTATCTTCTGATTAAGTGTAAGGTAGTCTATAATCTGAATCTGTCTTGGGTTTAATTCCCATTCAAGAGTACCTTGTTTTTTAACTTTTTTAAGGTATGTATCAGCATATTCTTTTGATACTTCAATAGCAGTAAGTGAAACTGTGTAGAGAAATGCTTCTATGAAAGGAGTTAGGTCCATCTTAGCTTTTGTCATCTTGTGTGCAGAGAGTAGATCTTCAGCGACATATTCTAATGATTTGAAATACGGAATTATATTCTCCGGATTATACCCATACTTTTTGGATAGTATCTCTGCAACAAGTATTGCAGTGATTTGATTACCAACTGAAAATGGTGCTTTATCTAAAAATTCATAGAGTAGTATCCCAATTTTAATTAATTTATGATTACTATCTGTTCCATTCTGTATCCAATCAAAAAGTTCATTAAAGTGAGAAGTCATATCCATATTTGGATAGAAATCTCTGGCTTTGTACCATGTATCATATATTTCATTTGGTTTTTCACTAAATCCTCTAATTTTTCCAATATCCCAATCATCTACAATACCTCTCATTACTAATCTATTAATATGTACAGCTAATTCCATAGAGGGTTTGAGAGAGTTTGCATTGTTGTAGGATTCTACAAAGTCTTTAGCACTTCTGAAGTTTGTAAATATTTTTAATTTCTTTTTCTCAGAAGGCATTTCTTGTCCTCTTTGTATTGTTAGAGCTTTGTTGTAACCAATTGGATATGCTATTAAATCACCCATTTTTTGTATATCTTCAGCAGAGAATTTTTCTTTTAATGGTGTTTTATGTTTTTCTGGTAGTGGATTATATTTAATCTCATTCATTGATAGCTCATACTTAATAATGTAGTTGAGCATAAGATTTGTAAGCGTATATTTAGGTGTTTTCATCTTTATTGTAAAAAAAGCTGGTAGATGGTCTCGAACCATCGACCTGTCCCTTACGAAGGGAATGCTCTACCAACTGAGCTATACCAGCAATCGTAACAAAGATTGTAACATAGGAGGGTGGTGTAGGCAAGAGAAATATGTTGTATAATGAAGTATGAAAACAAAAAAGAAAAAATACAATTTACAGAGAATAGGTTATATGAGTTGGGATGTTTATTTCATGGCAATAGCTAAACTTTCTGCTATGAGAAGTAAAGATCCTAGTACTCAGGTTGGTGCATGTATAGTTGGTAGTGATAATAGGATACTTTCAATTGGTTACAATGGGGCTCCCAATGGTTGGGAAGATAAGAATTTTCCTTGGGCTAGAGAGGGTGAACATTTAGAAACTAAATACCCTTATGTTATACATGCTGAGAGAAATGCTATATCAAACTATAGAGGTAGTAGAAAAGATATGGAAGGAGCAAAGATATATGTAGACCTTTTCCCATGTAATGAATGTGCAAAAGAGATAATTCAATCAGGAATTAAGGAGGTGATATATCTATCAGACAAATATGCAGAGACTGATGCTGTAATAGCATCAAAGAGATTGTTTGATGAGTGTGGTGTGAAGTACAGGCAATTAGAAAAAGATTGTCAGATTAGTGTAGTAATGAGTACGAAATTATGAAGAAGTTTTGTAAGTTTACTAATATCTAAACAGGTTGTAAATAAAGGATATCTATCACTATTTCCTCCTTATTTCAATATCATAGTACTGTTCTTGAAAATGAGTTTTTTCTAGTATTTCTTCATCTGTAAAATCAACACCCTCTGGAGCAGCTACCCATTTTTCTTCAGTGTCGTTATTTCTATGTATAATTGCAATTACTTTTCCAGTCCATTCCTTTAGTGGTTTATCTGGACCTAGTATATATACATCTTGTTCTTCTCCATCTCCACCAATTACATCCTCAACATATCCATAGTTAACAGAATATTTAATATTAGGATGTTTTGGATGGACAGACCCCATTGGTCTATCAATTATCACCTTTACTGTCTCTCCTACCATAAAGTTGTGTTAGTTATTTAAAAAGCGAGAGACGGGATTCGAACCCGCGACCTTCTCCTTGGGAAGGAGACATTCTAGCCAACTGAACTACTCTCGCATATGGATATTCTACTAAAAAAAAGAGGGTATTCCTACCCCCTTTCTTTTTTCTATCTTAAGAAACTATGCAGCTATCTGCTTTTTTACATTATCCCAATCACTCTTTAACTGTTCTCCTAACTTCTTAGCAGCTTTCTCTGTAAGCTTTCCATTTCCCTTAAAGGTTTCTACAATCTCAGCAACAATCTTCTTGTATTCTTCTGCATCTATCTTCTTTCCAGCCTTCTTCACATTAGCAATCTTCTTGTTTACTTCAGCTTTAGCTTGCTCAAAAAGCTCAAGACCTTTCTCTTTGGTATCCTTAGCAAACTTTTTAATATCCTCTCTTGTTTCTTTACCAGATTTTGGAGCTAAGAGGACTCCTGCCGCAGCGCCTGCTAATGCACCAATAGCTACACCTGCAGCTACTTTACCAGCAACATTCTTGTTTTTGTCTCCCATATATATAAATAATAAATTTAATTAAAACTTAACAAACTTAAATATTAGATATGCAATAATAATTAGTATACAAGGTATTAGTATAGCAAGAAGTAGAGTACCAAAGGAATAGGAGGGTTCATTTTGAGTTTGTGATTCTAGGGTTTTTACTGTTTCTTTCTCTGTTTTCTCTTCAATTGCATCTTCTGTTTCTTCTTGTTGAGTTGCAGTAGGTATATTTTCTTCTTCATGTGCTCTTGTCTCTATTGTAGGTGATGCTAAGAAGATAAAAAGAGATACTCCAACTATTAAAAATACTTTGTATATCTTTTTCATAATTACATGTTAACATATATAAGTATGGTAAATCCAGATACAAAATTAGAGGAGAAGTTATGGAGAAGGGGATTAAAGTATGTTGTAGGAGTAGATGAGGCTGGTAGAGGTCCTCTTGCTGGACCTGTTGTTGTTGCAGCAGTAGTAATACAATCACCAGATCAGGTTGTGGAGGGTGTAAGAGATAGTAAAAAGATGAGTAAGAAGCAGAGGGAGGAGAAGTATGATGAGATTCTTAAGATATCTACAGCATGTGGTGTTGGTATTGTAAGTTGCAAAGAGATAGATAGAGTTGGTATTAAAGAAGCTGTAAGGATAGCTATGCAGAAAGCAGTCTTAGAGATTGAGAAGAAAATTAAGTGTAAGGTAGATTACATTATTTCCGATGGAGCTGTATATCTTTTAGAAGATAGAAAGATGCTGAGTATTAGTCATGGAGATTTGCACCATTATAGTATCTCTGCTGCGTCTGTACTTGCTAAGGTGGTAAGGGATAGGATTATGGAGAAGTATGCTAAGAAGTATCCTGAATATGGTTTTGAAAGACATGTTGGTTATGGTACTAAACAACATTTAGAGGCTATTTCTAAGTATGGTATTTGTCCTATTCATAGGAAAAGTTATGCCCCTATTAAAAAAGCTTGTAAAATGTAGTAGTTGAATAGTATAATGGCAAGTCACTTATATATGGGGTGCTAGCTCATCAGGTTAGAGCAACTGCCTTTTAAGCAGTTGGTGCTGGGTTCGAGTCCCAGGCACCTCATTTTTCAATAACTACTATATCCATTGTATAAATAATTAAGTTATGCTAATTTATTAATATAAATATAATTTTATTTATTCAAACTATGGATGATAAATTAAAAACTCAACCAGAAGAAGTAAAGGCAGAGGTAAAAGTAGAAACACCCAAGAAACCTAATACTCTTCTTGCCGTTCTTGTTACAATTTTGGTTATGACACTTTTGGCAGTAGTTGTAGGACTTCTCTTTTTTAAGGTTAATTTCAAAGGTACAAAAGAAGTAACAGATACTGGTACAGGAGTAGAAGTCTTGGAGGAAGGAGAATCTCCAGAAGAAGGAGAATCAGGATGTGCTGTTGAAACATGTGATGCATCAGCAAAAGTTGGATGTGAGGTTAAGAATTCTGGTTGGGCACAGTTTTGTTTCCCAGACATTAAGTTTAGTGCAGAAATACCTTCTGATTTAATAAAGTTTGACTTTAGTGGAACAGAATTAGAATCAAGATGGACTGCAGCACAGTACTCAAGGCCTGAGCATAAATTTACCGGCTTTGGGCAATATGTTAAAACTGTTAGTATTCAATTCTCTCCATTTAGTACCAATGGTGTAGTATGTGGAGGTCCAGGATGTGCTGGTATGAGTAGTATAAGTATAGATGTCTTTAAGAATACCTCAAATAAAACACTTGATGAGCTTTGGACTGCTTTTAAGAATTCACCAACAGATCCAGATGCAATGGATGAGATAAATGGGAGTAAGACAACTAAGTGGGGGACATCAGTATACAAATATGCACAAGGAAGTGTCTATGGAGATATTCCTGGATATTTACTTGTAAAGAACGGGTTTGTGTATGATGTATCATATACTCTCTCTCCATCACCAACAGCAGCATATACATCCGCAGAGAAGATAATTGAATCTATGCAGTTTAACTAACAAGGGATATAATAAAAGTATTAATATTAGTTGGGTAATATTATGTCAGATAGAAAGTTATATATTGTAATATTTCTTCTTCTCTTTGCTATTCTAGGTTTAACTGGTTACTATCTTCATGGTAAGGGTGTATTTGATATTTCTAAAGATAAAAAAGTTGTTGAGAATGAAGATGGGCAAGGCGATGGGGATGATGGATTATTTAAAACAAAAAAGGGTATAGCTTTTACTCTTACATCACCACTTCCCAATTCAACAGTTGATTGTAAATTCCAAATAGTTGGGGATATGCCAAGTAAATGGTTTTTTGAAGGAACATTCCCTTATGAAATTATGGTAGGAGGGAAATTAGTTCACGAAGGCAGTGTTCAGACAGAAGATGATTGGACTAAGAAATCAATCCTTCACTTTGTTGCAGATGTAGATTGTGGAGAAAAATGTATAGGTGATGGAGAGATCATATTGAAAAATGAAAATCCAAGTGGTCTTAAGAAAAATGAAGATAGCTATACTATCCCTATTAAATTTCCCAGTACATGTGCAGTAACAGCACCAGTTGAGGTTGAAACAATGCAGGTAAAAGTGTTCTTTGCTAATACAGATGAAGATCCTGACTCTTCTAGGTGTGAGGTAACATTCCCAGTAACAAGAACAATTACTAAAACTCAGGCAGTAGGAAGAGCCTCTCTTAATGAGCTTTTGAAGGGTGTAACTTCTACTGAGAAAGCTAGAAAATATTATACTGCAATACCTGAAGGTGTTGTATTAAAAGGTCTTACTATTAAAGAAGGTGTTGCATATGCAGATTTCAACTCAAAACTAACAGAAGGGGTAGGTGGTACATGTTTAGTAGATAGAATTAGATCTCAGATAAGGAATACTTTACAACAGTTTCCAACTGTTAAGAATGTAGTAATAGCTGTAGATGGGAAAACAGAAGGAGTTCTAGAACCTTAAGCCCAGTAAGTAAGTACACAGATAATTGCTGTTACTAAGGTCCCTGCTATGACTTGTGCTAAGTTATGTTTCTCCAACTCAATCCTAGACCATGCAATGAAAGGTGAGAAAAGAAAAAGTAATAGGAAATATGGGGAAAATAAGTAAGCCAAAGTAAAGAACAGTAAAGTAGAATATGTCATATGACCACTAATTTTCCAAAAAAATGTAATCAATGTAATTATTGAAGCTACTAAAAAGATAGCTAAAGAAACATCTGTTAATGGTTCAATCCCATATCTTCTTAAAAGTAGGAATAATACACCAAATAGAAGAGATATGGATATAAAATATGGAGGTCTCTCTTCTCTTTTTGTAAATTCATAATCAGAAGCCTTTCCAAGTTTTTTAAGAATCAAGTAGGGTAAAACTGTTGTCAAAAGATATGCTAAGCAATATATTATTTTTAATTCTATCTTTAGAGATGATATTGCTATAGCCAACAATGGTGTTAATATCATTGTAAGAAAACCATTTGAAATTTCTGAAATTATTCTTGCTATCTTTTTCTTGCTCATTATTCAGTATAACACGAATAATATATTACTTTCCAAACAACTGTTTTTTTACTTCCTCCCTATCTTTTTCTGTTAATATTTCAATACTACTTATCTGTTTTTCTTTAGAACTTTCAAAAATCTTCATAATTTCATTCGGATTATCATCACCTGCTATCCTATTTGTACTTACAGCTCCACATTTTTCACATCTGTGGACAATCATAAGTTCTCCGACTTTTTCTTTACCATATTTATCAACCTTTCCTTTTTTGAATGAAAGTCCAATAGGGATCATCTTTCCTTTACACTTTGATTTTCTATCTCCAGGAATATTCTCATCTAAATGTTGTGAAAAAAGACAAAAAGGGCAGTGATTTCTGTTCTTTGTTCCGATATATCCATTCTCTTTAACTTCTTTTTTACAATTGAAACACTTAAACATTAAATTTTTTTGAGAAATTATCTCCTTCTTTTGTTATTACACACAATCTATGAAGAGCTCTTGTAATAGCAACATAGAGAAGTTTTATTGAAAGTAAATCATCTTTGTAATAATCAGAATTAGCATCAGCAATTATTACAGAATCAAATTCTAATCCTTTAGCATTTTCAATAGGTAATATTAACAATCCTGTTCTATAATCATTCTCACTGTAGTTTACAACATCTCTGTTGATTTCATCTTCATATGGCTTAAAAATCTCATATAGTTCTCTTGCGTGTTCTCTATTTCTTGCTAAAAGTGCACAGGTAACAGAGCCTTTTTCAAAATATTCCTTTATCATCTCAACAATTTCTTTTACATCGCTCTTATCCATATCTATGATATTTTTTTCTTTCTTTATAATCTTTACCTTCTCTCCATGTCTTAGGAGTGCTTCTGGTAAATCATATGATTTAGGAAAGTATTCTTTAAATATTTTGTTAGCAAAATCCACTATTTCAACAGTAGTTCTGTAACATTTTTGTAATTGATGATATGAAGTATCCTTTTTTGTATTCTCTTTTACAACTTCAAATACCTCGTCCCATGATTTAATGTAGAAAGGAGGAATTATTGATTGTGCAAGGTCTCCTGCTATTGTCATATTTCCATTTTTTGCAATTTTGGAGAGTGTAGCAAGTTGTACAAAGCTCATATCTTGAGCTTCATCAATCATTATGTAAGCTCTTTCATACAATTTACTACCATATACTTTTAAGTGTAGGTATACCATAGGAGCAAGATCTTCAATTCTGTAGGTACGAATTCTCCCGCTATGTTTTAACCCTTCAAGTGTATATTTAGAAATATCTTTTGAAATATACCTAGATTTAAAGAGGTTTTTGTAAAGCTGGTATATATTAGTTTCTCTCCTGAAGTATGCAAGAATCTTAGCTTTTATCTCTTCTGTATTCTCTGTTCTAAGCTTAATATCTCCTTCTCTGTATTTATTGAATTTTTTTTGAGCAAAAGCATATTCTGTTGCTAGTGACACTCTCTCTATCATATCAATATCACTATACTCTTCTTTGAGTTGATGATATCTATCAGCTATCACTTCTGCCATGCTGCTTGGAATATTTTCTAGTAGATTCTCTTCAAAATCGTGGAAGTATTTATCTAAAATTTTGATAAACTCTCTAGAACCTTTAAATTCTTTGAATTCTAGATTTTCTTCTTCTGTTGAAACTGTGTAGTAGTCATCCCATTCTAGAATTTTCTTTGCCCAGAAGAGATATGTTAATGTTTCAACCTTTCTTACTCCTAGGTTGGGTAATACATCTGAAACATAATCTATGAACATTTGGTTGGGAGCTATAATTAAGGAATTCGTATCATTGATTTTCTTTGAATATGTATAGAAGAGATAAGCTAATCTATGTAAGAGAATTGTTGTTTTTCCACTACCAGCGACTCCCTGTATGACAACAGGGAAATCTATATCTTCTCGTATAATATCGTTTTGTTGAGCTTGAATAGTTGCAACAATATCTTGTAGTTTCTTTCCAATTCTTTCTTGAAGTTGTACCAAAAGAAATTCATCTGCAGCAACATTTCCAGATTTAGCATCATATATTCCCCTTATTCTAGCTCTTGATATTTGAAACTGTCTCTTTTGAACTAATTCTCCTTTTCTTTCTCCTACAGGAGCTGTAAAAGAAACATTTTTCTTAGGTCCAGAGTTTTGATAGTAAATGTTAGCAATAGGGGATCTCCAATCTGTAATCAGGGGTAGGTGGGTATCTTTGTCCACCATTGCGAATTTACCGATATATAGGCTGAGTGGGACCTTAGTTCTAGAATCATCTGGTAGAAAGACAATTTTTCCAAAATATGGAGAGTCAAGTGCTACAAGTTCATTGTTAATTCTTCCAACAGTTATCTCTATTTCAATGAGAATTTTGTTGTAAATACTTCTAGCAGCTTTTTTTTCATCAGCATCACTTTCCGCATCTATTTCTTCTATCTGCCTTTCAAGTTCTTCTTCCAGTCTTTTTAGATTAGGTAGTAAGAAATCTAATCTTTTTTTTGTGATAAGGGAAACTTTTTGTAAGTGTGGGTATTCCTCTTCTTCTAGAGGAGTTTTGTATACTATCTTACTGAAATCTACAACCTCCTCTATATCCTTGTATAAAGGGTTTAGATATTTCTCAAAGGTTTGCATTGTGTTTTCAGCAGAAAATTACCTGTCCAGTATACAACCTTTTTCTTTTTTTGTCTAGAAATCTTGGAGGTCTGACCTAGGTCTGCCCCACATTAATCTAGATTTAATCATCAATATTCCTTTCTTATAAAAGTCTTTTTTGATAAAAATCCTTTTATTTTGTAAAAATTTTGGTCTAGGGAGACATAGGATATTGTAATTACTTAGTAGTAGGAGACCTTTTGAGTGGATTAAAAAGTTATGAATCAGGGGCAGACCTAGGCCAGACCTGGTGAGGTTGTGGTATGATGTAAATATGAGTGGACAGTTGAAATTTCTTTTGACTTTGGTTGTACTTGTTGGCCTCTTTCTCTTTTTACAAGAGAAGTTTAGTTTTTTGGATATCTCAATCACAGAAAATTCTTCTAAGGTAGAAGAACAGAAAGAAAATAATTCAAAGAAGGAAAGTAGTGAAGAAAAAAAAGACTATGTAGATATATATATGGAAGAAGGTAAGAGTGTAAAAGTTAATGTAGAAGTTGCTAATACTGAGATAGAAAGAAGGAATGGTCTCTCAAATAGACAATATCTAGGAGATTATGATGGGATGTGGTTTATTTTTGATGAAGATGTAAAAAATTCTTTTTGGATGAAAGATATGCTAATTCCTTTGGATATTATTTTTGTTGATTCTAGTGGTTTTATTGTTGATATAAAGGAAAATAATACTCCATGTACGGATTCATATTGTCCTAGCATACTTTCCTCATCTACTTACAGATATGTACTTGAAGTCAATGCGAATTTTTGTGAAGAGAATGGGGTAGAAGTGGGTCATAGTATAACTGTACACATTATTTCAGATAATCCTGTATAATAGGCGGCATGATTAATTCGTTAGTAGATTGGTTGGTAAATTTAATTAACTCTGTTGGATATTGGGGTGTTGGTTTAGCAATGTTCATAGAAAGTTTCTTTGCTCCAATACCAAGTGAGATAATTCTTCCTTTTTCTGGTTTTGTAGCATCTCAAGGAACATTAAATATTGTTTTAGTAATAGTAATAGCTACCTTCTCTGCATATCTAGGATCTCTACCATTCTATTTAGTAGGGAGATGGGGAGAGAAGTCAGTTATAAAGTTCTTAGAAAAATATGGGAAATATCTTTTCATCTCAAAAACGGATTTAGATAAAGGATTTACTGCCTTTGAAAAGTATGGAAATGGATTTGTTTTACTCGGAAGAGTTATCCCGATTGTTCGAACAGTTATTTCTTTTCCTGCTGGTGTTGCGAAGATGAATTTCTTTGTTTTTTCTGTCTATACACTATTAGGTACAGCTGTTTGGTCAACTATTTTAGCTCTTGCAGGATACTTCTTAGGTTCAAAATGGGAAATTGTCTCGGAATATGTTAATAAATATGAAAAAATTATATTTGCAATATTAATAGTTGTAGCTGTTTGGTATATTGCTAGAGGTATTATTAATATCAGAAAAGATTTTTCTAAACCAAAGGTAAAAGACTCTTTCCAGTCATCTCGCTAGGTTTACTAATTTTCATTATCTGTAATATTGTTGGGGCAACATCTCTTAATGCGCCATATGGAAGAAGTTGCGATTTGTAGTCACTTCCTACGATTATAAATGGGACAGGATTTATTGAATGCTCTGTATCCATACTACCATCATCAACATTCAACATCTCTTCTACATTCCCATGATCTGCTGTTATGACGACGACTCCTCCTAGAGCTGTAAAACTATTTACTAATTCTTTAATGCAGAAATCTACAACCTTAACAGCCTTAATTCCTGCTTCTAGATTCCCGGTATGTCCAACCATATCTGCATTTGCAAAATTGGCAACAATGAAATCATATGTTTGTCTCTGTATCCTATCAAGTAATATTGTTGTAATTTCTAGTGCGCTCATCTCAGGTTTTTGATCATATGTTGTAACCTTTGGAGAAGGAATAATGATACGATCTTCTTTATTGTAGATGATTGAAGTACCACCATTGAAAAAATATGTGACATGAGGAAATTTTTCTGTTTCCGCAATTCTTAATTGAGTTTTTTCTTCTGCATCAACAACATTACCAAGTGTGAGATTAATATATTGTTTTGGGAAAATAACTTTTTCAGGGAAGTTTTTCCTGTATTCAACCATACTTGCAACAAAAAGATTAGGTATTTTTTTTCTTAAAAACCCAGTAAAATTATCAGAGATTAATGCTTCTGTTAATTGAATCATCCTATCAGGTCTGAAATTCATTAAAATCACAGCATCATTTTCTTTTATATTACTTTTATTAATAACTGCTGGTTCTATAAACTCATCAGTTATCTTTTGTGAATAATTATGTTGTATTGCTGCATGATAGTTAGGGAATTTTTCACCTAAATTCTTCTCAAGAAGATAATATGCCCTTTCCGTTCTCTCCCACTTATTATTTCTATCCATGCCATAAAACCTACCGATAATAGTACCAATTTGTCCTATACCCCTATCCATACAATATTTATCAATATCTGAAAGATAGGTAACTGCAGCATTTACTCCTGTATCTCTTCCATCTGTAAATGCATGAATAAATACTCTATTTGGGAAATTATATTTAGAAAAGAAATCAATAACTGTTTTAAAGTGATTAATATGAGAGTGTACTGCACCATCACTAAGAAGTCCTACAAGGTGGATATTTCCACCACATTTGTAAGCATGGGTAAAAGCTTCCTTAAGTGTATTATTCTGATAAATCAAACCTTTTTCAATTGAATTATTAATTCTAGGCAAATTTTGGCTTACAGTTCTACCTGCTCCGATATTTAAATGACCGACTTCACTGTTTCCTTTTACATTCTCAGGCAATCCGACATGCTCACCAGATGCGATAAGATATGTATGTGGACAGGTACTCCAAAGAGATGATAGAGTGGATGGATTGGCCTGTACGACAGCATTCCCAGGGTTAAGAGGAGCAGCTCCTAAACCATCTAAAATCAATAACAAAACTTTCTTCTTTTTATTCATAGGCAGATTGTTGCATATATTGTGGCATATTTTTCATTTTTATTCTATAATCATCTCTAGCATTTCAAATTAAATATTTTTAGTACAGATTATGGATAACAATATATTGAAAAAAATAGAAGAAGATTCTTACAAGAAAAGACCTGATGTAAGGGTTGGAGATACTGTTAAGCTACATTTAAGAATTAAGGAAGGTTCAAAAGAAAGGACACAGATTTTTCAAGGTGTTGTTATCTCAATTAAAGGAACAGGTTTAAGTAAGAATATTGTAGTAAGAAAGATATCGTATGGAGTTGGTGTAGAGAAGATAGTTCCATTACATGCTCCTTCTTTACTAAAGATAGAGATTGTTAAAAGAGGTAAAGTTAGAAGAGCAAAACTATTCTATCTTAGAGAAAGAGAAGGAAGAAAGGCATTGAAGGTAAGTGGTGTAAAGGATGTATATATGACAGATGAGGTAGAAGTACCGGTTGAAGGTGAAGAAGAGCTTGTAGAGGCACCAGAAGAAGCTGAAGTAGTTAAAGAAGAGGTGGTTGAAGAGGAAGTTAAGGAAGAAAAAGAAACTGCTGAAGAAGTACAAGAGGAAAAAGAAGAAGAGAAGAAAGAGGAAGTAAAAAAAGATAAAAAAGAAGAAAAGAAAAAATAGAGCTACTTGCAGGGGTAGTTCAATGGTTAGAATATCTGTTTTCCAAACAGAGGGTTGCGGGTTCGAGCCCCGTCCCCTGCTCCAATCTAAATATTATCTCTCCAATTCTATATTTCTATTGTCATAGTTAGAAGAAATTTCTATTTTTGTAGTGATATCCTCATCTGAGACTACTTTTATAGATAGAAATTCACCTTTTCTATCTTCTATTACTCTTTCTAACCAAGGTCTATCACTTTCCCACATCTTATCCCAAGGAATCTCTTCTTCTGTAAACCAAGTAAAATCTGTTAATTCACCATTACTTTTAATTTCACCTTCCCATAAATCACAAAGAAAAATATGCAACACTACTATTTTGGTGTCACCATTCTTATGAGAAATAAACTTAGCTATGCCTTTTGGAGAGAGATTTATTAGTTTAATATTCATCTCTTCTCTTGCTTCTCTTCTAATAGCATCTTCAATACTTTCATCTTTAAATTCTTCCTTATCTCCCACTTTACCTCCAACACCATTCCATAGTTGTTGTTTCGTATGTTTTCCTAGTAAATATTCTTTTTTACCTGATTCATTTATTCTTGTTAGTAAACATAAAGTTGCTAAATGAGGTTTCTCTGAATTTGTAGTATCTTTAGTAGATACATCTTTGTCTGTCATATGATGATTATATAATTTAATTTATTATTAATCTGAACTATTACTTAATCATATAATTTATTTTTCCCACTTTTTCTATATATCTCATGTTGTTTTCTACTATTAGCACCAATATAGAACTTCTTTTCTAACTTCTTGTACTTTTCATCAAAAATCTTATCCATATCAATACCAGTATGTCCAATGATTCTAAAAAGATAGAAAAATACATCTACAAATTCATATCCAATCTCTTTCTTCTCTCTTTCTGTATATTTCTTCTTAAACTCTTTTTGCCATTGATAATGTTCTGCAAGTTCACCTAGTTCAATAACTGTAGAGGTTAGAAGCTCGTTTGGATCTTCATTTTCCCAACCTCTTACTTCTGCAAAATTAGCGACTTCCTGTATATAGTCATTTAAGCATTTTTTCATATTTCATTCTTATAAATTTATGTTTTAAGTATATTCTGATATACTTGTGTATTCAATACACAACTTAGATATGAAATACACAACAAAAGTCTGGTTTGGATGTACATCTAAAGAATTACTTAATTACCTTGTATATTACAAAGGTATTAGAGAGCATTTAATATCCAGAAACTGTATTCTTCTCTTTGATTGGTTAGAGGATGCTGAAAGAAGAATTAGAACAAATCCAGGAGGGAGTAGGGATATAAAAAGGATATTTAAGGATGTTTTAAGCGCAATAGACCAGTGTGATGTTACTATTATTGAAAATACCATACCTAACTACAGTGTTACCCATCAAATTGTGCACTCCTTAGCTATGAGGAAACCAACATTGGTATTATGGCAAAAAAAAGACAATGATTCGTTTGATGATTCGTATTTAGAAGCTGTAGAGTCAAAGTACTTAACAATTAAACAGTACAAGGGGGATGAATACAAAAAGATAATTGATGAGTTCTTAGGAATAAGTAAGATTGAGTTTGGTCAAAAGAGATATAATGTTGTACTTGATAACAAGCAGAAATATTACTTAGATTGGGCATCAAAGAAATATAAGAAGTCGAGATCTTCAATCATTAGGGATGCTATTGATGCTGTAAGTAGTAAAGACGAAGATTATATTTCTCAAATAGTAAAATAGAAAACCTATTTTATTTAGTACATAACCTACTAATTATCCACAAAATGTAATATAATTAGGCATGAAAAATGTTGATGTGCCTCTGTGGGATAAAGGAGATAGTACTGATAATTTTGCAAAGGGTGGAGGAAGGTCTTCAATAGCATTTGATAGAATGGTTGAAGCAGATAAGAGAATTATTGAAATCTTTGAATTAGTATTAGGTCGAAAACCCTCTACTAGAGAATCAGCATATTACAGAATTAGCAAAGCAGAAGATACAGAAGTAATAGAGAAATTGGTAAGAAATTCTGAACACAAAGAATTAGTTATCAAAGCTAAAAACTATCCTTCGCTATTAAAAGAAAACAAAAACCAAAAATCCAATATTCTTAAACTAAAAAGCTCCATGGAAGATAGAGAAAAAGAGTTTGATGAAATGAAAAAACTATTAGAAGAGAAGAATATTCTTATAAAAGGATTAAGAGAAGAGAAGGGGAAACCATTTCTAACAAATGAAGATTTAATTAAAGAATCTAATCAATATTACTCTAAACTCTCAGAGAGGAGTAAGAAAAGTAGTTATGATGTTAATAACCACTCTCTGTGGGATAGAATATTAAAACTGTTTTTTGATAAATAAAAGAATATGACTAGCAAGAAATTAGGAGAAAGACTAAAAAAAGCAAGAGAGGAGAAAAGGTTGACACAAAGAGAGTTAGCAATAAAAGTAGGTCTTTCGGATAAATCTATTAGTATTTATGAGAAAGGAAAAGTTTATCCACCAATTAGAAACCTCCTAATATTATCTAGGGAATTGGATGTAAGTATCTCTGATCTTCTTACAGATTAATATGGTGGTGTTAACCATTTTCTTGCTTTCTCTGAAGCTTTCTTAGAAAATTTTATAAGAAGGAATATTCCAGCTCCAATAATTAGTAAAATTCCAATAATTAGTAATATATTAGTTAATCTGTATTCCGAACTAACTGGCTGTAGAACTAAATCTTTATCAAAGTTTAAATTATCTCCTGCGCTATTCGTATAGTTTGTATCATGTTGCCATGAGATAACTGATACAGAGATATTATGTGTTCCTGGGTTTTTAGGTTTAACTACTGCTTTTATACTGTAAGTCTGATTCTCTTTCATTGCTATAAATCTGCTGTGTTTGGGTGTTACATTTAAAGAGACAGGGTAGTTCCAAATAATTTCTGTCTTTGGAGAGTCCATAAGTGGTCTAATATTAAGAGTGTAAGTTACTGTTTTGCCAAACGGTGTTTGTGGAGCTCGTATAAGCTCTAAATCAAAGTATTTAGTAGTACCTCTTTTTGCTTGTTCTTCACTTTTTATATCTGTTTCTTGTCCTAAGGCAATGGTAGAAAAAGAGAATAAAAGCAATAAAATGGTTATTATCTTTGGAAACTTCTTCATTTTAAAATCTTCCTTATACTTAAATTATATATATTGAAAGTCTCTAATGCTTCATCTTGGTCTATATCATAGTCATTATGGACAATATTATTTCTTATCTTATGTGCCTCCCACAAACTATCTAACTCTTTCTTCTTAAATATCCTATTAGATTTCTTTAAGTTATTACCACAAGTATCACTGTTATGGAAATAATATTGTAGAGCCTTTGTTAGTAGATTATCGAGTTTGACTATAGAATCCCTTCTAACAGCACCATCTAAACTCTGAACATGTAGTCCTAAATCTTTGAGTTTATTGAGGATATCAATTTTTTTTGTACTATCAATCTTCTTGTTTGCGAAAGATACTGCTAAAAACAAAACAACGATAAGAAACAATATTATGATTGTCATAATTATACTTGTTGAGTCCATTTGTATTTTTTGATACTTTTAAATATTACATATGAAAATAATATAATAACGGAAAAGACTATAAAAGAAAGAACCTTTGAAAGAATTATTACATAAGTAGGGATTCCATTAGGTATTTTGGTTTTTAAAACAATATCTTCTGATACTCCAGAAGTATTACTGACTTTACCAGCTATCATTATTTCGTTAGAGTTAATTTTCTCAAATGGGAGGTTTAATTGAATGTTATGATTTTGTCCTGGTAGGAGTAGAGTGGAGGTTGTATTACTTGCACTATCAATATATTGAGAAATTTTCCCTAAGCTAGACTTTTCAAGTCTAATGTCAGAGATTGCAATATTACCACTATTGGATAAATTAATATAACCTTTCAAATATTTTTTCGTGATATCATAGTCTTCCAAAGAGAAACTTTTATTTATTATTAACCTTTTTTCCTGAATGTCTTTATTCTCTAATGTCACTAAAAAATCGTTTGGTGTGTAGAAGGTTAGAGTGGGAGTCATTGGATTTTTCCCTCTTCTTATAATAGCAATATGATCAGCAAAATCATTACCAAACAAATTTTGTTTTCTATACTCCTCCATAAATGGATCAACGGACACCCATTGTTGTTTTGTATCGTCATAATATTCTACCCAATAATGGTAGTAACCATCAGTAGTGTATCCTGAGATATTAGAAATGTAGCCTAGAACCATTCTACTTGGAATTGAGAAATGTCTTAGTAGTGCAATGTAAAAATTTGCAAAATCAAGAGCAGAAAGTGATGAGCTATTCTTAATAATTGAGGGAATATCTATTCTAGGCAATTCTATTTGTCCCAACTTTATATTTTTTTTATAGTCCAAGCGATATATAACATATTGATACAGATACTTATAAAATATTTCTTTTTGTTTCTCACTAAGTAGAGAAATATCTGTAATATCTGGGTGTATTTCAAGGCCTTTATCTTTTAGAAAACTATGAACTCTCTGTATTTCTGTTGTATCAGTTATTTCCCAATAACCAGTATTTTTAGTTAAAAAGTCTTTTGGTTGAGTTGTATTAGTACTAGTTTCCTTTTGAATAAAGCCTGTTATATGGCAGTCAATAGTTTTATTCGCTTCTACCATATAACTAAAAATGTAGTTACCATCCTCATCTATAGTAGAGAAGGATGGTATAGGGTTAATTTCTTTCCAAAGGACTTTTTGAAACTCAGAATCCATTGGTAGTATAAGTTCAAAAGTTTGTACTTGCTCTGTTGGATTTGAAAACACTCTGTTTACAACGAATTTATACTGTATATCTTTTGTGAAAAATAAAGAAATTTCTGGATTTTGAGGTTTTTGGAATGTAATTGTATAAAGGTTTCCTTCCTGCCCTTTATTCTGTATGTTTTCTGATGCCCATGAAAATTCTCCTTTTCCCTTTGGATATTTAACGATAACTTCCTTTGTATTTGTGTCTAAGACCTTAGATGGGAGATTATATGAGATTTCATTAGAGTGGGGTGTTGTGTAAGTTATGATAATCTCAAACGGATTTTCGGGAGTTATAACTTTATTATTAAAACCGAACTGTATGTCTGTCACAGAGGTTCTATTATACCTATCACATTGAACCTCTTCTGTCTTGTTAATATAGCATTTCGGAGAAATGTTTTTTGCCTGTATGGTAGCTGTATATATTGATAGTACCCTAGTTGTTTCTGTTGTGAGTTGTATTGTAATCTTAGTATCGACAGAATCTGTATTAATTGTATGAACAAAATATGAGTTAACAAGAAATTGGCTATCCTGTGCTAATGTATCTGTTTTGAAATGTAGAAAAAATAAAGAGAAAAGACTAATAAATAACAGAATCTTCTTTAAATAACCATTTAAACTTTTCATATTTTCTTATTAGTTGTTTTATTACAGTAGTTTTTGGTGTTATTCCATAGTCCTTAATAATCTTCTCCATATCCACTTTTTCGACTTCATTAACAATCTTGTAATTAGGATTTCTAACTACTTCTTGTTTAGCATTCTTCCTTATCACATAATATGCCATTCCACTGTTATCATCAAGTACTATCCTAGATATTGCTTTTACAGACATTATCTCAGCAAAAATTAGAGGTGTATTTTGTCTTGGATTAACAGCTACAAAGTCATAGTTTGCAGGTATAATAATCTTTTGGCCTTTTTTAGCAACTATTTTCATAACTCTATTATCTTTCGGTGATTTATATTGTTGTAATAGTATGATAGCTGTGCCATGTAATATCTCAACAATTCGTGGATATTTTTTACATCTGGTAACTCGTGTTTTTACAAATTCTATACCTGCAAGGTTGGAGTTCATAGTGTAAATATTTAACTTAACCTTTTTGGATGCAAGTACAGAATCCGTATCAACCTTGAAATATTTCTGATAGAACACTTCTGGGCAATCTAACTCTTTGTTAAGTAATTGTTCTCTAATATCATCTATAGTTACAATACTTCTTTTCTCATATGTAGAGTTTTTGAAAACAAGTTCATCATTCTCATAGAGAATTGGAAAACCTATTGCAGTTCTTAAATCTATTTTTGCCATGTACTATTATATCATATGGTACTAGATTTAAGGATTTCACTCTTGTCTTACGATAATTAATCGTTATCTTTATACGATTTCAATAGTTCAGAAAAGATTATTCCAATTATGATATATAGCACTAAAGATAGAACCAAAAGTGCTGGTATCTGTATTTTCCAGATACTTATAGTGCTATTAACTATTCCTTGAAAGGGAGCAGTTACAATATCACTTATTTTTTTAATCCAGTAGACAACAGTGTTTTCTGTATTAGCATTTATAGCGATCAATACAATTCTTATACCTAATATCCCTTGTATTATGATTGTAGCAAAATATGCGAGCCTAATTAGTAATTTAATCATATCTATATTTTATCTAAATTATCTAAATAATATTGTAACTGTTGCATATATCTTGTAACACCATTTGCCCAAGCATGTTCTGGATTTTGACCACATGGTGGACAGTATATCGGTTCTATTTCAAAAGGGGTCATTGTTGTTCCATATCCTTGAGCGAATCGTTCTGTTATATGTATAATAGCATTGTCCCAGCTAGAAAATATACTCCAACCCCTATCATTACTATTTACACCTCTCCACCCCCATGCATTATTTGTTCCTTGAGGCGTTATATTACCAAATG
>Ga0255347_1002035_pt1 | contig 29902 bp, 35 predicted proteins | sample wastewater_treat_2_FD_192479 | JGI IMG/M metagenome (GOLD analysis project Ga0255347, IMG submission 192479) | Wastewater microbial communities from Lulu Island WWTP, Vancouver, Canada - plant24 | ecosystem: Engineered > WWTP > Wastewater > Unclassified | place: Canada: Vancouver, British... | reverse complement strand
AACTTTGGCTTTAAAAGCCGCATCGTAACTCTTCCGCATTTGTTTTGCCATATCCTCTCTCCTTCTCGGTTATGGCAGACTATCACCCACCTTATTGCTCTGTCCAGTTTTTGGGGAGTATTATAGACTTCGACTACGCGCTCATGCTGATCAAGGCCGGAAAGCTTGAGGGGGCCAGGGATATCCTGGAGGAACTCCTCAAGGATGATCCCCGGGACAAGGACATTCTATACAATCTCGGCATGTGCTACAGCGAACTGGGCGATACCGAAAAGGCGGTTCCAACTCTGTCCGAATGCGTGAAGGTTTCTCCCAACTATTCCAATGCATATGTGGCACTCGGTTTTGCCCATTCCATGCTGGGCGATCCTGAGAAGGCGAAAGAAGATTTTCATAGGGCGCTGGAGATCGATCCCGTAAATTCCTATGCCCTGAGAAACCTGGGCAGCATCTATGGCAACGAGAAGGATTTCGACCGCGCTGTCGAGTGCTTTGAAAAGTCGTTTTCGATAAACCCGGAAGACCAGCAGACCGCCTATGGCCTTGGATATACGCACTTCATTGCCGGCAGGCTCGATAAAGCCGACAAGTATCTGAATATCACGGCGGAACTGGACAAGTCGACCAAAATCGCCGAACTGGCCATGGACATTAGACGCGAGATCGCCGAGATTAACCTGAAGGCGAAAGGGTTCCGGCAGGACGCCATGTTCTACTGCCTTGGCGCGCTGCAGTTTTTCAAAAACAAGACCATTGATGAAGTCAAACAGATCGCCTTCGAGATCGGGGTCAAGGGGCAGGAGGGCCTGGACATCAACAACCCGGACAAGAAACACACCCTGAAGACCATGAAAGGTTCCTTTACGGGTTTGCAGCTCGTCAGCTACATGTACGTGGGCTTCAAGATGATCGACCCGAAACTGGACATCGGCCTTGATCTTTCGGAGGAATACAAAGAAGCCCTCAAACTCTTTTCGCAGGAAAGGCCGCATGGATATACACTTCATTGATCCCGTTCCCTCAATTCTGGAAGAAGTGAAGAACGCAACGGGCAAGGACATCGAATTCATTCCCAGGGAAAGCCTTCCGACCTTCGCCATGATCAAGATGGCCAGGGAAAACATGCCCGCTCACATCATGTATTACAAGCCGAAGCATGATGAGGTCATCAATCACCTGATCGTACATGAGTGCGGCCACGTGCTCAGGACCTTCAAATGCCCGGCGAATCAGCGACTGATCCCATACAGCGACAAGCAGATAAAACAGGCCGTACTTGCGGAAATCAGGCAGGATATCATCGCCCTGAATGGAACCCTTTCGGCGGAACAGATCGCCCACCTGCTGAATATCTGGCATGACGGCCTCATCCGGCAGTTGATCAATTACCCGCCCGACATCATGATCGAGAAATGGATCTTCGACCGTTTCCCGGCGCTCCGGCCACTGCAGTTGCAATCGCTCAACAAGCAGCTCACCGAGGCGCTTGTCGGCCTTTCCGAATCCGTGATCCGGATGACGCCACCCCGCATTCTCAACACGTCGAACGTGATGAACTATACCTTCTTCCGCATCCTCGGTTTTTACGTCGGACAGAATTTCATAAAGCAGTACAGTTCATCGCCCTGCATCAACAAGGGGAAGGAACTGGCCGACCTGACGGAAAAAGAATATTCCGACGACCACCGAGGCGACAACCTAATGATCGACCGGTGGGCCGCTTTCCTGAACCTGACCCACTGGTTTGCGTGGCGCGGCTTCGAGGACGTGCCGCCGGGTTACGGAAAGATGTAAACGATAATTGAAGCAGCAAGGAGGGCAACAGATGAAAAACGTGGAAATGAAACTGGATGGCAATATCCTGACGATTAAAGTTGATGTGACCAAAGAGTTCGGCCCGTCGGCATCAGGAAAAACCATTATCATTGCGTCAACGGAAGGGAATATTTCCATTCCGGAGAGGGATGAAATCAAGATAGGTTTGAATGTTTATAAAAAGAAACCAGTGGCGGTATAAAAAACCCCTCAAGCTATGGGTGCCTTGAGGGGTGTGCTTATATCAGACACAGCAGTCTCGGCATACCCTACAACATCACAATGTCCTCCCTGTCCAAGTGCAGCATGTAGCCCATGCGGGGCCGCGTGACGATCAGGTTTTTCAATTCGCCGGGATCTATGCCGGGAATTTCCTTTATTCCTTTTCGGATGACGCCCAGGAGCTTCCGTTTATGATCCGTAATCTGCTGCTCGTAGGGCCTCGATGAATCATCATTCCCTTCGCATTCCGGCCAGAGCCGTTCATAGATCTGCTCTCTGGTGATAACCGACTTGGGATTTCCGGCCAGCAATTCCAGCAGGCGGAAGGACATCAGGGGCAGGATGACCTGCGCTCCATGGTAAAAGATCAGCATCTGCCGGACGTTAATGAGCAGGACGGGCGGATCGGATACCAATTTCCGCAGGTCTTTGGTCACGTTCAGCTTCGCGCATAACTCCTTCCGCTTCCCGTCATCCCTGATTATCTCTGATAGGGAACAGGAGATCGTTTTTTCCGGCTTTGCCGGTGTGCTTTTAACCTTTTTTGTTTCAGTTTCGATGGTGGGCTCCCGCACGCCGGTTGGTCTCGTCTTCGTTTCCTCCGCGTTCTGATACCGCCCGGGAAAATAGCTATACAGTTTTTCCGCCAGGCGTTTAGGCAGAAGTCGCTCAAGTTCCGTAAGCGGCAGGTCGGCTATTGTCTCCGGGGTATCGTATCCTTCATGCACCAGGCGGTTGATGTGACTCCTGCCCAGACCCCGGATACGGATCGACGAAAGGGCAAGGCCTTTTTCAGTAATGCCGTGGATCAGGCGCTGCGACAGACGGGAAATCACCCGGACAAACCGTTCTTCCCAGCCGATAACCTTGGCCAGGGCGGCCAGTGTTTCCGCAAGCCAGCTGAAATCCTCCCCGACTTTCCTGATTGCCCCGCTGAAGACCTGATAGTTCCGTTCGATGTCCTTCGTTTCAGCGGTGGAGAGCCACTCCTGCATCATGAGCGCCTTCTTGGCAGCTCGGTCCTTGTCATCCAGAAACAGGTTGTCCATTTCCCAAAGGGACTGGAACAGGGGCTTGTCGTCCTCCCCGTTTTCGTAAATGATCTGTTTGAGTTCATCACGGTAACCGCCCCACCGGCCGTCGGGCCGTTTCAGGGAAAGGTAGTTCATTCGGGAATCCTGACAAAGTCCCATAAGCAGCAGCACTTCCAGTTCCGTGACATGCCGGGGGTCAGTGTTATTCAGGAACTTCAGAAAAAAGGCGGCTGTCTCGATAGAAACGCCCTTGCCGGCAGCCACTTTGCCCGTTTCCGTGGCGGCCAGGGTGTTGCCTTTGTCTTTGACGATCAGTTTCTCCTTCAGGCAGGCGTTGACGGTATCGGCGACCGCCCGGTCATATTCGGCATCGGTCATCTCTTTGTTCCAGACCGTTGCGGCGGTATAGGTGCTCTTCAAGAAGGTCTTGATCTGTTCTTCGCTGTGGCAGATTTCGGCGGCCACCAGGTTCAGGATGTGTTTGTCCATGCTGTTTCTGTCCAGCGCCGGGGCGAAGTCTTCCAGACTGCCGCAGGCGTAATGGTCGTAGTAGAACTTGGAATTGACGAAGGAATGCGTGACGAACACCGCCCGGCCAAAATCGGAGATGTAGCCGTAACGGGCCACCCTTCCGCCCATGTTCTCGTATTCGGAAACCGTGAGATTCACCGACATGACTTCGCGGGTTTTGCCGAAGGTCTTCCAGCGCTTCGGGGCGATGACAGCGTTTTTCATAGGCAGGTTCAGGCCGACGGCCAGTGTGGAGGTGGTGCAGAGCACCCGGATCTCGCCGCTGCGGGTGTAGCGCTCGATGATGTCCCGCTCCTCCCAGGACAAATCGGCGTTGTGCACGGCAATACCGTTTTGCAGGGTTTGCAGGAGCATCTCCCGGGAAACGCTTTCCTCCAGGGAATTCATCTCGGCTAATGCACCGTGAGCGGGATCGAGATTGAGCGCACGGGTTAACCGCCTAGCCAGCCCCTCCGTGGAGGGTTTGTCCGGCAGGAAAAAGACGGTCTGCTCCCCCAGCTTCCCGGCCAGGTGGCAGGCCGTTTCCACATACTGGTCCATTTCCTTTGCGGATTGCAGGTCAAACCAGGTCTCTTCTCCTTTGTTGCCACTGTTGAATTCGCGGTATCTGAATTTTCCTTCGTAAAAGACGCCCTGGCGCAGTTCCACCGGACGATTCTCTTCGATAATAAGAGTCGCCCGCAGCCAGCGGGCCAGGGCGTCGCTTTTCCCCAGGACGGCAGACAGGGCGACAAGCTGCGGCTGATCAGGATGCAGAAGTATCCTGGTCAGAAGCAGCTCCAGGGACGGCCCCCGGTCTTCGTCGGTCATGTATTGCAACTCATCGACCACGACCAGCCCGACATCGCTGATGAGGGACGGTTTCTGGACCAGCAGGGCATTGAGCTTTTCATAGACGACAATGGCGATGTGGTACTTCCCCGCAAGGATGCGCTCATCGTCTTCCCGCCGGTCATGGGTGGAGATGACGGTGTCGATGCCGGCTTTCCGGTAATCTTCATAAAATTGCTCGAACTTTTCTTCGGCCAGCGCCTTCATGGGCACGAGATAAATCGCCCTTCGCCCCCTGCTGCCGTAATGGAGGGCAAGGATTTCGCCGATCAGGGTCTTCCCGGATGATGTCACCGCGGAGATCAGGAAATTGCCGCCGCGCAGGATAAGATGGTCTCTGAAGGCACGCTCCTGGATCGGCAGGAGTTCCGCGTCGTACTTGCTCTTCAAAACATCAATGATCTTCGGCTCCAGGCCGAAAGCTTCCAAGAGGTCAATTCTCATGATGACAGACGGTCCTTGTCGGTTATTTTGGTGGTTGGGGGCGATCTTAACGGAGGCGGGAAAACGGTTCAATGCTCAAACGACAACGGTGAGTCGCATTATTATTGAAAAGAGTGTCAGCAAAAAAGATTCTTGAAAATTTGATTCTTTTACTAATATTAAATATTCACAACCACTGTGAAAATGCTTATTGACAAAGAGAAATTAATGTTTATAATGTTCACAGGTGTAGTGAAATACTACAAATGAGGGTGTTTACTATTTTTTTATGTATGAGCAATCACTGAAGAAGGGAGGCAGGCACAATGAGAGCCAAATTCGGTGAATTATTTGGAGAGGCAAGAAGGAGAAGAGGTGTTACTCTACGCCAGATTCAACAGGCTATCGGGTATGCACCAAGTTTTTGGTCTGAAATCGAATCGGGCAGGAGATTACCGCCCAGCGACGAGGGGGTTTTACGGAAAATATCAAAATTTCTAGATATAAAGGAGGCTGAACTTATTAAAGCGGCACAAACTGATCGAGTAAAAAAAGATACATCTGTGATGGAAAAGCTTTACAATGTCGATCCAGAATTGGCCTGGGGATTCTTTAGAGCTATGGAAAGTTCAGATGACGACAAAATTCTGAAATATGAATTTAATAAGCTTTTAGAAGCATTGAGCGCTAATAAAAAAGGGTAATGCGATGAGTAAGGCTATTGTTGTTCCAGGAAGGAGTAAAACTGATATTGAGCAATCAGCTATTCGTATGCTTTCACAATTTCTGCCTTCGGCGATAAAACAACCAGAGATTGTAAATATTGAATATTTATTTGAAATAGTTATACCAGAGCACTATAAAATCAAAACTGAATACTGTGATCTCAGCGGACTTGGCTATAACGTTTTGGGGTATACTAATGCTCAATTAAAGAAAAGTTTTATTGATAAATCCTTAAGTGACTATGAAGATCATTCTACCAGAAGATTGTTCCGGTCTACAGTTGCCCACGAAATAAAGCATTGCGTGAAACATGTTCAAATACTAAATTATTTTAAATCAATATGCACAGACAAAGATGATGATAACTTATACAGACGGGAGAAATCGACCATCAAGCCTTACGAGGATCCCGAATGGCAAGCTTGGTTTTTTGCGGGGGCATTATTAATGCCGAGTCATCATATATTAACTTTACATAAAAGGGGGTGTTCTGTAGGCGAAATGGCAGACATTTTTGACGTTAATCCGGCTTTTGTTAGCTCAAGAATTAGAAGATTGGGGCTAAAATAAAGTAAGGGGTTTTTGCAGAACCCCTTATTTTATTCCCTGCGGACTAAGAATGAATGACTCGGAGGAACATTCACCTTAGGAAAATTTGCTACACAGTGTAGCAAGGCTGGCCGCAGTTCATGGTGTAGAATCAAACTTGAATAATCATTTTACACTGAGAACCCAGCAAGTCAAGAAAAATCTTTTCCTCCAGATAGGAGGTTCCTTATGGCAAATGATCGCCTCGGGAATCCCCGTAGAATCCTTTATTACATCTTTCGAACGTGGAGAACGAGGAAAGATGGTACGCGGGATTATGCGCGGGATCACGGCTTTAGGGCTTGGAAAATTGCAGTTTACGAGAAATAAGGCCAAAGAATTTATGTCATGCTTCTAAACATGGCCGGGTTTACTCCTCCTTTCCTGGGAACAGAATAAGGGGGCCAAATATAAATAAGGAGAATAACAATGGGTTTAAAATCACATCACGTAGTTCCCAATTCAGATAAAGGTGGATGGGATGTCAAAAAGGGTGGCGCAGAACGTGCGTCGTTACATACCGACAATAAGCAGGATGCCATCGATCGTGCTAGAGAAATCAGCCAGAATCAAGGTACTGAGATGATTGTGCACAACAAGGATGGAAAGATATCCTGGCGAGATAGTCATGGCAAAGATCCATATCCGCCAAAGGGATAGGATCTTAACAAAAAAGGAAGGCTCTTCAAAGAGCCTTCCTTTTCCATTACTTTACCCGGATGATTTTTGGCCGAGACCGTAACATCAGTCCGGTTATTAAAGCGACTAATTTCATGGTTCAGTGTGAACTGTATGCCACTGAACACCACTGAACACCGCAACAAAAATACAATTGGTTAATATTTTATGGTCAAATAGTATCGGCAGCCTTGACATTTTGCCGATGTTTTTGTACCATACCATCCCATGAATACTGCAAGAGAAAACGCCATCGAGATTATCCGTAAGCAGGGCGGGATTATCCGCACCCAGGAGGCCTTCCAGCGGGGAATCCACCGAAGAACCCTGTATGGTCTCCGTGATGAGGGTGCGCTTTTTCCTATTGCGCGGGGTCTCTTTCACCTGGCAGCCGGGCCGGACAGCCTGCCTACCGAAATCGACCTGGTCAACGTGACCAAACTCGTTCCCCACGGGGTCATCTGCCTCATCTCCGCCCTTTCCTTTCACGAACTGACAACCGAAATCCCGCATGAAGTCTGGATTGCCGTGGAAAGAAAAGCCCACAAACCCAGGGTTAAATATCCGCCGGTCCGGGCCATGTTCTTTACGGGTGCCTGTTTCAATGAAGGCATTGAAGTTCATCGGATCATGGAGCAGGATGTCCGCATTTACAATGCCCCCAAGACGGTGATTGATTGTTTCCGCTGGCGAAACGCCGTGGGAACCGATGTCGCCCTGGACGCAGCCCGGACGTATCTAAAGCGGCGCGACGCAAGCCCGTCCCGGTTGATGGACTATGCCAAACTCTGCAAGGTGGAAAAGCTGGTGACACCTTATCTGGAGGCGATGGTGCCATGAGCGCAAACCAGGTTAAAAATATTGCGTCATCTGTCAAAAACCGTCTTCTGGCCGCTGCGCGTGAAGGCGGAAAACCTTTCCATTCACTGCTGACCCATTACGCGCTGGAACGCTTTCTCTTTCGCCTTTCCCGATCACCCCTGAAAGAAAAATTCATTCTGAAGGGCGGCCTTCTGTTGGCGGGCATGGGCCTGTCAATGGCAAGGACAACGCGGGACATAGATTTTCTGGGACTTATCCCCGGAAATAGCGACACCGTCGGCGCTTCGATACGCGACATCGGAAACGTGCACCTCGACGACGGCCTGGTTTACAAATTCGATAATTTAAGTATCGAGGCGATGTCTGACGATCAGGAATATCCCGGCATACGTCTCAAGTTCGAGGCCTGGCTTGGCAAGGCAAAAATTCCCATGCAGATTGATGTGGGATTCGGTGATGCCGTGGTGCCCGACGCTCTTGATATGACGTACCCGACGCTGCTCGACATGGAGCCGCCTGTTGTGAAGGCATACAGCGTCGAGACCATTGTCGCGGAAAAGTTCGAAGCATCTCTGGATTTGGCGGAGCTCAACAGCCGCATGAAGGATTTCTATGATGTGTGGATGCTGAGCCATGCCTATCCGTTTCACGGAGCGGTGCTTCAGGACGCGATTACCGCCACCTGCGCAAGGAGATCAACGCCTTTGAGCTCCCAGGGGCTGGTCTTTTCCAAAGAATTTGCCGACAGATCCGACAAGCAAACCCAGTGGACGACCTTCCTACGGAAAGCTCAGATTACAGGCATACCGGAAGATTTCCCGGTGATCATGGCGGGCATGGGAAAATTTCTGCATCCCGTCGCTGAAGCAAGTGAAAAACAGCTGAGGTTTGAAAAAGAATGGCTTCCCGGCGGCCCCTGGGAATCATAGGGCAGACAAGAAGGCAGCCCCGATCCTCTCCGGGCTGCCTTCTCTTTTTTGTAATCGCCGCTTATTGAAGCAGCCCATTTGCTTTAAAACGGGATATCATCATCCTCAGCAACAGCGGCGGGAATAGTGTCTTCCGCAGTCGCACCGTTGCCGTTCTTCCCAGAGAGAAGCTCCAGTTCCCTGGTGCGGATTTCGACAACGCTGTGGTTGGCGCCTTCGGCATCCTGCCAGGTGCGCTGGGTGAGCTGGCCGCGGATGCCGACCTTGCTCCCTTTGGCGCAGTATTCCCCGACAATCTCCGCCAGGCGCTGGAAGGCCGTCACTTTGAACCAGTGCGTCTTCTTGATTTTCTCGCCTTCCTTGTTTTTGTAATTCTCATTCACGGCGATGTTGAAATTGGCGACCGGCACGCCCTGCGCCGTGTATCTGATTTCCGGATCATTTCCTAAATTTCCGACGATGGTGACTGTGTTGATCATGACTGAAACCTCCTTAAGTTTATTTTACGTGCTGACAGTATTGATTTAATTTGCTGTTTGATTGGTTGCCGCTTTGCCGTTCAGAGCTTCCTGGACCTTCACCACCAGCTGGTCTTTGAGTTCTTCCAGCGCTTGCAGGTGGTCTTGGTTGTTTTCGTTTAGCGTGGCCTTGATGGCATAGGACACGCAGCAGGAATTGAAATTGACCGACTTCTTCTTGCTGACCATAACGCTGACTTCCGTAACCTTGAATGGTGCGCCGGGTTCTGCTGCCTTCATGCGATGGCCAAGCACTTCCCTGACTCTTTCCGCTTTATGTTTTACTTCCTCCCATCTTGTGGTGAGCCTGTCTAAGCAACCTGTGGTGAGCTTGTCGAACCATAGCTTTTTCATCGTTGTTTCCTTTCTGCCTGGTTAAGCGCGGCGGCATAAACCCTGTTGATCGATGCCGCCAGGTTAAAAACATAGTTGCCGATTTCATCCGCCATGCCCGTCGCCGGCGGCGCTGTTTCATCCGGCGCAGGCGCGACCGGACAGTCCGACGGGCGTTTCACCTGAGTGTCGATGATCTGAAACATTGCGTTCCTCCTTTCGCTGATCGGCCAGATAATTACCGATGATGTCATTGACGAGCTGCGTCATCGGCTGTTTCCGCTCTTTCGCCAGGCGATAGAGCGCCGGGATAAAATCTTCGTTGATTTTTGGTGAATACATAAAGCGACCTCCCTGATAAATTTACATGGCCACAGCTTTGATCTGATTTTCATTCCTAAAAGATTCCCATGTTGTGAAAGCTGGGCAAGCTAGGCAGACGGTGCAGGTCCATGCCGTTGGCGATGGCAATTGTTTTCAGAGTTTCGACGGCCTGGTATATCTCATCTCTTGAATACGGCAATCTCCCGACGCGGTCATCGATGTAGAAATCCATGGGCTGTTCCGCCGCGAACCTTCCGAGGAACCCGCCGCCGCACATGACATAAACCGCCACCTGCATGGACGGGATGCTTTCGGCTCCCCAGCCGCTTTGCGCCACCTTCTCCTGATTCAGGCGTCTCATGCGCTCACCACCCTTTCCTGATCTTCTGGATCTCCGACGCCTTCTGCGGCAGCCAGTAAAGATCACGATCAATCTCCAGCCCGCCTTTGATTTTGATGTCCTTCAATTCGGAAAAGGAGATATAGCCCCATTCCGCGCACTGATGATCGTTGTTGAGGATGACATATCCCCAGAAGAGATCGCCACCGTCGTATTCGGCGATGTACCAGTCGCACCCGGCCAGAAAGAAGTGCATGTGAATGATCTTTTCTTCCAGGGGGACATGTTCCGTTTCGTAAAGCCTTGGCAGCAAAGCCAGTTGTTCCGTTGATGGGATGTTCCACATTATTTTTCTTCCTCCTCTCTGGTGTTTTTGACCTGCCGTTTAGGTTCCGGCGGGATGCCAACACCAAGGCCTTCCGCCGCTTCCTGAAGATCCAGCTTCTCCTGCCACAGCCTGCGGACGTTTTTGCCGATGGTGAGCGACAGCTGCCCGGCCTCGGAGGGCTTGACCCTGCTTTTTTCCTGGTGGTTCCAGAAGCGCAGTTGCGCCTCCACGGAATAAAGCTCCGCCTTGACCGCTTTCTGCGGCCTGCTGCTTTTCTGCGGCGGAAGCGCCCTGGAAAGAGACGAGCCGGCAACCAGCAAAACAATAACGATGATCAGGATTCGTTTCATACCGTGCCCCCTTCTTCCAACAATTCGTCTTCCCGCCTGTCGCGCGACCGCATTTTGCGGCGGAGCGTTTTTTTCCATTTCCGGTAATCCCGGTAATGCTCCGGCGCCCGTTCCGACCAGCCGCAGCAAGGGCAGCAATGGTCACGGTTCAAAAGATCGGCGCACTCCGGACAATATATTTCCGTCATGATCTTCATCCTCCTTTCATAATTTTGCCTGCCGACAGCTTTGATGAAATTCAGGATGAAAATAAATCGTGGTTCATGGGAATAAGGCGACAAAGACCAGGCTGAATAAAACAAAGACATTCCAGGCGGCAAAAAGGATCACCATGAGCTGAACAATGCGTGTGACCAGATCCTTTTTCCGGAATCGTCGGTAAAGGCGGGAAATGAAGAGAAGGACGGGGTGCTTTTTCTTTTTGTGCCCTTTGTTCCGGGGAGAAACGTAGCGATGCAGAACGTAAATCCGGGGCGCGAAGTGCCTGTCCATGAAGAACCTCCTGACTGTTTGAATGAATTTCCAAAGGGACAGTCAGGATTCAATTGGTTCACCCCGCACTGAGGCTGGCGGGCAATTTGCGCTTTTCTGCAAATTGCATGACAGCCGGGATTCCAGCACTCCACGCGCCGCCTGTGTTCCCCGCCGGCGGGGGTGGCGCGAAGCGCCGGGGGTGGAGAGCTTTTCACGAAACGATCATAAAAAAAGCCCTGAACCCCAAGCAGAGTCCAGGGCCGGAGGCTACACATGAGCCGCCTTGCGTTCATTGTATGCCTGCCAGAGAATGATCCATTCATGATCTGCGGGCGCTTCGGCCATTTGGACCTGGCCGTGCTGGATTTTATACATCAGCGCGCCGATGGAGCCGAGATTGCCGTTGGCGCTGTTGATCTTTCCGAGCATAGTCCGGGCGGATGTAGAGAGATTTTTGCGGATGCCTTCATGCAGGCGGCTTTTGGCCCTGCCGTATTCATGCCAGATAACACCTGCCTGACCATGGGAAAGATCCATCGAGTAAATCTGTTTGCCGAAACCGGCCAACTTATCAGATGACTGGCAGAAGCGGATTTTATTGAGCATGCCGCGGTACCAAGCGGGCTGTTTCTGCTGCCATGTCTTTTCGTCGGCATCCGGATCTTCACCGACCAGGTGATACCGGAAAGTATCCGGGATGTATTCAGCATAATCGTCTTCTTCGACGGGGTTTTCTTCGTCGAAGGTCTGGCAGCGCAGATCCAGATAAGGATCTTCTTCCAGGCTTTGATGATCTTCTGCGGGAAATTCTACTTCCGCCAGCTGCATGGCCAGGTTTTCAAAATAAGCGACAGCCTTTTGGACGCCTTTAGCCTTCACCCAGGCGCAGAATTTTTCAACCATGCCTGGTGTGGCTTCAAGGATTGACCAGGCATCGCAGAGTGAAACCGCCTGTGCGAATGAACAGCCGGCCCGTTGCTGAATGATTTCCGGGCGAAGGTGCTGGGCGCAATTGCCTTTGGTATTCAGATGCGGCGCGACAACCCTGCCTGCGCTGATAGTGCAGTCTTCAAAAATCTGTCTTTCCAGCATGGTCATATCCGTCACATGCTTGGCCATGCCAATAAATGCTTCACCGTATGAACTGTGATCAAATAAATCTCTTTCGTAATACATAAAAAACCTCCTCTCTTTTTTCCTTTGAGGATTAGCAAAAGCGCGGACAGCGCCAAAAATAGTCAAGGGCGGGGAAAGGAAAAGGAAGATTTATTTACGGCATGCCGCTTGCCACCTCAGACCTTCTGCCGCAGCACAACAACAATTAAATCCTGCGGCACATGAAAGTATGCAAGTGGCATGACGGAAATAAATACTCTTTTCCGGTGCGAAGCATTCCCCGTTTATGCACCCTTGACGATTTTTGGTTTTAACTTTTGCTAACCTAAGGAAAGTAGAGAGAGGAGGGTACCTTATAGAATTGCGTTGGTTCAGCAACGCATCGGTCAAGCAGACCTTTGAAAAGATACGAATTGCGCAGACCGACCGTGCCGCCGAAGGCGGCACTGGCGCGTCTGTTCAGCGCCAGAAACGGAGCTGCACGAAACGAACAATTAAAAACGGCAAGCGTGCAGCTGCGTCCGGGCTAAAACAACTGACTCTGCATGGGACGTGACAGCCGCTTCTGGCTGGCGCGGCCCATGCTACCTCGGATCACTCATCAAATCCCCAAATCCGAAGAGTAATGGCGTCCATCCATTCCTATTCAATGTTGTCAAATATCCAACACATATTTTTTGAAGGACTTGGCTTCACCGACGAAGGTTCAGTATTTATGCCCTACCTTAAATATGATTACTGTTTGAAGGTGTAATGCCCGCATCATCGGGCGGCAAGCACAAGAAACGTTACAAAGTTAAAAGCCAAAAATGATCATCTTATCTCAATCAGATCACAAGACCTAGTTTACGGCTATTTCTTGTCCGACGGAGAACAAGGCCATATCTGCATGGCAACTTTAAGTAAACTTTCCCCTCTCCGTTCAATTTCTTTGGCTGTCCATTCATCGTATTTTACTATACTCCTTGTCAACCAGTAAGGACTCTTTTTGAAGATCTTTTTCTTTTCCGAGTACCCGTGGTTTCCCAATTTCGGATTATATGCAGTGAGAGTGAGGTTTCCCAGAACGTGCAAGTTCTTTTTCAAACCGGATAAGGAATAAGAATCCCAATCGTTAGCTTTAGCATCTTGAGGGAACACATGCTCGATCTCGATCGACTTATCAAACTGCAACTCTTTATAAGCCGATTTGTATCTTTCTATACTTTCCAAAGCGAATCTGGCCGTTTTAGGCGCCGTTGTGTAAATGGGGGATGAGACAAAGCAACTTTTGAAGTGATCATCAGCTGGCCACTTTTCATTTTTCAGCAGTTTAGCTAAATTCTTACCCTTCTTGCCATTCATTTCGATTAATCTCTTTGCAATTCTGGCAAAAACCTGGTTCAAATCGCGCGATACTTTGCTATTAAATGCTCTACGAACAACGAATGATTCAATATATTTCATGGCATGTTCTATCTCTTTGCTGCTCATTTGCTTGTTATCCAAAGAACGATACAAAACAAGTAATACAGGATAGTAAGTAGTCATGTTTAGATTGAGAAGCCTTTGCAGAGAATATCGAATTTTTTTTCTTTTTTCGAGATTAGGATTTAGAAATTTACAATATTGATTAGCCTCACGAAGTATGATTCTTAATTTATCCTCAACATGACCACCGTGAAAATATGAGCGCAATTCCCTGTATAAATCAGTTGTACTGATATATTTTTGTCTTTCAATAACTAGGACTGCACGCAGAAAAGCTGGCAATACTTTTTGAAATTCAGACTTTCGCATTTTCGTACTGCTAGCCGGTATACTTTCCTCTATTACATTCTCTATTAGCTGCCAGTAAGAATTATTTAATCTCTGTTGTTCCTTGCCGTTCTTCACCAAGCTTAAGATATAATTTCGTGCAAGATCAGCCTGTGTTAATGGTACACCGGTGTAATTAATAGATTCAAAAATGGCGTGAGCATCATCATCAGTAGTGAGGACAATTTCGACAAATACTATTTTGGATAGCACGGCATCTACAAGCTTCTTAAAATGGGTTGGTTTCTTCCCTTTCGTGTTTTCTATGTAGTTCTGAAATTTTTCAGAAAAGAAATCATAGCCCGCTCTGACTTGTCTGTGTTTAACTTTTTGAAGTCCTTGTGGATCATCTAAAAGATAAAGAAATGCCTCTTTATCATGAAGCGATGGTTGAAATCTTTGTTTACCTTCTATAGTAAGAAATTTCTCTAGATTTTTCGGCTTAGATAAATCGTATTTAGTGGCCAGAGCTCTCAACACTCTCAGAATTATTGTGAATGTTGCCAGACGTTGCTGGCCATCAATAATATGATGACGATTTCCGGAAACGGGTTTAAAAACCAACGTTCCCATAAAATGTCGTTTGCTTGTTCCATCCAAAAGGGCCTCAATATCTTCAAACAACTGTTTGAAATTAGTATCGTTCCATGCATAACGCCTCTGAAAAGGTGGAACAATGAATATCTTATTTTTTTTACAAAGAAGATTTTCTAAGGTTTGCTCTCTAGCCTTCATCTCTTATCGCCTCATCTTTTATTGACCACATGATTTCACTGGGTTCTATTTAAGATCAGTAGGAAAAATACCCTTTCTTTATTTAGAAATTCTTACAACTATGGAATGGTTTTCAACGGTATTATCACTTAATTTCAGTTTCGATGTGAAAACTATATAAAACTTCTTAACTTGTCTATTGATTTTTTCAAGGAAGAAAATCGTAAGCATAGCGCCTACAAAGGTTGAAGGGCGACACGTCATTTTGCACAATATTACAGATTGAAAGATGCAACGAAAAGCTAAACAGGAGCCGCGAAGCCCGTTCTACTTCCTTGTACTGGCGCAATTTGTTAGGGGCAGCCACACCCCATGCCGCGACACCGTTTGATATAGCCGCGATCTAGTGCAGCGGTTCGTTGGAAACTTCTTTTTTATGAAAAAAGAAGTATTAACCCTTTGTTTTCTCGCGTGCCATTAGAGTACCTCAACCAATTCAATTTTCCAAATCTCAAAGACCAGATTGCCTAGTAGCTCCTGTCGCTTTTCTATGGCAGCGGCATCCCAGGTCGTAAACGACTGGAGTTTGGCGTTAATCCGGTTGATGGATGAGTTGTTGCCGACGGTGGTAAGTTCGGCAATGCTGCTGGTGAGGTAATACTTGCACTTTTTGTATTCTGCACATTTCGTCTGAAAGAAGTTGTTGCTGGCGACAATATTGATCGGTTTCTCCAGCAAGGTAAGATTCCCCAGCATCGTTTTGTAAAGATCATACGGCTTGCCGGGATTGTTCTGCGTGAAGTCGTCACGCAAGCCCTGCTGGGGGTTATTCGGAAGGATATGCTCAATCTCAAGAACCGTGTAATCCTGCAACGATCCTGGCACCCTGAGTCCCTTATAGGCCATGTCAACATACTGGGTCACCTTGGCCAGCAGGTAGCGTGTCCGATACTGCTGCATTGAATTGAGGGTATAGCGTTTCAGGTCATCGGCAAGCTCTCCCTGTTTTGCCTGGATATTTTTGTCGAACCGTTCCTTCAGAAACTCGTTCAGCTTTTGCTTCTGCTCCGTGACATCCGTTATCCCGGTAATTGCCCTCAGTTCATCGGCCCATACGGAGAAATTTCGCTCCAGGTCTTTCGTCGGCGTCTTGGTAAAAATATAGCAAAACAGGAAGCTCTCCAGTTGCTGGATAAAATGGTCAAAGAGTGCTTTCGGGAATGTGCTGGCTGCAAGTAGCAGTATGTAATGCAGACTGAAGGCCCCGCCACAGAGCCTCCGCAGGTTGTCCATGTACAAGTTGTCGAGACCGTCATTCCCCTTACCTGATGAAAAGGCAATGAACCACTCAACATTTTTGATGATCTTTCGGACAAACTCGAATGGCTTTGAGCTGTAATCGCAAAGCGCTGCGTTTTTCTTGTTGATGAACCAGTCGTAGATTTCATCTTCCCGCACGATTGCGTCGCTACGGTCATTTTCGATCTTGTAGTTGGCCATCAGGAAGTATCTGAGGAAGCGGAGCGGCTTCTCTTTTTGCTTTTCCAGTGGTTTGGTGATCTTCTTCCATTCGTCCTTTAGTTTTGTGAACTCATCGGTTTTGACATGGGTGAACAGCAAGTTTTTCAGCAGATCCATCGGGTTCAGGCCGACGCCGCGCTCGTTGATGGTCTCGAATATCTTCAGAGCGCTGCTGATGTCGGTGGAGATTTGGATAAAGACAACATTGGTAGCCAGGTACCACCAGTACTTCTTGAGCGACGCTTTATCTTTGTAGTTCTCCTGCAGATAGCGATAGATGGTCCCGTAGGCGTTGATGATATTCTCAAGCGAGCCAAAGGTGGTGATTCCAGCAGCCTGCACCGCATTTCTCGTTTTGATCGGCTCTTCGTTCAACTCTACCAACTTGTTCATGATCTCCCCGGCATTTTCATAACGGGGTTCGAGCTTCAGGCTGGTTTTTATGTCGCCATTGCTGTCGGTGTATTTGGTGGAGATAAGTCCGCTTATGGCAGATTCGTGTTCTTCAGATTTAAAGAGGTTCTTCATGGCGCAGAGTAGCAGGAAGAAGGTCGTAAGGCGCTGCTGGCCGTCTATGACTTCGTAATGATTTTTCAGGGCGGCTGGCGACACCAAGATGGTGCCGATGAAGTACTCCTTCGTCGATTGTCCGGTTATTTCATCGTTGATGTCGTCAAGGAGTTGGTGAACTTCCTTGTCGGTCCAGACATATTCACGTTGATAATCGGGGACTATGTAAAAGCACTCGCGAAATGCCTCTTCGATGCTGTATTTGTGGTTTTCTATCTTTGCCATAGCCTCTCCTTTTTCATACTTATTCCCAACGAATATTATGCATGCTAATCGTCTTCCTCAACATCATAAACATAAATTTGAAGAACTCCCTTGATTGCCGAATCATCAAACCATAAGTTAATCTCATCCTCTGCATAATCGAAAAGTAGATCATCGGTCACGTCTTCCTCAAGCTTTGCTTTTTCCCTGGCCGTTAGAGCCTTCCCATCCGTCCTTGTCACCCATATTTCATGGTATCCACATACTTTGTATTTGTGCCATGGATGTCCATACAAAACGGCCAAATCAACGCAGTGATGGATCTTTTTAGGTGTCAGGATACGCGCAAACGATTTTTGACAAAGCTCGAATGTAAGCGAATATTTTGCTTGGCCGGCTTGCGCTGGATCGTATTTCTGCATGGCGAGGAAATCGTCATAAGATCGTCCATCAATACTGGCATATGCACAGCAGGCCTCGACCGCCAAGATCGTACCTTCCAGTAACTGTTTAGGTTTGTCCGGCAGTCCGTGCTTTTTCATGTGATTACGAAATATCACCAGGTTGTCAACTTTTGCGGCGTTTCGGAATTCACGCTCCCACTCTTTAAATAGATTCTTCGGCATATTGCCCCCTTGCTATATCTACTGCTAAACAACGTTATAACAATCTGCCAATGCCTTAATTTTTGCTTTCATTTCCTTAATCAGCCAATCCGGTTTTATAACTCTTGCCTCTACGCCCAAAGACAACAACCAGCCGATCAACTCCGGCCTGGAAGATGCCGTAAGTTTAAGAATAATCCTTTCTTTACCTTTTTGGATGATTTCCTGATTTGGGCTCCAGCGCCGCTCCGCCACATAAGCGGCAGCCCATCCGGTGAAGGCGACTTCCACTTCAAACGCTTCATCCTTGATGACGCCGAAATGCTGATTAAATGTTTTCTCAAAATCGAATTTTTCAGGCTGGAACGTAACATCCGTCATAGCCACTGACTTCATGCGGTGGACGGCCAGCAGGGGATCAAACTTCGGCGGCCGGTAGGGTTTTCCCGGTTCTTTGGCCTTCTGCGCGTGGAGATAGATAGCGTCATGATAAGAAAAGAGTTTCAGTGGTTTGATATGGAATATTTTCGGTCGTGGCGCTTCAATGGCTTGGTAGGTTAGCTTGCAGACCTTTTGCTTTTCCATGGCGTCGATCAATGTGTGGATGATTTGATGCTGCGGCGTGTAATCTATGGTGCCGGGACGAAACGCGGCAAAATGGCATTCGCCCATCTGTTGACCGCCGGCAAGCGCGGTCTTGCTCTTCAATATCGCCTGTGTTGCCTCCTCATAGAGCTTTTTTCCAACAAGATGCTGTGTAAAGGCCTTGCACAGTTGCAGCGATTGAAGTTCGGCTTCAGTCAACGGAATATTCCTGAGCAAAGTGGATGGCTTCTTGATTCGGAAAAAGCTCCTGTTGCCCTGTTTGGTCTCTTCAATGGCAATACCGTAAGACTTACTGATATTATCAATCAATCTCAGGACAGTCTGTTTGGAACAGCTAAGGGTATTGGCCAGTTCCGTCAATGAATGCCGCTCACCGGAAAACAGCAGGCGTACAAACAGACTGATGAGCTTCTCGCCATAGCTTTTGTAAAGATCCCGTTTTTCAGGCATTGCGTCTCCTTTATTCTGTGATGCGGTCAATAAAGAGGTTGGCTGAATAGTAATGCATCATTCCACTAATGTAAATGAATAAATTATAAATCATGCCGCAATATGGAACGATGATGTGAGATAGTACCCCATGCTTTGCAAATCCTTTTCGACAACATGGTGAAGGGTAAAAACATGCGTGGAAAGGATGAAACAATATGATGACCGTGTATGTTCAAACAAGGGGGAAAAGATGTCTTGCCTGAATAATAATTATACCTTCGAGCGGTTCGTTGTCGGGCCTTGCAATGAATTTGCACAGGCTGCGGCCGTTTCTGTAGCCAAGGCACCGGCTAAAAACTATAATCCGCTTTTTATTTACGGGGGTACCGGTCTGGGGAAAACGCACCTGCTCCATGCTATTGGCCTGATGATGGAGGGATCTCAGCCGGATTACAGGGTCATGTACGTATCCGCGGCGGAATTGACGACCGAATTGATTAATGCCATGCGCACTGATCGCATGTCCCTGTTCAGGGAAAAATACCGCAATGCCGGTTGCCTGCTCGTTGACGATGTTCATGATCTGTCAGGAAAAGATGGAACCCAGGAAGAACTTTTCCATGTTTTTAACACTCTGCATGATTCGGGAAGGCAGGTGGTCATCGCCGGGGGCAAATTTCCAAAAGATATACCCGACCTGGAAGGACGGCTGCGGTCCCGTTTTCAATGGGGCCTGATTGCCGAGGTCAAGCCTCCGGATATAGAAACGCGCACGGCCATCATCAAAAGAAAAATGCAGGATAGCAAAACAGTCATATCCGATGAGGCAGCTCATTATATTGCGGCGTTGGTCACATCAAATATCGGAGAACTGGAAGGGTTTATGGTGCAAGTCACCGCCTTCGCCGCTTTTGCCGGAAGTGAACTCAATATTGATCTGGTTAATCGGGCCATAAAAATATTTCAGGAATTGGATATGGGAACAAAGAGATGATTGTTAAGGAAGAAGGAATGAACATTACCGAATTAGGGATTGCAACCGGCAATGCAAATACGTTGTTTAAGAAAATCAAAGAAAAATATCCGAATCTGGCCGGTTATCTGGTCTATTCGTCACCTTATGGCCAGTGCAATTTAACGACCGATCTTTTTGAAATATCAAAAGCGTTTCCTGCCATGATCGTTGATTCCAAACAAAAAGAAAAGGCAGTGGCCCTTGTGCAAAGCATCGTGTCGATGGAAAAAGAAAAGAAAGACAACGTAAATGCAAAAGAAACCGTGACGGAAAAGATTAAACAGCTTAAAAACGATTTTTTACAAATGCTCGATAAAGTAGAACTGCGGGATGACACCTTTGTGGAAATCCGCTTCGATGAAAAGAAAGCCAATCTGTCCTTGATTGATGAGCTACGAAAAGACGAACTGGTCTCCCGGGAGCATACTCCGCAAACAAAGGCATCCATCAGGATTGTTTTAGGAACGCTGCGGGATTTGCAGTAGTTATTCAAGAACCATTAATTTGAACGGCGGTATGCTCATGATTATGGACAAAACTTCCATCATTCTTGATGATAAAAACGCGCACTATGCTTTAATCAGCAAAGTAATACGCATTGTAAAAGATAAACACAATAACAAGTTCAGAGTCAGCTACATAACTTCTCTTGAAGAATTCACGATCACTGAAAAGCAATACTTAAAAACAATATTTTCTCCCGACATTACCGGTTTATACGCTTGGGAACATCATTTCTATTTCATTGGAAACATGTGGCATTACGATGAATCAGATCAATACGATTACAGAAAGACAATCAGATACATTCTGCTGCTACTCAACAAGGGCAAAATTCCAATGGGAGAAACAATTAAGACAAATGATTATCGATTCGTAAAAAGTATTTATTATGACTGGTTTAATTTATTGGACTGTGAATCGCGGCGGTTATATGAAATAGACTTTAACGAAAGAGATTTTATACTATTTATTTCACAGAACCTTGAAAACAGGCTTGGTGACATGAGCATTTATAATTTTGACTTCCTTAAAACCTTTATGGAGGCAAAACAAGATTATCACGCAAAGAAGGTTCTTGAGGCCATTATGGGTGTAGAAAGTTGTAGCAATTGAAAGGAGAATTTATGCGATCAATTCATATGGCTGGTGGAGTGCTCACTCCAATTTTGGCAAAGCCCGCAAGATTCTTTACACTGGTGATGTTATTCAATAGGATGTGATTGATCATTTATTTCAACAACCGTATGTTTAAAAAGCAGAAAGTGATAAAATATCTGTATGAATTTAAGACTATCCAAAACAAAGTATCTTAACGGTTTACAGTGCAAAAAACTCCTCTGGCACATTTATAATGAACCGGAAGCCATTCCTGATCCGGACGAAGCCACGCAGGCAATTTTTGAGCAAGGGCATCTGGTAGGGGACTATGCAAAAAAGTTATTTCCAAAGGGTATCGAGGTTGATCACACAGGATCATTTGAAGATGGCCTAAAATCAACCAGGGAACTTATCCTAAAAAGAGTCCCAATATTTGAAGCGGCATTGGCATATAAGAATTGCTACGCAAGGGCGGACATTATAGAACCAGTCGGCAAAGACAAATGGGATTTAATTGAAGTCAAAAGTTCGACAGAGCTGAAAGATGTTAATTATTCCGATATTGGTTTTCAATATTATGTTTATACCGGCGCCGGGCTGAAGATAGATAAATGTTATTTGATGTGCATTGATAATACTTATGTCCGTAAAGGCGAAATTGATCCAAAGAAATTATTGAAGAAGATTGACGTCACTGATGAAATCAAAAAAACCTATAGCAAAGCAATTGAAAACAATGTTGCGGAAATGCTCAAAGCTATAACTGCTGAAGCATTTATGGAAATAGGTACTGGCACGCATTGCAATGATCCTTACGATTGTCCGCTAATAGACAAATGCTGGTCATTCCTGCCCGAGAGAAATGTGTTTTTGCTATACAGAAACAAAAAGCTTCCCTTGGCTTTAATTAAGGATGGCATTCTCGAATTGGTTAAGATACCTGATGATCATGAGCTCAATGAAAAGAATCAAATACAGGTTTATTGTGAAAAAACCGGCAAGCCTCATATCAATCAAGATAAGATAAATGATTTTTTAGGTACAATTCATTATCCTGCTTATTACATGGACTTTGAAACGTTTGCTTCGGCTATCCCCGTGTTCGATGATTCCAGACCCTATCAACAAATACCCTTCCAATTCTCCGTACATGTGGTCAGAGAAAAGGGGACCAGGCCAGAACATTATTCATTTCTGGCAGACGGTCCTAATGACCCACGTCCCGAGTTTATGGCAAGGTTAAAACAAATTATGGGCACAAAAGGTTCGATAATTGCCTATAATGCCAGCTTTGAAATAGGCAGACTCAAAGAATGCGCATTAGTTCTTCCAAAATACAAAAAGTGGGTAGAATCCATAGAAAAAAGGATCCTTGATTTACTCCAGCCTTTCAGGGCTTTTGCTTATTATCATCCCAAACAAAACGGCAGTTGCTCGATCAAGAAAGTTTTACCGGTGCTAACAGGCAAGTCTTATGATGATATGGAGATCGGTGATGGCGGTACTGCCAGTGCAGAGTATTTCAGGGTTACATTTACAGAGGATAATAAAGATAGGAATAACGTCAGACAGTTTCTCGAAGAATACTGCGGTCTGGATACTATGGGCATGGTTGATATAGTAGAGCAGTTATATATTCTTAAATAATCTGGCGATTAACAGAAAGTTGTACAGGTTTCGAACTATCAGTATAAAATTATGTCTATTGGCATTCTTTCATCTTCAGATATTGATTCATCTGCGGTGGGTCCAGTTCCAGCCAGTCCACTTTCATGAGCAGATCCCATTCTGCGGCCGCATATGGCCGCTCCTTATTGTAAGTAAAGACGCCGACAAATTTCACCTTACGCACAGTCTTCCAGTAATCAGCCAGCCCCGGGTGCTGAAAGAAGATATCATCCTGAATGAGAATGAAATCGTGAGAACATTCTTTCTTGCCCCAGAATCCCAAAAAGAAAGTGTATTCACTCAAGGTTGTCAGATCCAGTGACGAGTAACGGTGATCCAGATATTTCAGGGCGTAGTGATCATTAAAAACCAAGCCTCCCACCAGGCAGTCCGGGCAGTCTGCTTTGACGGCGAAGGCGTTACTCTTGAAAAAGGAAGAGGCAAAGACATGATCCTGAAAATTGTATTTGCAGATAAGGCTGCCGACCCATTGGCCAAACTCCCCGGCATTTTTGCTTTCATCTTTCATGTCCAGGGAAACCATCGGCGTGACACCCTGTTCTTTTCTGGCCTTGATTAATTCAAACAGATCAATAACGGTCATGAATGGTTCGGGTGCTAATTCCGGATTGGCATGATTCTTCGGCAGCTTTAACAGATCATGATATTGATCGCTGAAAGTCCCTTTCAATCCAGTGGCCCTCTTCATCCTGTAATCATGCGAAACCAGACCCACCCTGTTGCCATTTTGATCGATAAAATCGATGATGTCCACTTCGATATTCTGAGAGTCCGACTGGAGGGCCTTGACCAGGGCGGCAAGCGAATTTTCCTGGGCAAAAGACGTGTCCCCCCTATGCCAAGCAGCAGCGGGGAAATCAAAGGCATGGCTGTTACCGCCAAGGAGTATTAAGATCAACAAACTTAAAGAGACACAAACCAGCATTCTTTTCAAACCTCTCAACATGCTTTTCACCCACCTTCTATCTGACTTTCCTTTTATACCCCTTCAGCGCTTCCATGATTTCTCCGTTCATCTTATCCATGGTTTTTTCCGCGTCGAAGAGAATGGCAAAGAATGTCGCCTGGATGGCATCGAGCACCGCCGAAAGCCGCGTTTGATTGTCCGCCATGAACGTGGAGCGGGAAAAGAGATTGATCATTTCCGATACCTGGACAATCTTGGCTTGCTGGGCGTTGTTGAACCCGGCAATGAAAGCTTCCGGGATGCCGTTTCTTCTTGCCTCGTCCTGGCCGTGCGCGAGACAGTCAATCAGTTTCTCGACCATGTAGCGGCCCCATACCTCGCCGGACAAATGCCTCAGCGCGTCGCTTTCCTTCACCACCCGCGTGAAGCAGTCCCGGAATGTCCGGGAAATGATCAGCATGAAGTCGATCAGGCAGGCTTGCTTTTCCTTGTTCTGAAGGCGGATGTTGGGAATGACATGGGAGATCGTCACGTCGATCTTGGCAAAGAAGTCGTGGCCGGAAAGATCGATGCAAACAGATCCATCATTCAATCCATGTTTCTTCCTTCCCATCAGGCTCTGGAAGTATTTGTAGAGCAGGGCCAGGGTTAAAACAAAGAACGTGGCCAGTGCGCCCATTTCCAAGTAGCCTTTGACGATGGACACATGCCTGAGATTCAAGAGAGCTTCCATTATTCCACCTGCTTTCCTTTTTGCCACAGCCTGTCGAACTCGCCGGCAAAGGAGTCGATCACCTTTTTGTCCGTGATGAACAGCATGGCCTCGTTACTGTGGTCTTCAGCGTCGTTGCTGATATTGTAACTGCCCGTGGCCAGCAGTTTGCCGTCCACGATGATGAACTTGTGGTGCATGGAGCCGCCCGATGGCCCGACATGGCGCACGGGTATGCCCGCAACGGCCAGTATTTTACTCATGCTTGTCTTCTGACGTCCGAGGTTGGTATCCAGGATGACCTGCACATTCACCCCGCGCTTATGGGCAGCGATGAGCGCGTTGGCCTGCCCCTTGACCGTGAGAGAATACATAGCCACCTTGATGTCTGATTTTGCATCCCGGTACATCCTGACCAGCGTTTTGCCGATGCCGCCCTGCGGGGAAAACTTCACCGTCGTGTCCGCATGCACGGATGTGACGGTGAAGATAAGAACCATCAAGGCGATGGCTATCTTCTGGTGAGCCTGTCGAACCATTCGTTTGAACATGATTTATTCTCCTTCAGTTCTATGCCCGATTATTCACCTTGCTTTTCCATGTTTTGGACATGCGGTACCCCGCCTTCTTGTGGGCGGGCAGCGGCAACGGCTGTCCGGTCTGGGGATTCCTGCCGGTGCGCGCGGCCATGTCCCGCATGGAGAATGTGCCAAATCCGGGCAGCTTGATCTGCCCCCTCCCGGTCAACAGGGACTGAAACGCTTCGATGGTTGCGTTCACCGCCTGATGCGCGGTCTTCTTGTCACCGAGTTTCCCCGCTACAATGGTTCGCAGGGTCGTGATCGTCGGCTTTGCAGAAACAACTTTGTATGCCATGATAAAACTCCTTTCCGTTAAGTTTTGATGAGTTGCGGATTCACTTTACGCTTCCAAGCTTTGGACATACTGAAAGAGACCCGCTTGCAGGCGGGGATGTAAATCCTTTCTCCCGTCTGCGGATTTCTGCCGTTGTGCGCCCGGACTTTCCTGAGCGCGAACACGCCGAAGCCCGGGAGATGGATGCAGCCTTGGGACGTCAGCATCTCCTGCATGGCCGCCACGGTGGCGTCAACGCCCTGTTTGGCGAGCGTCTTGTCTCCCAGCTTTTCAGCGACAATGGACGCCAGGTCTTTCGCCGTCGGCGCTCTGGTAACTACTTTGTATGCCATGTTGAAACTCCTTTCTTTTGAAGTGTAAAAAAGTGACGGCCGTCTTTTCCTCCTTCTAGGACAGCCGTCACCCGTTTTCCGCCGCATTGTCCTGCGGCGCCTTTAACTACGCCTTGGCCGACGCCTTTTTTGCAGCGCGGCTCTTTGCCGCCTTGTTGAGATCGGCCTTCCACGCGCCGGACATCTTGAAGGCAACCTTTTTGGTGGCCGGGATGTCGATGGTTTCGCCGGTCTTCGGGTTACGTCCCTTGCGGGCTTCGATCTTCCGCATCTGGAATGTGCCAAAATTCTGGATGCGCAGCACGCCCTGGTTGGACAGAAAGTCCACGAAAGCGTCCACTACTGCATCGACCACCGATTTGACGGCGTCTTTGGTCAGTCCATCAGCCTTTGCGGAAACGTAATCCACCAGCTCTCCCTTGCCGGGCGTCGCTGCTACGATTGCTTTGCTCATTTGTTTTTCACCTCCTTTCCTTTGGGATTCAATCAGCGGCCTGGCCGCTTTATTTTTTCTGCTATGATCACTTGTTCGTTCCTTGCGGGCAATACCGTGTAGCTGCTCCAGATGCGATCCACGTAGCCGATGATCTGGCCATAGTCGGGATGATGACCGTTAACCCGGCATGCAGGATGGGCCAGAAACGCTTTGGCATAGTTCCATTCGCGCCAGGGACCGGAGCTTTTCCGGGCCAAAGACAACGCGGCGTTAATGTATCCCCGCCCACCGTTATATGAAGCCAAGGCAAACTTTACCCTCTCGACCAGATTGGGTATTTCCGGAAACCGGTAGTACTGCCGGTAAAGATAGGTGATGCCCGCGCGCAGATTCTTTTCCGGAATGTAAAGTTCATCCTTGGCGAATCCCAGTTCCTGCGCGGTTGCCGGTAAAAGCTGTAACAGGCCGATGGCTCCACAGGAAGACACGGCACGGGGATTGAAGCTTGATTCCTGATTGACCTGGCACTTGATCAGTTGCCAATCAATTCCCGGCCAGATGTCAGCCACTACTTCTTTGATCAGGCTGTCATAAACGCCTGTTTTGCCGATTGCCCTTTTACTGGCTGACTGCTTCTTTGCCGGTCTCCGGAGGACGTCGTGCAGCCTCCGGGACTCCGGCGACCGCGTTTGCAGGTTTCTGTTTGCAGCCGACCTTGATCCTGCTCCTGTTCCCATGACATCGAGATACTTGACCGCCGCCTTTCTGCCGGCAAGGTAGAGCGCTTCCTGCCTGTCTCTGGAGAGATGAAAGTCACAGGTCTGAATGCCGAGAGTAGGAATCTGGACGGTGGTTAATTGCTCATCCGCGATATACCGTTTGTCCCTGGCTTCCAGCATGGTCTCCAGAATGGCAGCAAACATGGACACCACCCCATGGATGGGACGGGTCTCCCCGTCATCCACCAGGCTAAACCCGACCGGCGGATTTCCCGCCTCAATGTCATCATCATAAATCCAGACGGGGAAGTTGCAGACGATGCCCCCGTCCACGATGAAACATTCCGTTCCGTCCACATACCGGAGCTGAACAGGTTCGAAGAAATACGGAATGCTGACGCTCATCCTCACCGCATCGGCAACTTCCAGATCGTCGGGATCGATGCCGTAATCCGAGATGTCCTGTGGCAGCACCAGCAGTTTAGCGCGGGAGATGTCGGCGGCAATCATCTGGAGCCGGTAGCTACCATCCTTTTCCTTCACATCCCGGAATGTCTGAATCGGATACGGTGCCTTCAAGAGTTTCTCTTTCAAGAAGTCCCGGAGGTACTTTCCTTCGTAGATCCCCTTTTCGGCAAAGAGGCTGTAAGCCATTCCGAACGGGAGCTTGTCTTTCCAGTCCTTATCTGCAAACTGGGAATAATCGAGGGCCATCATGATCTGCCTGAGGTCAGTTGCGGAATACCCGCCCGCAATAAGCGATGCGACAATAGACCCGGCCGAGTTTCCGGCAACACGGTTGAACCGGTAGCCCTTCTCCAGGAACACACCGGCTGCGCCGATGAGGCCTATTCCCCGGACACCTCCGCCTTCAAAAACGCCGGTAATGACTTTTTCGTTTTCCTCTTCTGCCGATTTCACTTTTGATTTTTTCTCTCTGGTCATCGTCATTTCTTTATCCTCCGGCGTCACGACAGAAACTTCTTCAGGAACTGGAGCCAGCTTCCTTCCGCACTGTTAAAGTCCAGGTATTTATAGGCGCTATTGATATGATCAGCCGGGAAGTAGATGGACATCCCGCCGGTGCGTTTCATGGAACTGCCCTGGTAAGCGGCCGCGATGACCGTTCTTTTCCCCTGGCCAACCTTTAGACTGTTGAGTAGGGCGTTGACCCTAGCGTTCAAGTCAGTGCTTTTCGTACATTTGGTCTTCAAGACGTTGGCGAAGGATTTCAGATCGACGTAGTTGTCGTCAAAAAACTTGACGGACTTGCGCCAGGCATAGGCGATGCCATTCCGGAAAGCGTCATCATCCAGGTTTGCGGTCAGATAAACAGCCAGGTTGTCGATAGCCGATTTGACCTGGATGATATTGTCCACGTTGAAGGCCGATTGCGTGACCGTTTCCTTACCGGCGGAATAAGACTGGACATATCGGGACACAATCTCTTTGGAAAAAATATTTGCAGCCACGTTGGGATTCTTAACGAGGTAAGACAGAATGGTGTGGTAAGGCCAGCCGTTTTCCGGTTCTTCCAGTTCCGAGCCGACGATGAAGGAAACACTGTCTTTGAGCTGATAAGCGACTTCGCCCATCTGCATCAGGCAGGCGTCCATGCCCAGGATGTCCAGTTTCCCGCCGATGAGGGCGGAGAAATCGGCAAGGGTCTTTTTCAGTTCGGCATTATCCAGGCAATCGCCGTTGGATGTGTCGTCATAGCAGATGCCTCGTTTGCCGATTGCGGGATGGGCATGCTTGAAAAAGGACAATCGCTTTTTCCGACCCGATCTTTCATCTTCCCACCAGCCGCCCCCGTGGTTCCACAAAACCAGTATGTAGCGGTCCGCCGGATAATTGGCAACGGACCATTGGAGAAAATCGGCAAGGACAGCTGGATCACCGGTGTTGGTTTCGGGCAGGATGAGTGTCGGGGACGTATGCCCCTTCTTGAGTATCCTGATTCTCTTGGTGATGTTGTCCTGTTCCCGGTCAACCTGGACGAGAATGTTGACATCCGAGGTCGAGCCGACCAGCGCCATTTCTTTCAGATCGACCATGGCGGCGCTTTCGAGGTTGTTGTCGCCCGCCATATAAACCATCACCGTCCATTTCGCCCTGCTTCTCATCTTGCCCCCTTCTTTCTCCGGTTCGCGGAGTCGTGTTTTTAGGGGGCATCGTAGATTTTTTCAGCGTAAACCGTCAAAGAACAGGGTCGCCTATAGACGCTATAGTCGGGGAATCTACCTGCGAGTAGAGGTGAACATTCACTTTGAAGTAAAGAATATTATTTTTTGTTTAATTAATCTGAAATTAATATTTAATTGACATACAAAAATGAACTTCTTATAGTTTAATCATAAATGTGTAATAAAACGCATGGGGCACAAGGTATGAGTATTTCTGATCCAAGGATTGAAGAGTTTCTCGGCGCTCTGAAAGCCGATGGAAGATCCAGTCCCACCAATTGGGATCAATTTTTTTTGTTCCTCAAAACGAAGAGGCAAGCAGGAAAAAAAGACCCGCCCGTCCCTTTAATTTTAGCCGCATCTATGGAGGCGGATGCCACGAAGCATAACCGTCTGTCCGACCAGCTTTATTGGTCACGTGAGAATGATTGTCTAGATGAAGCACTTCACTACTTGAAAGACATCCCCAACAAAGATTGGAATTCGAGTCCTCTGGATCAATGGAATCAAGATAACTACCCCCGCTACCATTTTGGCTGGACTTCTGACCCAAAGCCCAAGATGAACCTTGAAACCGCGTCTATACTCATAAAACAATTAATTGCTAACTGGGACAACATTGCGGGACCCGAACTCAGCGCAGTAACACTGCCACACAGATTTGCAGGAACAAAGGGATGTAGATTGCTAGTCTTTGCGAAGAGAGATGTTTCTCCACCTTGGGGCACATGGACTATGCTTGACCGAGATAAGAACAAAAGGAGTTTGTTCACTCGCCTACGTGCAGCAGTCAACGCAGCCATCAAACCTGTCGAAGTACACCACATCGATTTTATCGAAGTGGATGACATTGATGTAGAAGCAAAGAAAAATGCGTAAGTCAAAAAACACCTAAATAAAAGCGGACACAAGCGCGGACACAAAACGTGGTGTTTTTTGATGATTTTAATGACTCTGATGCACAAGAAAAGTCAATAATATCAATATTTACGGGGTGGTATGGATGCCCTTTCACGCCTGTAACTGGGGTTCGACTCCCCATGGGGACGCCAATAATAAAAACAGGGGCTTAGCTTTGCTTACTAGTCCCTTTTTTAT
>Ga0255347_1002034_pt1 | contig 29914 bp, 29 predicted proteins | sample wastewater_treat_2_FD_192479 | JGI IMG/M metagenome (GOLD analysis project Ga0255347, IMG submission 192479) | Wastewater microbial communities from Lulu Island WWTP, Vancouver, Canada - plant24 | ecosystem: Engineered > WWTP > Wastewater > Unclassified | place: Canada: Vancouver, British... | reverse complement strand
TGGGGTTATCGGGCTTGGCAATGTAGGCCATCTTGTTGCTAACTTAGGAGTAAAATTAGGTATGGAAGTTATCGGCTATGACCCATATATTTCCATTAAAAATGCCTTAGCCTTGTCCTGGGATGTTAAATACACAAATGACGTGAATGAATTGTACAGAAAAAGCGATTATATCACCCTTCATGTTCCATATAACAATGAAACCAAGGATTATATAAATAAAGACAATATCAAGCTTATGAAGGACGGGGTAAAAATACTTAATTTTGCTCGCTCCGGGGTTATTAACGAGGATGATTTGATTGAAGCTCTGGAAAGCGGCAAAGTTGGGTACCATGTTTCAGACCTGCCCAACGAAAAACTTTTAAGGGCAAAGAATACCTTGTGCATCCCCCATTTGGGAGGATCTACCATCGAGGCAGAGGAAAACTGCGCCGAAATGGCGATAAAAGAGCTTACTGATTATTTGGAAAAGGGCAATATAACAAATTCCGTTAATTTTCCCGATTGCTCCATGGACAGGTATCCTGGGACTGACAGGATTGTTGTGTTGAATAAGAATATTCCCAATATGATTGGTAAAATTTCCACCGCCCTTGCATCTCATAATGTCAATATTATCGGTATGGTCAATAAATCAAAAGGAGACTATGCCTGCTCCATAATCGATGTAATCGGTGAGTTCAATGTAGATAAGCTTAACGAATTGCAGGAGCATTATGGAATATTAAGAATAATGTTTATTAAAAACAAGGGAGCCGAAAGATGAAAAAAGTTAATATATATTCAGACGGGGCCTGCAGCAAAAATCCGGGCCCCGGAGGATATGGGGTAATATTGGAGTATAAGGGTCAGGAACTTGAGCTTTCCGGCGGGGAAGCAAATACCACCAACAACCAGATGGAGCTCATGGGTGTGATCACCGGGCTTGAAGCGCTGAAAGAGCCCTGTGATGTCACCATTGTTACGGATTCAAGGTACGTTACCGACGCCTTTAATAAGGGATGGATTGATGAGTGGCAGAAAAGGAACTGGAAAAAATCAGACGGCAAAGCAGTCATGAACAAGGAATTGTGGCAAAGGCTTTTGAAGGCCGCAGCCCCTCACAAGGTAAAATTCGTCCATGTTCCGGGTCACAAGGGACATGACTACAATGAAAGATGCGACAAGTTAGCAGTTGAAGAAAGAAAAAAGTTTGAATAAAGTAAAGAGGCATATGTGGAAACATTCACTATATCATGAATATTATAAACTAACAAATTATAATATGAGGTGATTATAGTGATTTATGGACAAAATCAGCAGCTATGCCCTAATATATATTCAATGCCTTATGAGGTGCAGCCGGGAGACACGTTAAATTCCATTGCGGCAAGGTTTGGAACGAACCTGGTGGGTTTGATTGAACTGAACCCAACCTTGAGATTGAGATCCTTAACCGAAGGAATGACCATTTGTGTGCCAAGGGTTCCCACAAGACCCCCCTGCATAAACGGAGCTTATTATATCATAAGGGAAGGAGATAGTTTTTATAATATTGCTCAAAGATACGGCATACCATTGAATTTGCTCTTAGAAGCCAACCCTGAGGCAAATCCATATGATTTAAAGGTAGGCCAGGAAATATGCATACCAAATGTTCCTCCGGGTTGTCCTTTCGGTACGGTAGTTACTATACAAGAAGGGACCAGGTTAAGCGACATATTGATATCTTACAATTTAAGTTTAAATGAATTAAGGGAAGCAAACAGGAATTTCAATCCCGAGATAATAGTTCCCGGAACTGAATTGTGCATACCGGCAGAAACCTATATAGAGTGCCCCCAGGGAACCACCCGGGAATATGTAATCCAGCCGGGAGACAGCCTTTCCTCGGTTGCTATGGCCAACAACATCACACCGTCAAGATTACTTATTGCTAATCCCCATTTGAGGCCGGCAAATTTCTTGATAGCAGGAACAAGGGTGTGCATCCCAAGTGCATAAGTCTTAATATTAATTCTGATTTTAGCGAAGAATCTCATTAAGGCCCGACCATGCATGAGGTTCTTCAAATTATTTTTTATACCCGTTACGAATGGATAGGAATTTTGTATGATAACAGCTTAAGGCTGTTATTTTATTATAACGATAAATCACTAAAAATAATCACTTCCTTTGGTTTGAATCATAAACTATATGGAGGTGATTGGAATGCATGACGAGAAAATAATTGCGACCGGCACAAGTCAGGGGAAATTATTTATTTTTCTGATTGAACTTTTTGATGATGATTATATAGTCAATAAGGCCTTATATATGGGTGCAAGCAGCTCTTTTGCCATTCACAGCCTTGAATTTTATGATAATTCCGTGTATATGGCTGATTCCTACAACAATAAAATCTATAAGTTTGACGAGAGAAATAGTTTTTATGAAACCAATGTGGGAAGAGATCCCCGCCACATGTGCCTGGACAAGGAAAATATATATGTAGCAAATTTTGAATCAGACAACATATCAATCATTGATTTTAAAACTTTTACCTTAACAGGGTCGATTCCAGCAGGCATAAAAACCCATGACGTTAAATACTCGGAAAGATACAAGACCTTGTATGCATCTTGCTATGAAGAAAATGAAGTGGCTGAATACAATTTATCCGGTGGATTAAGCAGGACATTTAAAACTGATGGTAAGCCAATGCACTTATACCTTTTGGAAGACACTTTGGTAGTTATGACCTATTTTGTAAACGGGATTATTCAGACTAAGATAAATTTTATAAATATACCTGACGGCAGGATTGAAGATACAATGACAATAGACGGCCTTGCTTCCGATTTTCTGCTGGATCATGATAACAACAGGGTCTATGTACTTAATATGGTTGATAAGAGCCTTTATATTGCAGATGCAGGATCAAGAAAGATAATAAAAAAAATATACCTGGGCGGATATCCGGAAGCCCTTTCTTGCGGAAGCAAAAATATTTATGTAACAAATTCCAAAAAAGAGCAAATTGATATAATAGAAAAAAAAGACCGCAAGGTCAGGTCTTTAAAACTTCAATTTATACCTAATTTAATCAAGGTTATACCTTAATCCGTCAAAGCCTTCATTATATGGCCGAATATTTCTTCAGGCGCCATCTTCCATTTGCTGATTATTTTTCTTGCAGTTCTTTCATCAGGAACATTTATGCTCAGATTAAAGATAGCAGTGGAATTTTCAGTTACCTGGAGAGCTACAATATATTCATCCTCATTTTTCTTGTAATAATGGCCGAATAATTCTCTTTCCTTTTTTATTTGTTTTCTTATCCGGGAAAAATTACTTTCTACTTCATCAATGAAGTATTGGGGCAGCTTATCCCTGAACATTTCCAAAGCAGCCTTGCCTGTCTTTGAAACCGAATAGTATTCACTTCCGTTATTTGGCTTAAGAAGAGTCAGTTCCGAGTCACAAAGGTCCCCAAGCAAAAGCTGGAGGGTGAAATAATCCATTATGCCGTATTCCAATATATAATTTGTAATTTCAATATTTGTAAGGGGCAAACCGATATAATCCAATATATACAAGAGTTTAAGCTTGTCCTGTGCATTCTTGTTATCGCTTTTCAAATTAACCTCCTCTTAGTTTACCGGCCGTGGTATGACATATCTGACTTAACTTACTAGCATATGTACTAAAACCATTATACCAAAGCTGGAACCAATAATAAACAAAAATTTGAAAATACCGGGTATGGACATATACTTTTGAATAGTATAGAATGAAGCTAAGAGTATTAGGAGGATGTAATGAAAAAAGCGCTTGTAATAATTGTCTTATTAATTTTGGTGGGATGCGAAGCAGCCACCCCTTCAGTTCAAACTCCGCCGGATAAGCCTGCAGATCCTGTTCCCGGAGAAGAGCAAGAATTAGAAGAAGAAACACAATTTGAAGAAGAAAAAGAGCCGACAGAAGAAGATATTATCGGGGCTGTTGATTTATCCCTGCAGCCTAATGAACTTGGAGAAATAATGATATTGATGTATCACGGAATTGGGCAGGAAGAATCTACATGGCAAAGAAGCGTCGATAATTTCCGCAAGGATTTGGAATACATGTATCAAAACGGTTACAGGATGATAAGCCTAAATGATTATGCCAGGGGAGAAATAAATACGGAAGCAGGATTTACACCCATAATACTGACCTTTGACGACGGAAGGCAGAATAATTTCAACCTGATTGAAAAGAACGGGGAAATGGTTCTGGACCCCGATTGTGCCGTCGGAATTTTGGAAGAGTTCAAGGAAAGGTATCCGGATTTTAATGTGACGGCAAGCTTTTTCTTAGGATCCAACCCCTTTGGCCAGGAAAAGTATGTAGAGGACAAGCTTAAGTGGCTTGTGGAAAATGGATATGATATAGGAAACCATACCTACAGCCACGAAAAAATAGAAGACTTAGGTCCCGAACAAATACAAATTGAAATAGGTTTGATAAATAAAATAATTCATGAGTATTTGCCTGAATATACGGTTGAGACCCTGGCCTTACCCCACGGCAGCAACCCAAAGGAGGATTATATCGAATACATGCTCGAAGGAGAATATGAAGGCAATAAATACAGGATTATAGCAAGCCTGGACGTAGGCTGGAGACCAGCTTATTCTCCCTTTGACATATTGACGAATTTCAACAGCCTCTACAGGGTGACGGCAAGTGAAATAAATGTGGATGGCTGCGGCATGTGGGATTATTTTAAACAATTTGAACAAAACAAGAGAGAGAGATTTATAAGTGACGGCAATCCTGATCTTGTTACCATTCCAAAAAGACACGAAGACTATCTGAACATGGACATGGTGGGTGACAGGTTAGTATACATTTACGAATAATTTTTTTGGGAAAGTTCTTTTCGTTCTCATGATACGAAGCTTACCTTATTCAAATAATAAAAATAAAATATCTAGGAGGCTCTTATGAATCCTGAATTAAAAGAAATCATTTCAAAAAGTGACAATATTGTATTTTTTGGAGGAGCAGGGGTATCAACCGAGAGCGGGATACCGGATTTCAGAAGTGTTGACGGCTTATACAGCCAGAAATACAAGTATCCGCCGGAAACGATGATTTCTCGCAGCTTCTTCAGGTCCAACCCGGAAGAGTTCTTTGACTTTTACATAAACAAGATGATTTTTTTGGATGCAAAACCTAACAGTGCCCACAAGAAGCTGGCTGAATTAGAAAAGGAAGGGAAGCTTAAGGCAGTAATAACTCAAAATATTGACGGCCTTCACCAGGCGGCCGGGTCCAGGAACGTACTGGAGCTTCATGGGTCGGTACACAGGAATTACTGCATGAAATGCGGAAAGTTCTATGATGTAAATTTTATTATTGCTTCAAAAGGAATACCCAGGTGCAGCTGCGGGGGAATAGTAAAACCTGATGTAGTTTTGTACGAAGAACCCCTTAACAGCCATGTCATTGGAAAAGCCGTTGATTACATAGAGCAGGCAGATGTTTTAATAGTGGGAGGAACATCCCTTGTGGTATATCCTGCCGCAGGCCTTATAAATTACTTCAGGGGAAGTAAATTAGTCCTTATAAACAAAACACCCACTCCCATGGACAGGAGGGCTGACCTGGTTATAAATGACAGTATAGGCAAGGTCTTTGAGGATTAATATAAACAGATTACCAAACGTTAGGGTATTTACACTTTATTTACTTTGTGTTATAATTAACATAAATTAATAGCTCCGAGCAAACGACCTAAGGATTTTAAATTTATGGTTTTTTGCCGATAGGGTTTGGCTGGAAACGGTCAAGCCTCCTGATGGGAAGGAGATGCCGGATAATATGTGAACAGCAGTTCCATCAGAAATGCTGTTTTTTATTTGTTTACTCTTGTGATTTAATTTAGTGCAACTAAATAAAAATAAATATTATTTTGGAGGAATAGTATGAAAAAAATCAAAGTAATTTCAATGGTATTAGCATTAGTAATGATTCTTTCCCAAGCCTTGGTTTTTGCAGAAGATCATTACGCTCTTGAAATCGGAGGAAGCTTAGTTGCAACAGAACTTAAGCTTACCCTGGAAGAATTAAAGGGTATGCCTGAAGAAGCACAGATTAACCAGGTCTATGTTTATAATTCAAAGGGCGGAGAAAAAACAGTCCAGGTTAAGGGTGTAAGCTTAGCTTATTTATTGAAAGAAAAGGCAGGAGTAACAGCTGAAGAAGGAAGCGTAGAATTTTTTGCAGCTGACGGATACCCAATTGACCCTCAAACTCTCAGTGATGTTTTAAATGAGGAACTGAAATTCGTCTTGGCCTATGAGGTAGACGGGGAACCAATAAACAATGACGAAGCAGTAATAGATGAAATAACCGTATACAGGAATTTAAAATATGAAGGTGAATTTAACACCGTATATAAATTAGTAAACAAGATTGTTGTGGGACAAGCTGAAGCAGTGGAAGAAACACCGGAAGTGCCTGCCGAACCTGTTGAAGAAGAAACAAATGAAATAACATTCACAGATATAACCGAAGAATACAAGTTTGCGGAAGCAGCTATTTATGACCTTGCAAAAAGAGGAATCATAGATGGAATTGGTGGCGGCCTCTATGCTCCGGGCAATGTATTTACCAGGGAACAATTCTGCAAAATAATAGTTGTAGCCTTGGGATACGATTTGAAAGAATATGAAGGAGAATTCAGCGATATAGCTCTTGACAGGTGGTCAGCACCATATGTACAAGCCGCTGTTGATTCAGGATTATTCGTCGGATATCCAGACGGTACATTTTTACCTGAAAAGGTAATAACCAGGCAGGAAATGGCACTTGTAGCAGCCAGGGCAGCTGTTGCCAAAGGACTGGTTGACCAGGCAAAGGTTGAAAAGTTTGTAATGGAAAAATCCAATTACCAGGATAAGGAAGATGTGGCTGACTGGGCAGGACATGCTGTTGCCTGGCTTGAAGCACAAAATGTTTTTGTTGGGATTGCAGGAGAAAAATTTGAGCCCGCAAAGAATGTAAACCGCGCCGAAGCAGCATTGGTAGTATTTAACACCTTGTTTTCCGAATAATTAATTAAAAAAACAAATGAGCGATATTCGCTCATTTGTTTTCAAAGGAGGTAAGTTAATTATGGCAAGAAAGGTTGCCGTTTGGCTCTTGATTGCAGCCATGTTAATCATGAATGCCATGCCTGTATATGCAGCAGAGCCTGAGCTTATAATTACAGGTACGGGACTGGAAGAAGAAATAGTAATTACTTCCGGCGACTGGTCAAAATATAACATGGTAGAGAGAATATACTCTACCAACAACAGCCTCGGATTTCATAAAATCATAAAAGCAAAAGGATATGATTTATTCGAACTCATTGGAAAGGGTTTAAAGACCGATAAAGATTACAATGTAAAATTTACATGTTCTGACGGGTTTGAATTTACAAAGACTATAAGTGAGCTGAAAAATGCTTATTCTTTCACTGATTTTACCTTGAACAGCAAACAGACAGTCATGCCCATGATTGCAAAATATACAAGGGTGTTGGCTGATTTTCCGAAAAACATATTTGCTCCCCCGGTGACCTGGACAGACAGTCCCATAACGGAAACAGATTTAGATAAGGATTTTCCTAAATTAGTATTTGGACAGACTGACATTGACGATATGAATATGTCAAAATGGGGCAAGGAAGTTGTCAAAATCACAGTAGGAGATGAAATAGTTAAAGTAACTCCTTCATCACCATATAAGCACATCAGTTATGAAGGTGAACCATACAATATAGATGCCATAACTGGAGCAACTTTTACGATTGAAGGACCCGGAGTTGAAGGTTACAGGGCCATATCACTGAGGCAAATCGAAGAAGATACGAAAGGACAAGCTCAAGATACATATTATGAAAAAGTAAAGGGCAAAGTATATGAATTTTCCTATGAAGGAATTAATGTAAAGTATCTGATCGATAATTATGTAAAAGCAAAAGCAAACGCAGGAAACCTTATATTTAAAGACAAATCAAGGAAAACTATTTTAACCGCGGATATATCAGAGGCAGATAAATATATGGTCGCCTACGGTATAAATGAAATTCCCCTGGTTTTCCTGGATACTGATGAAGGTTATATCAAGGAAAAATATAATGACAACGGATGTTTTAAATTAGTTTATAAACAAAACAAAAATACGGCCAAAGAATTTTCAAATGTAGCATATATTTACATTGAAGAAAAAGATGCCAAAAATATTTATGAGCATTCCTATGCTCCTTACAACGATGCAAAATATACTGATTATGAACTGATAATTCACGGTTCTGCCCTGGGCAAAGAAGTAAGATACAAGGTAAAGGACCTGGAGGCCATGACAGACCTGCATGAAATTCATGAATACAGCCTGTCAAACAGCGAATATTTCTGGTATTATAACACTTACAAGGGAGTTCCCTTGTGGGATTTATTGTTAAAGGCAGGATTAGATCCCAAAACAGATGAGAATACCAGCATTCGTTTTATTGCTGCAGACAATTATAATTTTGCTCCCATGACTATAAAGCAGATTAAGGACAGGTCCTTGTACGGATATTATGAAAAAAGTGCATTGGATAAGGGTGACGGCACATTCCCGGGAGAATATGTGGATCCCCTTTATACAGGTTTACCTGTCATGGTTGCCTATGGATTCAACAAGTATCCCTATGTAATAAGACCCAGTGACGAAGGTTACAATGCCGGTCTTGGCAACGACGGGGGACCTCTCAGAATAATATTCGGGAAAACAAGTTATAACGATACAAACGGATCTAACCAGGTACAATTTGCTAAAGAAATAATCATTGGCGAAGGGGAGTCTGTTGCAACAGATACCAAGGGATCCGGCGAAGGGGTCAGCACGGAACTGGAAATTGATGAAACATGGAATCACAATCAAGGCCCATATAAAGAATATTTGGACATGCCGGTCCTTAGGGTAACAGGCTCACAGGTAAAAGAACCCATGACATTTACCCTTAGGCAGATTGAAGCCATGACCCGGTATACGGTCAGAGATATCTACACAGGCGATGGCACCAGGGAAATGCAGGGAATTGTTTTATGGGATTTAATCAAAAACGTGGTCGGACTTAAAGAAGACGTAGATGTTCCAAGCATTAGAGTATTTAGCGGACAAAATTACAATCAGATTTTAAGAAGCACCGAGCAGGTGATTAACGGAGTACTGAATTCCCGCGGTGAGAATAAGAAGATTATTTTAGCTTATGCAGCTGACGGTTATCCCTTAGTACCCAATGAGTCAAGTATAGGATATGCAAATAATAATGCTTACGGACCCTTGAGGCTTATTGTTGAAGAAAGTAAATCCATGTGGGTAAAATGGGCTGACTGTATAGTAGTCGGCACCGGTGACTATGAAGCACCTGAATCGAAAGATGTAAAGACAGATGCTTTCAGTGATATCGGAAGCCACTGGGCAAAAGACAGCATAACAAGAATGGCAGCCCTGGGCTATGCCAAAGGAAGCGACGGGTTGTTCAGACCTGACGATAAAATCAGCAGGGCAGAATTTGTATCCTTGCTTATAAGAGTATTAGGAATCGGTAATCAAGATGCCGTATTAAAGTTTACCGACGTGAAGAATAGTGATTGGTTTGCCAAAGATGTTGCTATTGCAGCAGAAAAAGGATATGTAAAAGGCTATGAAGACGGCAGCTTCGAACCCAATTCTCCCATCACAAGACAAGAAATAGGGACTATTATAGGTTCCCTGCTGGAAGGCGATGTAACAAATGCCGATGAAATTTTGTCTGTCTTCAGTGATGATATTCCCCAATGGGCAAAGCTACCCGTTGCAAAGGCAGTAAAGGCAGAAATCATCAAGGGACTTCCCGGCAACATTTTCGGTGGAGCACAGAATACTACGAGAGCTGAAGCAACGGTAATGCTATTGAGATATATAGACAAATAAGCAAGGGGGAGGTCACTCCCCCTTAAAAGGGGTGTTCCATATGAAAAAATTATTAATTATATTATTAGCAATATTTTTAATATTGGCAGGATGCTCTCAAAATGCAGCTGATGCACCCTCAACAAATGAAATCACCGATACAAATGAAGAAATCAAGGACGAAACAAGTGAAAACAATGAAGATGCAAATAAACCTGAAGCAGAAGAAGATGAAAAGGCAGAAGTTGATGTAAGTGAAAATGTTTCTGAGGAAGCAGCAGAACCGGAGGCAGAAGAAGCAACAGAAGAAATACCCGGCCGGGAAGAACCTATAAGGGAAGAAGTTTCGGAAGAAGGCCAAGCCGGGGAAGAGCAAGGGGAAAATATTGAGAATGCTCTTAAAATTAAAGGACTTGTAGAAAAGGAACTTAGCCTTACCCTAGACGAATTAAAGGCAATGGATGACATAATTTTTGAAGCTGATTTTTATTCGCTGAATAATTTCGGTACTACAGGATACACCCGTTTTAAAGGGGTTAAGCTGTGGGATTTATTGAAAAATGAAGCAATAATAAAGGCTGAAGCTTCAAAGATATCTATTATAGCCCAGGACGGCTACTCCGTGGAATTTACCCCGGAACAGGTGCAAATGGAATACATGGATGAAACAAATCCCGATAATAAATATCCCATGATCATCGCATGGGAAGAAAATGGCCAGGAATACAGCCCTGATGAAGGTAATACTTATAAGTTGGTGGTAGGACAAAAAGAGCCCGGAGATATAAATAAACCTCAATGGGTTTCAAATATAGATCTGATCCTTGTTGAATAGGTGAAAAAATGAAAAGAAAATATATAATCATTTTTCTGTTAATGTTGCTTGTAACAGGCTCCTTGTTTTATATATTAAACGATGCTTCCGAGGAAGAAGAAGCCGTGAGGTTCTTTTATCCTGATGCAAAACGAGTCATTTTAATTAAGGATATCAATGATGATTTATACAGCTCCTTGTATTTTCCCGGGGTGAAAAGAGCTTATGAGGTGGATGGTAAAGTTTGTGCATTTGTTGTAAGCTGTGTGGGCTATAACGGGCCTGTTGAAGTTTTGGCTGCTCTTGATGATGACAAATTAATAGGGATAAAGATTTTAAGTCACGAAGAATCACCCGATTATGCAGAGCATATAGAATACGATTATTTTTTGAACAGGTTTAAAGATTTGCCAATAAACAAATACTTGAATTTAGTTGTCCTTGATAAGGAAAACCATGAAGATATCATTCAGATTACAGGAGCCACCATAAGCTCCCAGGCTGTGGTTAATGCCGTTAATGGGGCGATTGGTTTATATATGTACATGAATTACAACGTAAAAATGTCAAAAGTTCCTGATGTCGTTCCCCAGGAAACCTGGCAGAAGGATATAAACAGCTTTGCAATTAATTGGGAAGGGGGGTCTGTCCGGATTGACACGGAAGAAATCAAAGAATATGAACAGGTGGAAATGGATGTTGTCTTAATTAATACAACCGGAACAGAAACCAAGATGCACGTAAAAGGCCCCACTCTTCGTCATGTGCTGGAGAAAGAAGGCATTGACTTAAGCGAGTATGCCGGTATAGGCGTAACAGGCAGGGACGGCTACTACACTTTAATTGACAGGGATAAGCTGGAGGTCAACGATATAATACTTACCTGGCAGATAAACAGGAAGAATATCAAGGATGAAGACAAACCCGTAAGGCTTTCTGTCCCCTTGGAGTTAGGGCCTTACTGGGTGAAGATGGTTACAAATATTGATTTATATAAGGACATATCTCCGAAAGATATTGATAAAGTCCATATGTTCAATCCTCTGACCCGGGATATAGAGCCATATTATTATGAATACTACGGCTCTAAGGATAAGGCATTTGAAGTAGGAAAAATATTAAGAAAATTTGACGAGGTTGATGAGAAGGGCTTTTTTACCATGGCTGCCACGGACGGTTTGGAAAAAAATGAAACTATATCCTTGGTAAGGCAAAGGTATTTTATAAAAGTTGAAGGGGATAATGCTCCTATGAATATCTCGCCCAATTTTAAGCTTGGAATGAATGTAAAGAATATGACTCATTTTTCAACTACAAAGGATGCCGTAATTTTCCCTGAAAAGATAATTGAAGTCGTAAGGACTAAATCAATTGAGGGCAATGAAGGGATGCTTTTGGAAGACGTACTGTTGACAGCCGGCATGAGATGGAATGAAGGAAACAAATTCACTGCCGTGGGCATGGATAAAGAAATAAATTTATCATTGAAAGAAATGTTGAATTGCTACTTAATCTATAAAGATGGACAAGCAAGCTTGTATAATAAGGATAAGGAAATAATGACTGATCTTATAAGGATTGAAAAAAATGAAACTTAACTTAAGAAGCAAGATTCAATTAACTGCAACATTCATAGTGATAATTTCATGTTTGTTTTACGGCTTGTATATATATGGAATAATCGACTTTAGAATTATTTCAATAGGAGATTTGAATCCATACGGGGGATGGTCCGCTTTAAAGTCTTTCTTTATGGATTTATCCTACAGGTGGAAGGGATTTTCGAGAAGTATTGCCTTAACTGCAGGAATAGGCCTTGCTTCATTTTTATTGGGGAGATTTTTTTGCGGATACATTTGCCCCATCGGGGCTATGCAGGATTTTTTTAAATTTTTGGGAAGCAAGCTAAGGTTGAAAGAAATTAAATTTCCTTACAAACCTGAGTTGCTTAAGTACCTTGTTTTAATCATTATAATGGTTTTAAGCATACTTGGGATGGGTAATCTTATTTCTCCCCTTTCACCCTGGCTGGCATACTTAAATATATTTGTCGGAATAAGGCTTCAACCGGGAGTCTTAATTTTGCTCCTTATTATCCTGGCATCTTTGATGGGAAGGAGAATATTCTGCAGGTATTTTTGCCCCCTGGGAGCCTTCCAAAGCTTGCTTTATGCAATAGGACCCATGAAAATAAAAAAGGGGGCCTGTGATTGCTCCTACTGTCTTAAAAACTGCCCTGTATCAATTGACTACAATAGGGTCGAGAAAGATATCCCTCCGGAATGCATTAACTGTTTACAGTGTGTAAATGGATGCATAAAGGGCAAAGAAGGCTTTTCCATAAACTTTAACAATAAAAAGATCAACAAATCAGCTTACATAAGCATATGTATTTTAATAATTGCAGGTTCATATATTTTGCTTCCTTTGACGGCATCAAGTTCTTCAATACAGGCAATAACATCAATAACCGATATAAATGACGGTACCTATGAAGGATATGGCTTGGGCTTTGGCGGAAGAATCAATACGGAAGTTACCATAAAGGATAATAGAATAACAAGCATTAAAATTCTCAGCCACAGTGAGACAGAAGGTTATTACGAGGAAGTGTTCAGAGACTTATCCTATGAAATCACTGAAAGCCAAAACTTAAACCTTGATGCCATAAGCGGTGCTACATCCACCAGCAGGGGTTTCTTAAACTCCGTAAGGGATGCCGTAAACAAATCCTTAAATGATTAGAGGTTAACATGCAAAAAAAAATTGTTATTTTGTTAATACTGATTATGGTTTTGACAGGATGTACAAAGGAAAAACCTTCCTTAAATATTGTTGTTGACGGAAAAGTTGAACCGGTTGACACTGAAATTATATATAACCATAAGGACGCCCTCGTTTTTCCTGCAGTTGTGAGAAGCAGCGGTGCAAAACCGGTTGAAACGGAATATAAGGGTATTGAACTTACAAAGCTTTTTGAAACTTTAAACATAGATATAACAAATTACAGCAAAGTGACTTTTAATGCAAGTGACGGTTACAGGATTATACTAAATGTAGAAGAAATTACTGAACCTTCAAATGTGTATTTGACTTTTGAAAGGGATGGAGAAATTTTAAAATCAAAGAAGGAGGGGGGAAACGGACCCTTCCAGCTAATTATCAGAAGAGACCCCTTCAGTCAGCGGTGGGTTAAGCATGTAAATGAAATAATATTACAATAGGTAATCATGATGGCAAATAAATTTTTTGAGAGATTTTCTGTATTTAACCTGATTATGATAGCAGTCGTATCTGCACTTGGAATTGCAACAAAACCAATTGTGGTACCCTTGGTTCACGTTATCACGGGGCCCTTGTTCATTCCGGGAGGGGCAATTGCCGGGGGCTTTTATATGTTCTGGCTGGTCCTGGGCACAGGTCTTGTCAGGAAACCAGGCACAGGCACTTTAATAGGCCTTGTCCAGGGAATATTGGTGATTGCAACGGGAACCATGGGAACCCACGGTATCATGAGCCTGGTTTCTTACACCCTGCCGGGAATTGTTGCTGATGTCGTATTTTTGTTTTCTAAGAATAAACAATATAACATTCTTCACTATGTCTTTGGATGTATGGGGGCAAATGTTACAGGGACACTTATTTCCAACATATTATTTTTCAGGCTCCCACTTGTAACGGTTATTTTAATACTGTCAGCAGCGGCCTTGTCCGGAATAACAGGCGGACTTATAGCATACCTCATAAACAGAAACCTGGAAAAGATGAATATATTAGAAGAATAAGAAAAAAAACAACTATAGACACATTCATTGAAAGGAACAGGAGCATGAAAAAAACATGGTCAGCAGCCGGTGATAAAGCATATATACTTGGCATTAAATTACTTGTGTTAATATTATTCTTGCTGCTTATGGCCGGATGCAAGGATACCGGAAAGGACACAGAATCAGCAGGCATAAACATATTCAATGAAAATGAAAATATCTTGCTTAATTTTAAGGCAGAAAAAAGAATTTCAACAGAAGAAATAACAAGGGATAAGTTTTCCGTCGCTGTAGTAATTTTAGAGAATGGAGAAATTATTAAAATACCTGTTGACTTTTACATAGAAAATAGTGCAGTAATAGCCGGGGGCCAATCAATTGAAAAGGTAGAAGGAATTTATTTAACCGATAATTATCGCAGCATAACTGATGCCTATTACCACATGAAAGAATTTCTGGATAAAGGCCAAAAGATTATGACTGTACTCTTAGACGGATTTTCCTATAACCAGTTTAAAAGAGCCTGTGAAGAAAATAAGCTTACTTTTTTAAATAAATATTTCAAATATCCTGCCTTAAGCGTATACACTCCCGTCACAAACGCAGGTTTTGCAGCAATCATTACGGGACAAACCCCTGATGTAAACGGGGTCCATGACAGGAGCAAGCGACAGACGGATGTGAACACCATATTCAAATATGCCCTTGACAACAATAAAAGCTGTATTTTGCTTGAAGGAGACATAAAAATATTAAATACCGAAGTTGAGCCGGAACTTCATACAGATATCAATAAAAACAATGAAATTGACGATGAAATATATGAAAGGGCTTTAAAAGCCGCTAAGGAAGGATATGATTTAATTTTCATTCATTTTCACGGCATTGATGACAGGGGCCACAGCTACGGACCATATTCGTCAGAAACCATGGAATACATACAGACTATAGATAAGTATCTGAAAAACTTAAGCCAAGAGTGGAAGGGAGCTATAATACTTGTACCGGACCACGGCATGCATGAAAAATCTGAAGGAGGAGAACATGGAACCTGTTGTCAGTCAGACATGATTGTTCCTTATTTCGTTAAAGAGCCATGAAAAAAAGAGTTGCTATTCTTCTTATATTAATAGTCATATTGTCAATTACATTGCTGGTATCTTTAAAACTAAACAAGGCATCCATTGAAAAGCAAGAACAAATCTTGTCCAGTGCCCAAATTGTTTTGAAATATAATGAAATGGAAAAAGTATTGTCCAGGGAAGAAATCATACTTTATGGTGAAGATTTCGAAGCTGTTCTTGACACATCAACCACGGAGCCTTCAAGGCATATGTACAGGGGGGTTCAGCTGAAGGATTTGCTTAAGAGCCACAATGTTGACTTTATGGACAAAACTATAGTAATAAAGGCGGCTGACGGCTATTCTGTCGCTTATTCTTCCGAAGAGGTTTCAAGGGATAAAAATGTGTACATAGCTTTCATGGAAGACGGAAAATATCTTGGCAGCAGGGATTCGGGAGGAAGAGGACCTTATGAATCCATAGTGGTTTCGGATATTTTCAGCAACAGGAGATGCAAGTGGATTACTGAAATCGAGGTTAAATGATGAATGCAGTTGAAGTTAAAAATCTAAGCTTTAAATACAAAGACACGAAGGAATATGTTTTTAAGGATGTTAATTTTAGCGTGAGACCAGGTGAGACTCTTGCAATAACAGGACGAAGCGGAAGCGGCAAAACAACCTTGTGCAATTGTATCTGCGGTCTTGTGCCGAGATTGTACAAGGGGGAGTTAAGGGGAGAGGTTTTAATCTTCGGTGAAAATATCAAAAATCTAAGCATTGCAGACACGGTGACCAAAATAGGGGTCATATTCCAAAATCCTTCCACCCAGCTCTTTTCTCCCACAATAGAAGATGAACTTGCCTTTGGTCCCGAAAATCTTTGCGTCGACAGGGAAGAAATAGGCCTCAGAATGAATGAAATATTAAGGATTATCAACATGGAAGATTACAGGCATGATAATCCCAACAATTTATCGGGAGGTCAGCAGCAGCTCATTGCGATTGCGTCAACTTTAATGCTCAAGCCTTCAATACTCATATGTGATGAAATTATGTCCTGGATTGATGATGAGGGAAGAGCAATCATTAAGGATATTCTTTTAAAGCTGAAAAAAGACGGAAAGACAATAATTGTGGTTGACCATGAAAATGAAAATCTGGATATAGCGGACAGGATTATATGCATAGGAGATTAATGAATACTATAATAGATATCAATAACGTTTCATATGAATATCCGGGAGGCAGAAGGGTATTTGAAAATCTTACCCTTGAATTAAATAAGGAGGAAACAACTTTTTTAACAGGGAAAAACGGCTGCGGGAAAACAACCTTAGCTAAATTGATCATGGGTATATTAAAGCCGACCTTTGGTGAAATAAAACTGTTTGGCCATAGTACAAGCGAGATGTCCCTTGGCTCCATAGGAGAAAGAGTCGGTTATGTTTTCCAGCATCCTGAAAGGCAGCTTTTTGCCGCAAGTGTTATGGAAGAGTTGACATTCCCCTTATTGTTTAGAGGATACGATAAGGATGAAGTAATAAACAAGGCTGAAAAAATGCTGGATATTTTTGATTTGCAAAAAGTGAAAAATTCATATCCGTATTTCTTAAGTTATGGTGAAAAAAGATGTTTAGCCATTGCTTCAGTATTAATGCTTAACCCTGAATATCTCATTTTGGATGAACCTACTGCTTCCCTTGATATAGAAAGAATAGGGGTATTGTCACAAGTTTTGGAAGATCTTAAGAATAAGAATATCGGAATGCTAATAATCAGCCATAACAAGGATTTTATCGAAAGGCACAAAGACAGAATCATTAATCTTGAGGGGGGATATTATGATTAACATTGACCCTCGGACAAAGCTTATACAGGTATTGATACTATCGACCCTTGCATTAATTTATAATGAAATATCCATATTATTGATAATACTTTTTACGGCAATAATTATCGGCCTTATCAACAATGTTGATTTTATATCAATAATATCAAGGCTTAAGAAATTATTAAAAATAATATTCATGATTGCCTTAATTCAGAGCTTACTGACAAATATGGGGAATCCTCTTTTGAAGATAGGTAATTTTACGGTTTTTACCGATTACGGAATTATTAAATCTCTTGAATTCATCTTAAGGATGGGGATAATAATAGTATCTGCCGCAATAATAACAACTTCATCAAGCAGGGAAATAATACAAGGGCTGATTCAGTGGAAGTGCCCTTATGAAATAGCCTTTATGGTTTCTGTCGCTATAAGGTTTTTACCTATATTCAAAGAAGAAATGACAGATATGATAACAGCAATACAACTAAGAGGAATTGATTTGAAGAAAGTTAAGTTCGATAAGAAATTGCAGGTTTACAAGTACATACTTACTCCAATAACCGTAAATTCTGTAATGAAGGCAAAGGAATTGGCTGCAGCAATGGAAATGAGAGGTTTTAGAGCTTACCCCAAAAGAACCAGCTATATGGTTTTAAAAATGCAGACATTTGATTATATCCTGCTGGGGCTGAACATTGGGGCAGCTATATTATTTATTATATTGAGAGGTGTTTTATGAAGGTTTTTTCAGTAATAGGATTAAGTAAATCCGGTAAAACTACTACCATAGAAAATATAATAAAGGAACTTAGAAGGCGGAATTATACCGTAGGAAGCGTAAAGGAAATTCATTTTGAAAAATTTAAAATGGATGTTGAAGGAACAAACACCTACAGGCATAAAGCTGCAGGCTCTCAATTGGTTACGGCAAGAGGCATTTATGAAACAGACCTTTTGTTTCAGCGAAAACTAAGCATGAATGAAATCCTTTCCTTTTACAATCATGATTTTGTTGTTTTGGAGGGAGTAAGGGATACATGTGCTCCTAAAATAGTGACAGCCCATGATATAGAAGGGATTTTGGAAAAACTTGATGGAACAACCTTTGCCATATCAGGACAAATATCCAACAGCTTGACAGAGTATAATGGTTTACCCGTAATAAACTCATTAAGAGAAATTGAAAAATTGGTAGATTTAATTGAAGAAAAAGTATTTGACAGGCTTCCCGACATGAAGGATGATTGCTGTAAAAAATGCGGATACACATGCAGGGAATTAAGCTCTATGATATTGAAAGGCCAGGCGGAAAGGAGGGATTGCGTCTTGACTGAAAACAGTGTAACTCTTAAGATTAACGGGCAGGAAATTGTCATGAACCAGTTTGTTCAGAATATTTTGAAAAATGCGGTGGAAGCAATTGCAAAGGAGCTGGACGGATATAGGGAAAACGGAGATATTGAAGTATGCATAAAGAGATAAAATTGCCAAGCAAAAGGAATAATGTATTTCGAATAGTGGAAGATGAAGGAACATATATTCTGAAAAAATTTGAAAGCCAAGAGAATTACACAAGGGAAAAAGAAGTGCTGGGTATTTTGAAAAAGGCAGGTCTTAATGTTCCTTCAATAATAAAAGATGAAGATAATCACCTGTACCTTGAAGATTTGGGACAAGTTACTTTTCTTGACTGGTATGAGAAAGAAGAGAAAAACAATTCTTTGGACTACAGCATGATTTATAAGCTTTGCGCCTGGCTAAAAGATTTTTATTCTGCAGTTTTCGAGTTTTATGAAAAACAATTTATATTATATGATGTGAATTTTAGAAATTTTATACTTAAGGATAATAAAGTATACGGGATTGATTTTGAACAGGTAAGGTCCGGTCATATAAATGAAGATGCAGGGAAACTGGCTGCCTTTGCCTTGACTTATGACCCCCCCATGACAGGATGGAAGAATAATTTCAGAAATATATTCATTGAAATATTTGCTGAAAAATTAAATATTGAGAGAGAAAGAATCATTGAAGAAGAAGTAAAAGAATTAAAAGCCATGGAAAAAAGAAGAAGTTTTAAATACAAGGGAGGAGGAGAATAATGAAAAAGTTAATTGTACTGCTGCTTTTGGTCCTGTTAATCCTTATGCAGACTATAACGGGATTTTCCTTTGAAACATTGACGGGACAAGCCCAGGAAACCGCAACAAACCAGGTTGACGATTTTTTGAAAAGGATTGATTGGCATGGTGAATATGATGTAATTGTTGTAGGATACGGAGGGGCAGGAGCAACTGCCAGCATAGCAGCAGCCGATGAAGGAGCCAAAGTTCTTCTCATTGAAAAGGCTCCAAAAGGTGAAGAGGGAGGCAACACCAGGTTTGCAATGCAGGCTGTCATAAGCATTGACAAGGAAAACATAGATAAGGGTGTCGAGTATTTTAAAAATCTTCGAGGAAAATTCAATACCCCCAGCGATGAAATGATAAAAACCTATTTAAATTATGCAAGCCAAAATTATGAATGGCTTAAATACTTGGGTGCAGAAAATATTTCTGTTTTCCCCTTCAGGGAATATGATTTGCCCGGAGGGGAAGTAATGGAGGCCCTCCTTATAGACGGAGAAATTTGGACAAGCGCATTTTACAGAACCCTTCAAAAAGCAGTTGAAGAAAGAAAAGACAATATTGAAGTGTGGTACGAATCACCCGGAGTAGGACTTATACAAGACCCTGAAACAAAAATAATACACGGGGTTCTAGTGGAAAACAATGGGTCCCTGTTAAATATACGGGCAAAAAATGGTGTGGTTTTGTGTACCGGCGGATTTGAAAACAATATGCAAATGATACAGGACTATTTGCAGCTTCCTTACGCTTATTCAAAGGCAGCAAGGTACAACACGGGTGACGGAATTAAGATGGCTATGGAGGTGGGGGCTAATTTGTGGCATATGAGCAATATTGCAGGTCCTGATTTGAATGTTTTAAATCCTGAAACAAATACTGCCTTTGCCTATGCCATCCAGGGAAGGAAAGCAGCTGATTTATGTACGGGCTTTGCATGCCAGAACGTAATATTTGTTGGGGCAGACGGAACCCGTTTTACAGATGAATCAGTTTTGCCTAATCACGGTCATGTGAATTTCCACGGATCCTGGGTGCAGATGCCTGTTTCACTTCCTGCCTTTGCAATATTTGATGAAACAGCCCGCCTGTCTCAGCCTGTTTATCCCACATGGAGCGAAGGAAATGTGGAAGAAATAGAAAAGGGACTGATAATTAAGGCAGACACAATTAAGGAGCTTGCTGAAAAGATAGGTATTAACCCCGATAACCTGCAAAAACAAATCAGGGAATACAACAAATACTGTTCTGACAAAAAAGACCCCATATTTGGCAGAGCCAGGGATACCTTAAAACCTATTAAAAAGGCTCCCTTTTATGCCATGGAATTGGTTCCTTCCTTCACCAATACCCAGGGGGGACCCGAAAGAAATGAAAATGGAGAAGTATTGGATGTTAAAGGAAACCCCATACCCCATCTTTACAGTGCAGGCGAATTGGGATCAATGTTTTCCGGAATATATCAAGGCTCGGGAAATTTGGGGGAATGTGCTGTCTTTGGAAGAATTTCAGGTAAAAATGCAGCAAAGGTAAAAAGCGACGTATCCCAGGAATCGGTTATGGAAGGAAGAACACCGGCAAAACCTGTATGGAAGGAGCCTGAAGTAATAATTCCGAAATCAGGAGAATTCATAGGTGAAGACAGGGGCATAGGCGGACCCATTAAAGTCCTGGTTACAATGAAAGACGATAAAATTACCGGAATTGAAGTTGTTTATCATAATGAAACTAAAGGTGTAGGTACTAATGCCATTGATAAAATAATCACTTCCATAATAGAAAATCAAACAACTGATGTGGATGCAGTATCAGGAGCTACAGTAACGAGCAGGGCGCTTATGAATGCGGTAAAAAAAGCTCTTGATAAGAAAGAATAGTGTTTAAGAATTTCCTCAAATGGTATAATAGTAATAATATAAAGGAGGAAAATTTGATGTATAAAGAAGAATTAGCAATTATTTCACAGGCTGTTTTAAATGAAATGGAAGGCTATGAGTTCTATAAAATGGCAGGAGACCAGGCCAAAACCCAGGGTAACAAGGAAGCCTTCATGCGCCTTGCCAATGAAGAACTGAAGCATGCGGAATATTTAAAGAAGTTGTGGACCAGCCTCAGCAACGGGGGTGAACTGAAGATAGAGGAAATATTATCTTCGGGCATTGACATACCTTCACCTGAAATTTACCGCTGGGATAAGGTTGATAAGGCCTATGCAACCTTGGCCATGTCCATATACGGCATAGGTATGCAGATGGAAAAGAACTCCATTGATTTTTACGAGGATGCCAAGAAGAAGGTTAGTTCGGAATCAAGTTTGGGCCTTTTCGATTTACTGATTAAATGGGAAAAGATTCATTTGGAACAATTTACAAATCAGTACCAGCTTTTGAAGGAAGAATGGTGGGCTGAACAGCAATTTGCTCCCTTTTAAAGAATTTAAGCAACTCCTCCGGCACATGAAAATGCCGGGGGAGATTTTTTATTATCCATTGTATTAACAGGAAAATTATGGTATAATTATAAAACCTTTTTATAGCGGAGGCAATATGCTTTCAAGGATTAAAACCTGTGTCCTGTACGGGCTGGATGGGTATGAAGTTGACGTGGAAACCGATTTGTCGGGAGGCCTTCCCAATTTCAACATTGTGGGTCTTCCTGATGCTTCAATTAAGGAATCAAAGGAAAGGGTAAGGGCTGCAATTAAAAACAGCGGATTTGATTTTCCAGTAAGCCGGATTACGGTTAATCTTGCACCGGCCAATTTAAAAAAGGAAGGAAGCCAAATTGACCTTCCCATAGCCGTTGGCATACTGGCAGCTTCCAGGATTATCAAAAACGTGGATGATAAAACCTTCGTTATTGGGGAATTGTCCCTGGACGGGAGGATTACCGCAATAGAGGGTGCCCTGCCCATGGTTATTTCCATGCGGAACAAGGAATTTAAAAGAGCCGTTGTCCCGGAAGAAAACAAGGAAGAGTGCGGTGTCATAGAAGGAATTGAAATAATTCCCGTTGGAAGCTTAGACCGGCTGGTTGAGTATTTTAACGGGAATATGAGTATTGAACCCTATAAAAGCCACTACGATCTTAGCTATGAACAGGATGAATATCTTGAAGATTTTTCCGAAATAAAGGGACAGGCTGCAATGAAAAGGGCTGTCGAGGTAGCTGCTGCAGGAATGCACAACATCCTTCTCCTGGGAAGTCCCGGTTCGGGGAAAACCATGATTGCTAAGCGAATTCCAACAATTTTGCCTGATTTGACCTATGAAGAATCCTTAGAGGTAACAAAGCTATACAGCATATCAGGACTCCTTAACAAGAAAAGCTTGATCAGCAAAAGACCTTTCCGGTCTCCCCACCATACTTCTTCCCGAACATCCATGGCAGGAGGTGGTAGTAACCCCCGGCCCGGAGAAGTGTCCCTGTCTCACTACGGAGTTTTATTTTTGGACGAAATACCGGAATTCCCCAAGAATGTCATAGAAGTCCTGCGCCAGCCCATGGAAGACGGTAAAATTACCATTTCAAGAGCCAGCGGATCCTTTACCTTCCCGGCTAAATTCATGCTGGTTGCTGCAATGAATCCATGTCCTTGCGGTTATTTGGGTGATCCAAATCATGAATGTACCTGCAGCCAAAGTCAGATTGACAAATATTTAGGCAAGATTTCCGGCCCCCTCTTGAACAGGATCGATATTCAAATCGAAGTACTCCCGGTTAAATATGATGATTTAAAGGATGAGGGTGAAGAAGAAACTTCTTCTCAAATAAAAAAACGGATAATCCGGGCAAGAAAGATTCAGCTTGAGAGATACAAGGATATGGGCATATATACCAACTCGGAGCTGTCTGCAAAAGGTATAGGAAAGTTTTGCAAGATAAACAAGGAAACGGAACTCTTGCTAAAAAACGCCTTTGAGGTTTTAGGCTTAAGTGTGAGGGCCTACAACAAGATATTAAAAGTTTCAAGGACCATAGCAGATTTGGAAAATTCGGAAAATATAGAGACTAAGCACCTGGCGGAAGCAATCCGGTACAGGAGCCTGGACCGCAAGTATTGGAGGTAAAATGAATAGCTTGAACATAAACCAAAAAACCTTGTTATGGCTTTCGACCGGCGGAGTTTCAAACAGGATGACGGCAAAGCTTCTTGATTATTTCGGGTCGCCTGGGGAGATATGGGATAATTTTGAATTTGAAAAAAATAATTTATCCTTCCTGAATGACCGGATAGTATCCGGGCTTACTGAAAGCAAAATAAATTTTGAAGAAAAATTATCAGAAAAATTAAAGAGGGAAAAGGTTAAAACGGTAACTATTTTTGATGAAGATTATCCGGTTAAGCTTAAACATATTCAGGGCCCTCCATATGTATTGTTTTACAAGGGCAGCCTGGATGATATAAACAAGACAACTATAGCAGTAATAGGTTCAAGAAAGGCTACAAACTATGGAAAATGGGCGGCTGAAAAGCTTACAGGGGAATTGGCCGAACTGGGTGTAAACATTGTAAGCGGTTTAGCTGTAGGAATTGATGCTATTGCTCATAAAACAGCCCTTAAATACAAGGCAAAAACCTTCGGAATTATCGGCTCCGGCATAAATATTGTGTATCCAAAGAAAAACCTTGAGCTTTTTAAGGAGATATGGGAAGGTGACAAGGGAGCGGTAATTACCGAATATCCTTTTGATGTGCAGCCGATTGCCTTTAACTTTCACGACAGGAACAGGATTATCAGCGGCTTATCAGACGGGATCCTAGTGATTGAAGCCCAGGAAAAAAGCGGTACCCTGATAACTGCCGGTCATGCTGCCGACCAGGGAAGGGAAATTTTTGCCGTACCCGGGAATATTGACAGTTTGTACAGCAAGGGGACAAATGCCCTCATAAAAGACGGGGCTAAGATAACCAGGTCTGTTGATGATATAATTGAAGAGATTCTTGAATTGAAGGAAAGAGTTAATAAGCAAAATGCCTGTGCCGATATGAGCACCTTAACGGATGATGAAATCAAAATAATATACTTCCTTAAAAGCGGAATAAACAACCTTGATGACTTAAGCCGGGAAACAAAAATAGATACCGGGGAATTGTTAAGCATTTTAACATTCCTGGAAATGAAAGGGGCAATAAAAGTATCTTCATATAAGGTTTCCCTGCTGATTTAAGATCTTACAATCTAAACAAGTAAATATTTTATCAAATATGCGGAGACAAAGGCCACAACAAATGTTACAGGGGCAAACAGCCTGTATTCCTTATACAGGTCAATGGTTTCAACCTTCATGTGTTGAAGGGTGAAAGCCTGACATAAGTGAATGGGTGAGAAGAAATAACCCGCAAAAGAACATGCAAAAGTAAAATATGTATATACGTAAACCATTTCAGGAGATATTTTAAGCTGTGAAATCATGGGAAGAATTATGCCCAGGGGAGCCGTTTGATTCCCTGTTATAATTCCGAAAAGCACTGAGGATATTAAGAATACCAGTAAAGTCGACAACATTCCGATTTCAGGGTTAATCAGACTTATGAATAATTCTGTAAGTTTATCCATATTTAGAATAAGGTTCTTCATGATCAGTATGGATGAAATCATTAATACAGTATGGATGTTTAAGGATTTAATCAAGGAAGAGAAGAATTGTATTTTATCACATAAGAGATAAACTGCCAAAACACTGAAAATCAAAGATAAGAAAAAAGGAAGACCTGTCAGGGCTGAGATTATTAAACAAATATATATGGGTGAAGAGTATAATAAGAGGGTTTTTATATCTCCCCATGAAAATTTTGCTTTAATCGGAGAGTCATATTCTATATCTTTGATAAACAAAAAATAACCTGCAACCGTATTTGGAATAACAAAAAACAAATTTAATAAAATAAGTTTTGTTATATTTAATTCCGGAAGAGCAGCCGATATAAGCAAGAGGCCTGTTGAGTAGGGCAGAATAAACATTGCGGTGTGTCTGAATACCAAATTGATGGCAGCCCGGCGAGATGGAGGAATTCTCATTTCTTCACCAAGTTCATCTATGAAGGGAGCGGATAGAAGAGCACCTCCCGGTACTATTAATGTACCCATCAAAGCGGGAAGAACCATCAATATTATTTTTTTATTTCTTATTATCTTTGAAGTAGTCTCCACTATTTTATCAAGTATTTTATAATGCCTCATTAAACCGCCTAAGAGGCTTACCATCAAAACTGACAGGATTGTGTTCAATGATGAGAAGGAAGTAAAAGTACTTGTTAAGGAATTAAATGCAGCTTCAGAACCAATTCCCGACACCAAGGCTAATAATATGCATCCTGATAAAAGAATATAACTTAAAGGTATATTTAAACGACTTAATAAAGGAATCATCAAAAAAACAAGTAAAACCGCAAATAATTGACCCATACGTCCCTCCTTAGGCAATTAAGATAATTATATATAAGAATATAAAAAATAGCAATATATATCAGAAATTCAAATTTACTGACCTGTTTTACCTTATCCTTTTAGGTGTTCTTGATAAAGTCCGGGAAAGATATTATAATGTATGCAAAAGGAGGGGTAAGATGCCGTTTGAAATAATCAGAGACGATATAACCAAGGTTAAGGTAGATGCAATAGTAAATGCCGCCAACACGGCCCTTAAAAGAGGAGGAGGAGTGTGCGGGGCAATTTTCAAAGCAGCCGGTCATGAAGACCTCCAGGCTGAATGCGATAAAATAGGTGGCTGTAAGACAGGCCAAGCCGTCATTACAAAGGGATACAAGTTACCGGCCAAATACATAATACATACAGTAGGCCCCGTTTACAGGGGAGGAAATTACAATGAAGAAGACCTTTTAAGGAGTGCTTATTTAAATTCATTAAACTTAGCCAAAGAACACGGGCTGGAATCAATTGCATTTCCGTTGATTTCTTCCGGTATTTACGGATATCCCAAAAATGAAGCACTGAAGGTGGCAATTTCAGCAATCAGTGATTTCCTGACTGATAATGAAATGCACGTTTACCTGGTCATGTTTAATAAGGAGGCCTTTGCCTTCAGTGAAAAACTCTTCGGAAAAATAAGAAAATACATCGATGACAGATACGTGGAAGAAAAGGAGCTTTTGGACAGTGGCAGGATGTTGCAGGAAGAGTTTATTCAATACAATCCTTCTTCTCTTGCAGAAATGGATTTAAGCAAGGGGAAAAAGATTAGGTACTTAGAGGATGTGGTAAACAATCTCGATGAAACCTTTTCTGAAATGCTGCTTCGCCTCATTGACGAAAAAGGAATGACGGATGTGGAAACCTACAAGAAGGCCAATATTGACAGAAAACTCTTTTCAAAAATACGGACTGATAAGAATTACAGGCCTAAAAAGAATACGGTCCTAGCTTTTGCGGTAGCCTTGGAATTAAACGTGGACGAAACAAGGGATTTGCTTCAAAAGGCAGGCTATGCCCTGTCCAGGAGCAATAAGTTTGATATAATAGTGGAATACTTTCTGGAAGAAAAGAACTATAATATTTTTGAGATAAATGAAGCCTTGTTTGCTTTTGACCAGCCACTTTTGGGCCTTTAAAAAATTGTCGCTTTCCAAGCGACCATTTTTTTTTGTCAAATGATATCCTTTATTCAAAAATGAATGGAGGATTGTTATGATGAAAAATTTAACTGAAATGGTTTTTATACTGGACAGGAGCGGGTCAATGGCTGGACTTGAATCAGACACCATTGGGGGATTCAACTCAATGCTTGTAAAACAAAAAAAAGAAGAAGGAGATGCCCTTGTTACTACAGTACTTTTTGATCATGATTATGAGCTGCTGCACGACAGAATCAATATTAAAAATCTTGAAGGAATCAGTGCAAAGGAATACTATGTGCGGGGGACAACCGCCCTTCTGGATGCAATGGGCAGAACTATAAATTACATAGGAAACGCAATATCAGACACAGCAAAAGAAGACCGGCCTGACAAGGTAGTATTCGTGATTATCACGGATGGCATGGAAAATTCAAGTCAGGAATTTTCCAAAGATAAGGTTAAGGCCATGATAGAGAAGCAAAAAAAAGAGTATTCCTGGGAATTTGTATTTCTCGGTGCAAATATGGACGCCATTAAAACAGCTGCTGATTTTGGCATTGACGATGACAGGGCTTCTAACTTTTGTGCCGACAGCCGGGGTATAAATTTAAATTACACTGCCATATGCAATTTTGTCAGTGAAATGAGAATGGGCAAAAAGGTGGGTTCAGGCTGGAAATCGGAAATCGAAAAGGATTATGGCAAAAGGGGGAAGAAACATCAAAAATAAACGGGATAAAAAATTTGAAGATTTTTGTTGACTGAGCTAATAATTTTTGTTATAATGAGCGAAAATAATCTTTAATACGGTACCGTGATGCCGTCAAGATTTATATTCATGTGACTTATTGTGGATAATAATCCTTGACCATCCGGTCGAGGATTTTTTTATGATTATATGGAGGTATTTATGACAACAAAAAATGAAGTTTTAGGCTATTTGCCGGATGAACGTCCCCCGATTATCGAACTTATCTTCTTTGCCCTTCAGCAAATAGTGGTAATGTTTCCCGCAACGGTTTTAGTTGCACTAATAACAGGTTTTCATGTTTCTACTACAATCTTTGCCAGCGGTCTGGCAACCTTGGGATTTATACTTATCACAGGGAGACAGATTCCTCTCTATTACGGTTCAAGCTTTTCATATATAGCGGCAATAGCCTCTATAATGAGCGCAGAACAATTCGCTGCATATTCTCTGAATGATAAAATTTCAGTAGCACAATTTGGTATAGTGATGTCCGGTTTTGTATCAATCTTAGCAGGTATTATAATAAACAAATCCGGGAAAGATAAAATAGACAGGGTTCTTCCTCCGACTGTAACCGGAAGCATAGCTATAATCATAGGTTTGTCTTTGGCAGCAACAGCCATGACTGATGCCTCTACTATTCCGGCTGCAGTACAAGGCAACCTTAATGCAGGCAGTTGGGCCTGGGCTATCGCAATTATTACTTTGCTGTCTACAATTTTGTATTCTGTATATTTAAAGGGAAAATTAAGCCAGCTTCCAATTCTGTTCGGTTTGATAACGGGATATGTGGCAGCCTTGATTATTGGAAGCATAACAGGAATTCCTTTCATATCATTCGATACTATTCAGGCAACAGGGATATTTAACCTTCCTATTTTCACCTTGCCCAAACCTACCCTTGCAGCCGTTGTTGCAATCATGCCCATTGCAATAGCAACGATTCCGGAATCCACTGCCCACGTTTACCAATTGGACATATATGTTAATGACTTGGCCAAGAAGAAGGCTGCCAGCAAAAAATATGACATTGAAAATAAATTGGGACTTAATCTTATAGGTGACGGCCTGGGAGATATCATATCCGGATTCATAGGTGGTCCTGCAGGAACCAATTATGGTGAAAACATCAGTACCATGGCAATAACCAAAAACTTTTCCATACATGTTTTAATCTTAGCAGCCATAATGACAATGGTGATTTCCTGCTTTACTCCCCTGATTAACATAATATATTCAATTCCGAAATGCGTGATCGGAGGTTTGTCCATTTACCTCTTTGGAGTTATAGCAGCCCAGGGCATAACCATCATGATAGACAGAAAGGTTGATATGTTCAGTTCAAAGAACTTGGCTGTCATAGCGGTAATTTTAATAGTAGGTCTTGGTGGAAGCTTTGGTTTTGATGGGGGCATGATACCTATGTTCGGTATTGAATTACCTGCCATTGCAAGCGCTGCTGTGACCGGAATACTTCTGAATTTACTCTTGTCAGTAAACCAAAAGTAGGAAGATTAATAAGAGAGACTCTTCCTGCCAGGGAAGAGTCTTTTTTATATAATACGCAAAAGGCTATAATATTTATCATACTATATCTGAGCATTACATAATTATATTACTCGAGTTGTTATTAATATAACACACTTTTTGCTGGACAAGATGCTTATTATGCTGTATAATACCGGGAAAATACCTTCAAATATTTAACACTTTACAAAAAGAAATCCCCATTGTATAATCAAACCCATAACGTTTTCAAAAAATAAGTAATTGAAAACGATGGCATAATTAATTTAATTAGGAGGTGGCGGCTAAAACTTAAAAAAATAGCATTTATTAAATTTGAACAGCAAATAATTAATTTATTTGTGTAATCATTATTATTTCAAAATATTTATATGAAAGAAGGGAAAAAGTATGGATCAAGAAAAAAGAGGACAATGGGCTAGTAATTTCGGATTTTTAATGGCAGCTATAGGGTCAGCCATAGGCTTGGGGAACATTTGGGGATTCCCGTACAAGATGGGTGCAAATGGCG
>Ga0255347_1002033_pt1 | contig 29937 bp, 16 predicted proteins | sample wastewater_treat_2_FD_192479 | JGI IMG/M metagenome (GOLD analysis project Ga0255347, IMG submission 192479) | Wastewater microbial communities from Lulu Island WWTP, Vancouver, Canada - plant24 | ecosystem: Engineered > WWTP > Wastewater > Unclassified | place: Canada: Vancouver, British... | reverse complement strand
GGAGACTCGGAGACGCTGCCGCTGCCACGCCATTCAAAACTGTCTTCCTCAAGATCCAACCGCCCGGAGAACGATGCGGACGCACCGGCACCTTCAACCGATATATATTCCACAGTCAACTGCGTTTCTTCCGGGCTGTAACGCAGCGCATAGGCGGAAGTCATTTTTTCCTCCGGTGCAAAAGGAAGTGAAATAGCAGAAAAGCGTCCCGGGTGCAGCGCAAGGCTGCCGATTAGAGCATAGTCGTCCTGAAGTGCCAGGCTGCCTTCCCCTCCGAGAAACTCTCCCGACGTGCCTGTCCCCTCAATTTCATAGCGGACAGCCTTCCCGTCGCTTTCCGCCCTCAATGCCATCCGGCATGATGCCGCTGTCTCCTCTGGCGTGTATGCCAGATCAAACTGGGCAGTGCCCGTCCGGTCTGGAAGAGAAAGCCTGCTCTTCCCGGAAACCAACAGTTTCTCCGATCGGAGGGCCATCGCTTCTGCCACAAGCTCACCCCGCGTGTCCAGGCTGCACTGAATACGACCTTCAATGTGATTTCCGAGTATCTCCGCTCCAGAAGCAAAACGGTGAATCTCTTCTAAAAAAACCTCGCCCCTGCCGGAGACCGCTGTTACCAGGTCGGCTTCACCGAGCTGAAGTGTTCCGTTAGCCAGAACTGTGTCCTGCGCCTCCACCAGAAAAGACGCCTGCCAGCTGTCTCTTGGGCCGTCACCGCGTATTTCCAGCTTTAAGGGTGCTGCAATTCCGATCATGTCAGGGGCAAAAGCAGAATCCTCAAAATGCACCAGCAGACGCGGGGCGGCACCAACATAGGAAAAGGAAATGCTTCCCGTTACTGCATTATTCTGCAGGCTTTTCACATCCAGCGAGATTTCGGGAAGGTCCCTTCCGGAAACAGGCACGATGCGACCGGACAGCGTGAGAGGGTGTTCGGCAGCCGATGTATTTTCCGGGAACTGAAGACATGCCAGAGCAAGCCGGTCGATACGGATACGGGACAGGAATGCCGGGACCCGGGGGATACGCCATTTTTTCTTTGGAACCGGACGGCGCAGCACAGTGAGTCTTTCTATGTCGACCTGCTCCAGCGTCGCATACCCTTGCATGAACGATGACAAGCGGGGTGCTGCATGAATATTTTCCAGAAGAAAACAGGGTCCGACGTCATCACTGACCAAAATGCGTTTAATCGTTACTGATGTGCGAAGCGCACCTTCAACGCCCTCAAAAGCAATGTCCCAGTCTGTAAAGTGACTGACGCCCGACGCCACCCCGCGCAAGAGCACCGCTGTGCCCGTTGCAGACACAAAAATAAAAATACAAAAAAGAACACCAAAAAGGGGCGGGACAAATAACAACAGCCCGAGCCGCCTGCGACCTTTGTGCTTCGGCTCCATCATTAAAAGGCCTGACCGATACTCATGTACAGCTGTACACTCGAATCCAAATCTTTGCGGCGGTTTACAGGTACTGCCACATCCAGCCGAAGCGGCCCCAGTGGCGTACTGTAGCGAAGCCCGATGCCCGCGCCCCAGCGCGGTGCTGTCCCGAAATCAGGAAAAGGCGTTTTATACGACATCCCGCCGTCAACAAAAGCGACCACTCCTATTTTTTCCGACAGCTTCCTGCGCAGTTCTATAGACCAGTCTGTGAGCGAACGACCGCCCATGGGCTTTCCTTTACTGTCCAGAGGGCCGATATTCTGGTAGGCGTACCCACGCACGCTTCCGCCGCCACCGGCAAAAAAACGCTCATCCACGGGGATCATTCCGGAAGCCGCGCCTCCCAGACTGCCCAGCCGCAGCCGCGTCGCAAGAACGGTCTTTTGTTCTTCACCGAAGGGAATAAAATAACTGAAATTCATTTCGTTTTTGGCAAAGAACACATTCTTATTTGTCACATCCCAAAAAGGGGTCAGCCGATTGGTCAGCTGAAATCCGCTGTGGCTGTCCAGAGGATTATCCCGTTGGTCGTAGCGCACTTCAAAAGGAAACAGTGCCAGAAAATAACTATCGCTTTTATTGGTTGATTGGACACGCCCCATCCGTAAAGAGGGCCCCAGACCGTAGACCAGCGTCGGAGATATGATGCGCTCAAGCCATGCGCCTGCTTCGATACGCCTGCTCTGATATCGTTCGGGCTGCAGTTGTCTGATTCGGGTATGAAGCGTGAGATTCTGATCAGACCGGCGGTATTGCTGAATGTCGTACACCGCACCAAGCGCCTGCTCCATTTCGGTGATCTGTCCCTGCACGCGAAGGCGGCGGCTCATCTCCAGAAAATTCCGGTGCTCCCATTCGAACCCGGCGCCGATGCCTTCATCGGAGCGGTACTGAAGTCCGGCATGGATGGTACGGTGCCGACGCTCGATCACCTCGGCCACAATGGGAATGTGACCGTTTACTGCTTCAGCTTCAGGGGCAGGATGCAGCCGAACTATGGAAAAAAGTCCTGTCTTCTGCAGCTTCGCCTGACCCTCCTCCAAAAGAGAAATCTGGAACGGCGCACCGCGCATCCAGGGAAGCTCCCGCTCCACCGCATCGAGGCGGATGCTATCCAGGCCTTCCACACGCAGATCGCCAAAAAGCAGATGCTGCCCGCTGTCAAAAACAAACGTTACATGAAGCGTCCTGTTTTCACGATCTATGCGTATTTTCCGATCGGTGATGCGCGCAAAGGGAAATCCCCCATTGCCGAGCATGCGAAGCAATTGCTTTTCCCCGGTAAGCACGGAGTCCGCCAGTGCCGGCGAGCCCTTTTTCAAATCCGTGCTTTCGCTCAACACCGTTTCCAGCGCAAAAAGATCCATCTCTTCCCGGGGCGTGGCCATTTCCAAAAGGATAGACCCGAAGTGATAAAGATTTCCCGGAGCAACCCGGTAAATAACCCGGCTGGTTTCATCACCCCATTGAACACTCATTTCAAGAACAGCATCATAATATCCGGCTGCATGAAGAGCGTCTTTCAGGCGTTCTTCGTGACGATGTGCATAGCCCTTCAGCAGCGTTTCAGTTTCTGGAGTTCCTTCCCCTGGCCAAAGCATGGGCGAATAGCTTTCCAGCACTTTCTGTAAATCAGGCTGCTCCATCGGAATAATTTCAACCTGCACGCCGGCTGACAACGCAAAGGGAAACAGAAGAAAAAGCGAAGAGACGACTGCAAAAGCAGCTGAAAAGAATCTTGGAAATGATGCTTCTTTCACGATCTGTCTTCCGTTTCTGCTGAAGCGCCCTGCTACCCGTTCCCTTGGCATAGCATACCACACTCCGGACAGCGAAGACACTCAGCCCGGGCGAAGTGCCTTGAAAAAAAAGTCAGCCGGAACGTCAAAAAACAAAAAGCCTGATGACAGCAAAAGCAGTGCTGCCATCAGGCATACAGTTCGTTCAGCAATAGGTGGATCAGTCGCGACGCAGTACGGACCAGGAAGCCAATACAAGGGCGCTCAAACCGACAAGCAGCCATTCTCCAAGCGCATTTTTAAGGGCGTCCAGAGAGAACGGGGCATCGCCATCGAGCAGCAGCTTCTTGCCGCCGCATCCACATCCGCCTTTTTCTTTAACCTGGCTGAGTGCAATTTTGAAGGAACCGTTTTTGAAAGTGTCCGTGGTTCCGATACGTTCACCGGCAACACGAATCAGCTTTGTGGCGCCCTTGTCTACACTTAATTCAACAGGCTTTGTGTACTTGGCATGACTCTCCGGCACAGCGGTTTTACGGCCGGCTTCCGTGCCGACTGCCGTGCCGCCGAAAACGGCAAGGGTTGCTCCGGCAAAAGAATCTGTCAGCGTAATTGTATAGTCGCCTTTTTCACCCGCTTTAAACAGGTACCAGACGTCCTGTCCATCTTCAACGGCTGCTGCGGACGCCAATCCGGATAATGCAAAAATGCTTACCAGGCACACCATTGTACCGAATCTCAATGTACCCTTCATGAAAAGTTCTCCTTCTGAGTGCCGCCTGATGCGGCGTATTGGGACTGCCGGGTGCAGGCGCTCCTGACGCCCGGCAGTTACTTCTCTTTTCAACTGTGTTAACAACACACTGTCCATCACGGTGCCTCTCAGAGACCCGCGATCAGGCAGTTCTTCCTGAGTTACTCGGCAAGCAAAATGAACTGGTGACCGGCGATGGGCACTTCCGGCAGACCGTCAATACTGACGCCACCGTGGAAATAGTGCTGTCCTGCGGGACCACTCAGCCTGTAGGTCACAACGGCAGCACTTTCACCATTGTTCCAGAAGGTCACTTTTGTCCCGCTGGGATGAATAACGCCATTCACGCCATCCACAGAGACAAAAGTCAGCCCATCGGGAGCATAATCTTCCAGACCCCAGGCGGTTGTACCGGCAGGTGGCGCAATAAGCAGTGTCACAACCCCGGTGTAATTCTCAACGACCCGGGTCACTATTCCGCAATTGGATTCTACGAAAACGGCATACAGATTTTCGGCAGTATTGGCGGCAAGGTCTGACGCTTTGATGAGAACGAAATAGTAGCCGGGGCTGTTTGTCCAGGGATTTGACTCATCAAAGCCGAGATTCTGAACCAGCTCAACTGCCAGCTCTTCCGGATTTTCCGGATCGTCCTTTTCCGGATCGTCGCCAAGCACCTTATAAATCAGAGTCTCTATAACCGGCTCTTCAGTGCAATTATCAACAGCTTCTACCGATACGGGCCCGAAAGCGGAAACGTCGGTGCCGCAGTCCACTGTGTAAATGAAGAGACCCTCTTCTTCGTTATAAACAGCATCTTCGCTGTGGAGGACAGTAAGCTCAGGGGCAACCAGGTCAGGGCCACAAGGATCGGGTTCACCTTCTACGGGCTCACCTTCTACGGGCTCACCTTCTACGGGCTCACCTTCTACGGGCTCACCTTCTACGGGCTCACCTTCTACGGGCTCGCCTTCTACGGGTTCACCTTCTACGGGTTCACCTTCTACCGGCTCACCTTCAACAGGTTCGCCTTCAACGGGCTCACCTTCAACAGGTTCACCTTCTACCGGCTCGCCTTCAACGGGCTCACCTTCAACAGGTTCACCTTCTACCGGCTCGCCTTCTACGGGCTCACCTTCAACGGGCTCACCTTCTACGGGCTCGCCTTCGACCGGCTCACCTTCAACAGGCTCACCTTCTACGGGCTCGCCTTCTACGGGCTCACCTTCTACGGGTTCACCTTCGACCGGCTCACCTTCAACAGGCTCGCCTTCCACGGGCTCGCCTTCTACGGGCTCGCCTTCTACGGGCTCACCTTCTACGGGTTCACCTTCGACCGGCTCACCTTCAACAGGCTCGCCTTCCACGGGCTCGCCTTCAACGGGCTCGCCTTCAACGGGCTCACCTTCCACGGGCTCGCCTTCTACGGGCTCACCTTCAACAGGTTCACCTTCAACGGGCTCACCTTCAACAGGTTCACCTTCAACGGGCTCACCTTCAACGGGCTCACCTTCGACGGGTTCACCTTCAACAGGTTCGCCTTCTACGGGCTCACCTTCAACGGGCTCACCTTCGACGGGTTCACCTTCAACAGGTTCGCCTTCTACGGGCTCACCTTCAACAGGTTCACCTTCTACGGGCTCACCTTCCACGGGCTCGCCTTCTACGGGCTCACCTTCAACAGGTTCACCTTCTACGGGCTCACCTTCTACGGGTTCACCTTCTACGGGCTCACCTTCTACGGGTTCACCTTCTACGGGCTCACCTTCTACGGGTTCACCTTCTACGGGCTCACCTTCTACGGGCTCGCCTTCTACGGGTTCACCTTCTACGGGCTCGCCTTCTACGGGTTCACCTTCAACGGGCTCACCTTCAACTTCGCCTTCAACAGGGCTGACAAAAGGCCACCACGTTCCTGCGCCAACCGTACTGCCGGAAAGGGTTTTTCCTACTTCTAATGGTGTCGCAGATGCTGGCGTATCGTTGCCGCTGGCACCGACCACAGGCACTGGTGCAAGCGACATAACGAGTGCTGACAAAAGCAGGCACCCAAATGCAACAGTCAAAAACCGTGTGGACATTGACAATATCCTCCTTCTTTTCGACCGGGGGATCCGGTACGGTTGAAAAAGCAGTGCAATTGGCTGAACGAGTGCCAGTCAACACCCTGCCTGTCCGTGCAGTAAAATCTAAAACAACTTTATCAACACTACTCATCAGTAACTTTAAAAGTTTAACATATGACATGCACAATGTCAAACATTAAAATTTCGGCTTTTCCAAGTAAACACTTAGAAACAGAGCATGACAAGAAACGGAAATTGCAGGCTTTTTACCGAGAACAGCAGCAATGTCAAAAAAACAACTCAATGCGGTATTATGTTCCGTTCGCTGAAGAAATAATTTAAATCTGCAAAATAGTCTGATTTGAAAAATAATAATAGTAGGCTTGTGTGATTTATCAAAAATTCTATGGGGATTCAATTTTTAAGAGTGCTGCCTAAGCGGGTCACCGTCGTTCTTGAACGACTTCTGATATCTATAGTACAAATGAAAGCCGAAAGTATTACTCTAAAGAAGTAGTGCCGGCACTGCTGGTGGCCGGATATTAGTGCTTTCGAAAATCCGGGCATAAATTCCGGATACACATCCTTTTCACACAAATACCCATGCCGATGAAATTTTACGCACGCCTCTCTTTTCGCACAGCGCTATGAAAGGAACACTAAATTTACTTCTTGCGATACAACTGCATAAGAAAGTAAAGCGACCAGCCACTTAGGTGACTGGCCGCTGACAATTAACAGGAAACTGGGTCAGAAGTCAATAGGCGGCCAAACCGGTCTGCCAAGCAGCATGCTGCCGATCCAGAGGGCAAGCAGCGTCAGGCCACCGAGCAGAACGCCACCCAACCCGACTTCAAATCCGGCACAGCCGCATCCTTCGTCTTCGCCTTCTTCACCTTCCACAGGCTCCCCTTCTACAGGCTCCCCTTCTACAGGCTCACCTTCTACCGGTTCGCCTTCCACAGGTTCACCTTCTACAGGCTCACCTTCCACAGGTTCACCTTCCACAGGCTCCCCTTCCACAGGCTCCCCTTCCACGGGCTCACCTTCTACAGGTTCACCTTCTACAGGTTCACCTTCCACAGGCTCCCCTTCCACAGGCTCCCCTTCCACGGGCTCACCTTCTACAGGTTCACCTTCCACAGGCTCCCCTTCCACAGGCTCCCCTTCCACGGGCTCACCTTCCACGGGCTCACCTTCTACAGGCTCACCTTCCACAGGTTCGCCTTCCACGGGCTCCCCTTCTACAGGCTCACCTTCCACAGGCTCCCCTTCCACAGGCTCCCCTTCCACAGGCTCACCTTCCACGGGTTCCCCTTCCACGGGCTCCCCTTCTACCACTTCTTCTCCCTCGGTACCTACATCACAAGTACGAACAACGATGTTTCTCACTGCAGCAGCAGTACCTGATTCGCCGCCTCTAAATTCGTAAAGAAGTTCGTAACTGCCTTCTGTATAAATCCAGGAAGTAGTTGCAAGAGCATGAGCAATATTGTCCAGGCCGTACAGAACCTCTGCGCCGGCAAAGGAGATGACAATAGAAGACGCCAGCGCATCAGACCATACGTCAGTACCTTCGAAGACCAGGGCAGCAATCCCGGGCTCCTCATACCAAATAACCGGCAAGCCATCTGCCGGCGCCTCCTGCAAGCAGTAAAAAAGCGTGCTGTCGCCTGCTAAGATCAGTTCAAGATCGCTCTCTCCTTCCGTTTGAGCATACACTAAAGGGGCGAGGAAGAACAGCACAGCCGTCAGCACAACAGCCTTTTGTCCATGAAAGAAATCGTTCTGGCGCATAAAAATCCTTTTCCGTTTTAGTCAGCGAACTGAACAGAGGTTGAATACCCGCTACATTCCCGGATATGTTTTTTTTCGTGCAAACACGCACACACTGTAAATGAAGAGTTCGACCCTTTATGCTCTCAACTCCATGAGAGGACGCCACATTTATACTGGCGATAAGTATACGAATACACAAAAACAAAGCGACCAGCCACTTGTGTGGCTGGCCGCAAAATATTAACAGGAAACAGGCTTAGAAGTTAACAGGCGGCCAAACCGGTCCACCGAGCAGCATACTGCCGATCCAGAGGGCAAGCAGCGTCAAACCGCCGAGCAGAACACCGCCCAAACCGACTTCAAAGCCGGCGCAGCCGCAGCCTTCGTCTTCACCTTCACCCTCGCCCTCAACAGGTGTCTCGCCTTCTACAGCTTCGCCTTCTACGACTTCACCTTCTACGACTTCACCTTCCACAGGCGTCTCGCCTTCTACAGGTGTCTCGCCTTCCACAGGTGTCTCACCTTCCACAGGTTCGCCTTCTACAACTTCACCTTCAACAGGTTCGCCTTCTACAGGTTCGCCTTCTACAGGTTCGCCTTCTACAACTTCACCTTCCACAGGTTCGCCTTCAACAGGTTCGCCTTCAACAGGTTCACCTTCAACAGGTTCGCCTTCAACAGGTTCTCCTTCAACGGGTTCTCCTTCAACGGGTTCACCTTCAACGGGTTCGCCTTCCACGGGCTCACCTTCCACGGGCTCACCTTCCACCGGCTCACCTTCTACAGGCTCACAACTTTCGCTGACGACCAAAGTACGAACTACAGGCTCAGCATCGCCATAAGTATAAACAAGTTCATAGGTTCCAAGATTGTAAATCCAGTCTGTATAGACAGCCAGACCGGCACCGATAGATTTGAGGTTGTAGATATCGTAAACAACACCTTCCAACTCAAAGGTCACAGTGACGGCTTCCGACATTGTTTCGGGGTTCCAGATATCTACGCCGTCCACAAGAAGGCGCGAGAGACCGGGCTCGTCATACCAAATTGGCGGCAAATCATCAACTTTTCCTTGGGGCTCCCATTCAATGCACATTTCCTGAGGGCCAGCAAGTTCAATAACGGTTTGGCCGTACGCCTGTACAGCCCCTGAAAGCAACAGGCACAGCAGAACGGGAACCAGAATTTGTTTACGCATAGGACACATTCTCCTTTGTTGTGATGAAATAAACCGCTTAAAAGCAAACAAAACAAATTGACCAACATTCACCTTACAAAGACAGACTCTGACTGCCAGTTCAAAACATTTACCTGCAGCCACGGACCTGTCTCCAAACTCACTCAACTCACAGTGTAGCATATCTCCTTTTATTTGTCAACAATTGGGCAAAATAATGGACGAAATAAGAGCGAAAAGACAAAGATTCAGGAGCCCGCAGCTGGGATGATTCGACGCATCCGGAATCTACCCGGGACGCTCTCCCGTATTCTGAGCCAGCGATTTTTTATTTGACCAGCAGGTTAGAGGAACCAGTCACGAAACTTTCCCGGATTGAGGCGAAGCCTGAAACTGTCGCTGTCAACCTTTCAATTACCCTACAATCGAACTGCTCCAGAAGTTTCATATTTGTAAAAGAAAAACCCGCATGGCTTTTTCCACCATGCGGGCTTGTTTACACATCAGAAATGCGAAGAGTCAGCGGATGCGCTGATTCCGTACGAGACCGCGGAGAAAATCCAAATAGTCCGCCACAGGCATCCGCTCGGAGGACTCTTCAATAAGTGGTTCCCCGCCGGCTTCCGCCTCTTCTCCCTCTGTCGCTGGAAGTGCTTTTGTCTCGGCTGGCGGATTCACTTCAGGATCATCGCGCGACATATCCAACACTTCCTCTCCACTGGTCTCATCCAGAAAGATATTCACTTTACTGCGCAGACCACCGAAGGGCATGAGGCCATATCCCGGATAATCTACAAGATACAGCAGCACCTGTTCATCCCGCGTAAAATTGGGAAGCCCGGGCACCGTCATGGCGAGGGATCCGTAAATACCGCCGATAACAGTGAAGGTAAGATTCGATCCCCGGTTAACATTTCCTTTGACCACGTCCTGCACTTTCAATACCACATCCGTAAAGATGCGGTTGTTCCGGTCAAAACGGGTCTGCGTCGACTCGATCTTCCCTGTCACAATGACCTGCGCTTTGGCTACAAGGTCCTGAGTCGGGACAGGCAGTTGCCCGGCATGCGCCATGACCGGCACAAACAACAGAAGCAGAAGCACTGCCGTAACAGCCGCCGCTTTAAGAAAACGCTTCCGCGCCGTGAACAAAATGCCAGGCACCGCAACAAGTGCAAGGAACCACCAGCCGGTTGTTTCCAGCAGTGCCGCAAGAAGCTCCGTCACGCTGCGCGCCATACTCAACAGGATACCATGCTGCTGGAGCTGTCTGGAGAGGAAGGGCGACACGCGATAAAATCCATCTACCAGCGCCGTGCCCAGCGCAGACTGAAGCAGGGCGTCGTCTCTGAAAGCGCGCAGTTTGTTATTAAATCCTCTCAGTCCGCCTGTACCGCCACCGGAACCGCCCAGGCTGTTTATCGTCGGAATCGTGCCGCCATCGGTGACGATATCACCGATACCATCGGGATTTTCGATGATGTTCATGGGGCATACTGTATCGGGATCACCAAACATGGGCACATTGGTCGGTAACAGATGAGGAAGCGTTTTTCCTGAGATTTTGCTGACCACAGTATTCTTCTCAAAGCTCCAGGCGAGCGGCGTGCCCACTGTATTGTTGTCCATGCCGTAAATATTACCGTCTTCGTGATAGACTTCGGAAGGATAATTGGTGCTGAAGAAGTCAGCGGGCCGGGGACTCGTCGTATAGCTGATCGGGAAGTCACCCTGCAGACTGTCAAAATCAGAAGCACTCATGCCCGGGGGCGCCTGACGGTCATAGCCTATACCATTCAGCGGATTGATGGTCATCACATAAGAAGGCTCATAAAACTCGTTGCTTCTTCCCGGTACTTCCATCTGTTTCCAAAGCCCGTGCAATGCAAAGCGACCGCTCAGCTGCGGGCTTTCATGTCTCTGATAGAAACCGGTCATGGTGCTGAAAAGAGGAACGCGCTGATCTGAGTCGTTGCCGGAAAGACTTGCCCAGGCAACCACATGCGCACCGGAGACCGGCTGAGGCGGAATACCCGTTGTGCGGCGGACATGAGTCCAGGCCTCCTGTGCAATACTGAAGAAATTACTCTGCCCGTCCTTGCGCGGATACAGCCAGGAAATACCGGAAATATCATCAGGCGCAAGATCACGCCAGCCGCCCGTATAGTCACCATACGAGGATTCACTCAGGAAATAGATGGGGAACATGGTCGGAGTAGCACCGATGGCATGGGGCAGTCCGTCCGCCCCGGTCAGCTGCAGAACCGCAGGCTCAACGGGCAGCCCGCCGGCTGCACCCGGAAGTGTTACAGAATTGAAAGGATCAAGATTGTTCAGGGGCGTGAACGAAAGACCCAGCAGCTGACCGACCTGATGCGTCACTGTTGACTGCAGATCCAGCACACCAAAAGTAGTTGCTGCAAGCAGGCCTGGACGGTGCAGACTCGCATTCACGACAATATCACAATCAAGAATGGTGCCTGCTGGAACCATAACTGCATTATTGCCCACAGGCATGACCGTTGCATCAATCGTATACAGCACAAAAGTCAGCGCCGGCTGGAAGCTGTCAAGACCGGGCACCAGAAAGTCTGTTTCGTCAGGTTGTCCGTAACCGTCCAAAGAAGAAACATCTGTTACCTGCATGTACACCATGGGCAGATAGTCTGCGCCCACAGCAGCCGGTAAAATCGGGTCTTCGATCGCACCGGCAAAGCGAAACGCCACATAGCTGGACGGCACGTTTTCCCAGGTGTCAAAGGCGGCACGGACAGCCTCGACCTCCGCCGGAGTAAAGCCCCGGGGACCGCTTTCAATACGGAATTCCAGCCCTTCTCCTTTATCAACGGTGCCGTTCCCGTCCGTGTCAAATTCATGCATTGCCCAGGTGGCAAAGCGCAGCTGCTGGAAGAAATTCCATCCGCCTTTAGGGAAAAAAGCGTGACCCGGTGCCGCTGCAAAAAGAAGCAGCAGGAGCAGAGGCAGCGTAATTCGCACGGCCCGGCGACGCATCGCAAAAAGCACTGAACCCAGAATCGCCAGAAGCAGCAGATCGCCATTTCTGCCGGAGGTTCCCCGGGCAGCATCAGGACCGCAGCCGAGCAATCCGGCTTTGTTCCGGATTTCCGGATTAATGTACTCGACACCATCGACCAGAACCGCCTGACCGCCATTGGCGCCCTGGGCACGCACAGATACATTCAGTTTGCCGGGTACCGGCAAGCCGCCCTGAGGCCATCCGATCTTCATCGCAGTGCCGTCGGCGGAAACATCCAGAATCGGCATCATTGTCTCTCCGAAATGAACTGTTATGAAATCATTTCCGGCAAAGTTTGCACCTTTCAGCACCACCGGGAAATCTTCTTTCCGCACTTTATTCGGAAACACTCCGAAAATTTTCGGACCATTCACAGTGACCGTGTTGCCCAGCGTGAACAGGTCGGAACGACTCATTTCATCGCCTGTCTGCGGGTTGCGGATCACAAGGGTAACCGGTGACTGCGGAATAATGCCGTCGCGCGTTTCGATGGCTACGTGGAGCTCCTCATTGGCGGCGCGCAGAACAGTCACTGCATAACCACTCAGGCCCACCATCGGTTCCGTACCGAAATTTTTGCCCTGAATCAGGAAATCAAAAGGCTGTCCGGGAAGAGTCTGCACCGGCAGCACCCGCTGGGAAACCGAATCTATGCTGAGCGAGCGCGGGCTGACCGGACGTTTGCGGGCGGTAACAACGCCGGACCGTGCCTTCACGGCACTGTGACTGCGAATCCAGTTGTACCCGCTGTTATCCGGACGCTGACCGGCACGGTTCGCATCCAGGAAGTAGTAAAGCGGCGGTTCTTTGAAATAGCTCACAAAGCCAAGGCCACGCTCCGCCCAGAGAAATTCCCTGAATTTTTTATAGTCGTGCCTGTCTTCTCCCGGCAGGCTCGCCCAGATATGCGGGTCGGGCTCTGTGGGTGTAGCGGGACCCCAGGACACAATACCTGCACGGAGTTGATCGCCCACATGCATCTCATTGGAAGCGCGGACAACGACAAAGAAGTCCGGTCCGCTTTCATAATCGGCGCCGGCAGCACCGAAGCCGTCGTAAATCCACTGCCTGTTTCTGGGCTGGCGATCCCGTGCTTTCGGAAAGTCGCCTGTGCCGGGAAGAGAGAAGCAGAAGCGCACTTTCATCGTATCGCCGGTCTGACCGAAGAAACGGGGGGGACAATCCAGCGACAGCGGGATATCAATATCCGGATCAAAAACACCGTTCCGGTTTGCGGGATGGTTGTCATTGTCACGATACAGCGCCACGCCGCTCACCTGCTGATCTATATCAAGAGGAAGGAGATCGGTCAGCGGGTTGAAGGTGTTGTGTGTTCCTTCCTGATACAGCTCCACCATCACTTCTTCAAGATAGGTGGGATTCTGCACAATGCGCCATGCGCCCGTAAGCGGCTTGCCGCTCAGAAGATACAGGGTATCGCCGCTGTTGCCGAGAATCTCATAACTTTCATAGCGCCCATCGACCAGCACATCACCGGCGTAAATATCGGCTGCCCAGGATGCACCGGGCACATGGAAAGATTTCTCGCGCCCGGTACCATTCTGCCCGGTTGCGCGTGTGCTTTTCGTATTGGTCGCCAGATCAAGCCCGAGCAGGGGAACAGCACTGCCGCCAATATTAAGATCTGTCCATCTCTGTGTCATATCCACAACAGCAGCCGGGACATTGGCTTCCAGCATGTCATGCCCGTAGTAGGGCTGCACCGGTCCTTCTTCACCATGCGCCTTGATATAGGCTCTCGGGCCTGTATTCACCTGCGGCCAGAACTGGATACCCGCTTTTTGCTTATCCGCAGATCTTTCCGGCAGCGTGGAAGGCACCACAGCACGGAATTTCTGGAAACGGGCGATTGTGTCCGAGGTCTTTACGGACAGAATAAGATCCAGTCCGCCCGAAGGCGTTCCGGCGATATCGGTTTGCGGCACCTGCCAGTTATTGGTCGGACGGAAAGTAAGAACCCACGCCTTGTCGCGGTCATCCACCAGGCCATCACCGTTCATGTCATCAGGAACACCGTCTCCGTCAAGATCGATAAATTCCGGAGCAGTGCCCCAACGCAGCCCCGTAACTGGAATGATTTTATGGAGCAGCGGCAGCGGAGAATTTCCGTAGTAGCTCACTTCTTCCGTATTCACAAAAATCGCCGGGAAACTAGAAAAATCAACGGGCGTATCGCCTGTAAGATCCAGTGCATGCTGCCACAGCAGCACTCCGGAGGCAAGGCTGTCATTGTGATTCTTATCGGGATCCAGAGGACGCAGAACGGAAGGAGTGAAGTCGGGACCCCAGAACGCCACATGCAGCTCCGCCAGTGAAACGCCATTGCCTTCCTGATTCACAACAGGATCAGAGCTTCCGGCAAGATTGAAGCCGAGCATCGGCACATGCTTGCTTCGCAGTTCTACCTTCTGCGTCAGCAACCGCGCCTTCGCATGTTCCGGACTCCAGTCACTCAACCGGGGGAAATCGCCGAACACACGACTGCCCGGCCAGGTGTCAATCTGCGGAATAGCCGGTGCCGGGGCAGGAGCAGGGTATGCACTGGAGCGGGGACCCGCAGGCGGGGCATCGTATAAATCAAAATAAAAGGGCCGCGTCTCAAAAGAGAATTGGGGTAAACCCAGCAGAGAAGATCCCATAAGGATGCTCTGTCCCAGCAAATTCATACGGATGCCGACGTTGACAGGCGTGAAAGAGTAAACGTCCGGTGCATGACGGTTGCGGAATCTGGCTGCATCAAGACCGAAGGGATCCATCCATTTGCCCAGACGCGAGGTGAAGAGATCGCCCAGATCACCGAAACCCATGGACGTATTCGCCATCTCCTGATCCGTATGGATCAGCAGTGTCGGGAAGTGAGAGAAAGAAAAAATCTCCTCGAAACGCTGAGGATCGGCACTCTCACCCATATAGGTTTGCACCAGATCCACAACCTCCAGACCCATCTTGTGCGCCTTGGCTGCATTGGCATTCAGGGTCCGCTCCGGCCACCAGGGCTCATTGCCCCAGTCCGGCTCATTCTGCCACACATACACGAGCTGCGGTATCGCAGATCTGCCGCGGTAATACTGGGAAGTCGCATAAATACCGCCTTCCCACCGGTTCAGACTCTGGTCAAAGCGACGGGGCTCTATCATGGCTTTGAACTCGGCTCCGAAAGTCGCACCAGGGTTCCCTGTTGCATTGCCGGAACCGTCTTTGTAGCCGCTGTCCAGCCGGGCAACAACAAAATAATCATAAGAGAATTCGCTGGCAAGCTGCAGTTCGCCCGGGATCAGGTTGTTGGGAACTTTAGGCAGATTGGCCGCTGTGTATCTCCATCCCGCAAAGCGAAGTTTGATCTTCCACCACGGGGCGCCGCCGCCGGGAGGCTCACTGATATGCTCCCAGCCATAAAAAGGATCCAGAGAGGCAAGCGGTTCATCGCCGTTAAAAGAGAAACCACCTACGCCCTGTGTCGGCGGATCAAAAATACCGTTGCCGTTGCTGTCCCTCCAGACCCACAGACCGTTGTAACCCACATTATGGCTGCCTGCGCTGCCTATATCATTGGAGCCGTGCAGCACAGGTTTCAATGCCTGCCGGGGATTGAAGCCGCCGTTGCCCGGGTACCCGTGGGGGTCACCGCCATTGTCGGTCAGAACCACATTCACTTCCTGCAGAACCGCAAAAGGATAATCATCATCGATACCCGCATACAGTGCCCGGCTCGAATGAATATTGATGCCGATAAGAGGCATCCAGGATTCCAGCGGCATAAGCGTGCGGATATTCATAAACTGACCTGTTGCGATACTGATCAGCGAATCCGGCTTGTTCCAGCGGGGACGGGAAAACTCAGACAGAGGGACGGACAGATAAGGGGTGTACTGGAAAAAATTAGGCGTCGCAATATCCTTCCAGCTTTCGAAGCCGCTCATTCCACCCAGATCCGGCCCGGTAGGATCATAGACGCCGAAGGACGAGGAGTAAAAGCCGCTGTCTTCCAGTTTTTCCCCTTCATAAAAGTTCGGACTGTAACTGTCGAGCTCCGGAATAAATACCCCTGTCCTTGGCTCGACCATACGCGCCATAGTCACTTCCACACCCATGCTCAGTGCGCTTCGCCAGGTGGGCGAAGTACGTACAGCGACAATATATACTCTGCCGTCGGGCATCACATCATCAATCTGCGGTCCCGCAACAACATTGCGTCCTCTGAAATTCATGGAATACTCCAGACCCCGGGCAGAGCCGCTGGGGGCACCCGTCGCATCCCAGGTAAAGAGAAGCGGATCATCGGTGCTCAAAGCGCCGTACCTGTCTTCATTCCCTTCTGTGTCCGTACTGAAACTGTCGGAGAAAAGACCGAACTCAAGAATATCGCTCTGCCTCAGATCCGGACGCACCAAATACTCGCGCTCTTCAGGATCATCGTTGATGAGACGGTACTTGAGTTCTTCAAGTTCCCGCGGAGCAGGTTCTTCGCCATAACTCATGGAAAAACGGAAGAGAGGCACCCAGTCGTGAAGAGGAAGCAGCGCCTCGCCGTCCCGGATCAGAGAATCGACAGTAAAGTCTGCTGCCGGAACATCCGGTGTCTCTCCTTCAGCTGCCTGCTTCTCCGCAGCCACACCGCTCACGAAAGAGGAAAAAGCGGATGAAGCGGTAAAACCAACCGCTGACACGGCGCCGCTCGCAGGATCATACCCATAGCAGGGCGCATCCGCCGACACTGCAGCACCGCCCGATAAAATACCCGCCACCTCGCCTGTGGCACCTACGATAACAGGTGCGCCGGAAAGGTCGCCGACCGGAGCCAGTGCAACTCCGACGCCTGCCTCTGCTGACATGGCAGAAGCTGCAGCCAGCTTTTCAGGAAGCCCTGACGGGTATGCCGCAGTAAATACCGCCTGCCCCGCCTCAAGCGCATCGCTGCTCAACGGCAGTGCTCCGGCAACTGTAATGGGGCGATCCACACGGACAAGAGCGAAGTCGGCTCCCGCCTCATCGGAAAAAGCCACCACCTCAACAGGCGTATAAATCTGATCTGCGCTGAAGTCCAGGACAACTGAAGAAGGCGCTGTCAGCGCATACCCGAAGATAAAGCGATAACTGTCCAATGCGATCCCGTCTGCAAGACAGCTGCCCGCTGTAATGATGAGATCTTCCCCGGCAGCAAAACCACTGCAAAGAGCCGCTGCGGGCTGGGAGGCGTAAGGATGATCCGCACAGGGGGCAAGCCCTTCCGGCTTATAGGCATCACTCAGCAGTATCGTCAGATCCGATGCGTCCGAAAGTAATGCATCAGCAGGTACCAGTGCACAGACAGATGCCGCCCATTCCTGATGTTCAGGGTTGCTTTCCTGATACAAGTCCACCCAGACTCCGCTGGCGGACAGTGCTTCCTTCACGGCTGCCGGTGCTTCCGCAAAAGCGCCTGTGATCGCGCTCAGAACCAGAAAAACTACCGTAAGTCCGGTACCCATGCGGCTCCATTTGCCTGGCAAATCTGTTCGGAAAATCATATCCTCACTCCCATCCGAATTCGGATTGCAGTAACGCGGATTTACTTTTTAAGAGACACTGCTTGCTATTATCGCACAATCCCTGTTATGCGTCAACTGTTTACATCCGTCCGGCACTGCCGGAAAACAGCACGGACAGACCAGTCTTCCGCGTTCCCTATCTTTCACTTGCAAGTAAACTCTTGACAACTGTCAATAGATTATTACAATTTTCCGGTCAAATGTCAATAATAAAGCGTAAAATAATTTTCGGACAGCAAAGAAGCCACGACCGGTCAAAAAAAAAGTAACACAAAATATCAATTCCGGGCAAGGCTGACCCCGGTGCGCTCTTTCCTGAAAAATATCAAGTCATTCCTTTTTTCAGCACAGTCTTTTGTTTTGAACTGAAACAGGGTCTTTTATCAAACCGATGGCTTCGTGAACTTTCCTCATTCCTGGCTCAGGATGTCCGCCAGAAACTTGCACTGCCCCCAGAGAACAGGGTATATTCTACCTATCGGTACATAGGGGTAAAATCTGCGGTTCATAAACAACAACGCCATATATGTGATGTCTTATATGAATAGTAATAACAGTTTTCTTGAAATAACCTCTTGATTTAAGCCGGTCTTTGTAGGTATTATTAGTTTTATGGCCCCGACACTGGAGCAGTCCCTCTGCCCTGCGGGGTCAGGCAATCAATGCAAAGGAAGGACTGAGTATGTATCTGGGTCTTGCAGATTTCTGGGTTTTCATGGCGTATATTCTATGTATCGGTGCCGCCCTTCTTTGCGTGGGCTACGGGCTCATCAATTGGAACCGCAACGGCAGCGAACCGACCGAGGCGGATCTGAAATGGGCGGAAGAGTCGGACAAATTATCCGAGAAATTATAATTACTTCTTCAAACTCTACACTCCTTTAAACTACAGGAATTCCGGGTATGCACAGCACACTGTTTTTGTTTGTCATCACCATGCTCTACCTTTTCATTACAGGATATCTGGGCTATCTCGGGTACCGCAACACCCGCACCGCCACGGACTACATGGTCGCCGGACGCAACGCCCATCCCGCAATCATGGCGCTTTCCTACGGTGCCACCTTTATCAGCACTTCCGCAATTGTCGGCTTTGGCGGTGCTGCGGGCATGTTCGGCATGAGCGTCCTCTGGCTTACCGTGCTGAACATAACTGTCGGTATCTTCATAGCCTTTGTGTTTATAGGCAAGCGCACCCGCGCCATGGGGCACCGTCTGAACGCCCACACCTTTCCCGAACTGGTTGCTAAGCGCTTCGGCTCCCCTTTTCTGGGGCTGTTCTCCTCCCTGGTCATCATTGGGTTCATGCCTCTCTACACCAGTGTTGTGCTGATGGGTGCGGCGAAATTCATCGAAGTACGACTGAGTGTACAGTATGAAACAGCGCTTCTTTTTTTCAGTGCCATTGTCGCACTTTATGTAATCATGGGCGGGCTGAAAGGCGTGATGTACACCGATGCGGCGCAGGGCGGTATCATGCTGCTGGGCATGTCGTCACTCCTTTTTCTTGCCTATTTCAAACTGGGCGGCATCACCCCGGCCCATGAGCAGCTGACTGCACTTGCACCCAAAGCGGTGGAGCTTTTCGGTGCCGCCGGGCATCGGGGCTGGACGAGTATGCCTGAATTCGGCTCGCGCTTCTGGTGGATTGTCATATCCACGCTGGTCATGGGCGTAGGCATCGGTGTACTGGCACAACCGCAGCTGGCTGTGCGGTTCATGACAGTCAAAAGCGATATGGAACTGAATCGCGCCGTTCTGGTGGGCGGTGTTTTCATCCTTCTCATGACGGGCACCGCCTTTACCGTGGGTGCCCTAGCCAATGTGTATTTTTTCAATGAAAGCGGGCAGATTGCATTTCTCGCCGCCAACAAGGACATTGAACAGATTATCCCGGAATTTCTGAAACGATTTATGCCTTTCTGGATCGGCGACATCTTTTTCGTGACCCTCATGGCAGCGGCAATGTCCACGGCAAGCGGACAGTTTCACGTCATGGGCACTTCGGTCGGCCGTGATCTTTTCGCCACTTTCGGCAAAGAGCTCAGCAGCGGTGCCAGCATCCTCGCCAACCGTATCGGCATCCTGATCACTCTCATCGCCAGCGTGCTGCTGGCTTATATTCTTCCTGTCTATTTTGAATCCGGTATTGCCATTGTGGCGCGGGGCACCGCCATCTTCATGGGGCTGTGTGCGGCGACCTTCCTTCCTTTTTTCGTCGGAGGACTCTACACAAAAAGAATCACCCGTACCGCCGCCATCGTGGGCGGCCTGGCAGGCTTTATCGTCAGCCTCCTCTGGATCCTTTTCGTTCACGAAAAAGAATCCAGCGTGCTGCTCCTGTGCAATGCTGTTTTCGGAAGGCCCAGCTTTTTCGGCAATGCCCGTACCGGCTTCATTATCTGGTCTGAAGTGGACGCCCTGTTCGTCGGGCTGCCTGTCTCCGCCGTCATTACGTTTGTTCTGAGTTTCTGCACAAAAGCGCTGCCCGTCGAGCATATCAGGCGTTGTTTCGGGCAGGAGCAGAAAGAAGCACCTCTTTCCTGACAGAGAAGGATGTGCCGATCAGAAAAGATCCAGTTTTTCCTGGCGGATCACTTTGTCGAGATACTCCGTTGCCCGGACAATGGACGGAACAAAAGGATTGACCGCCAGCGACTGAAGTGCCAGATCACGGGACTTGTGGCGCACCGCTTCAATAACCAACCGGTCGCTTTCTTTGATCGAATTGTACAAACCGCTTATAAAGCGCGGTAGCATACCCATTTTCCGGGGCTTTGTGCTTTTGGCGCTCACGCAAACAGGCACTTCAACGGCGCTGTATTCCGGCAGATCCGTAATGGAACCTTTATTGGGCACGCACAGAATCGCTTCTGCAGGTCCGCCGCTTTCGTATTTCTGCAGGAGCGGGATGATGGTGTTGTCATACCACAACGCATTGCGCTGCCGGGTCAGATCCGGCATTTTATTCAGACCGGGCCGCGCATACATCTTCAAAATACGCTGCTCCGCATCATAAAGTACTTCGCCCCGGAAACGTGATCCGGTCTGCTGCCTTCTGAGCACTTCATGCCTGCGATAGTAAACGCCCAGCACACGGGCAGGAATCATCCGGAACATACGAATCAGGCTGTGGTCGAAAAGATCATCTTCACTTTTTTCAACCAGTTCCAGAAGCTGACTCATACGGCTGAGCCCGCCGACCTTCACATCCTGGATCCAGCCCAGGTCATAGATACCGAGGTAATTCACCTCTATGGCATCGGGATTGCGACCGAGAAGAGACGCTATCTTCTCCACATACATCCCCGGCAGATCGCTGACCCCTACCACATTCAACGATGTATACCGGTTTAACGCCTCCACCAGAATACCCACCGGATTGGAAAGATTGATAATCTTCGCTTTTGGATTCACGGCATCCACGCAGTGTGCCAGATTAAAGACGACGGGAAGAGTCCGAAGGGCATTGGTAATGGCACCCGCCCCCAACCGCTCGCTGCCGACCATATCAAACTGGGTCGGGCCTCTCTCATCCCGAATACGCGCTTTCATCCCGCCCACCCGGATCTGGTTGATGATGTAGGATGCGCCCGCCATGGCCTTTTCCGGGTCTGTCTCCGCTATCACCTCGGTAATGTGACCGCTGCGCTTGACCAGACGCTGGCAGAACCGGCAGACAATGTCCAGTTTCTGGCCGGGCAGGCCGAGCAACACCAGTTCCTTGACCACAATATTGTGGGAAAGCAGCGCCACAAGGAACTCCGGCGTATATACGCTGCTGCCGCCAAGTACTGTTATTCGGTCGATCATGGCTACGCCTCACGGTCGTGAAAAGGGCAGCCGAACTGCCCTTCCGGATGGTTGCCAGGGGCATGAAATATGCTTCAGGCAAGGCGCACACAGCGATCCGAATCGCCATACGGGTATCAGACACGGACATCTCTGCTGAAACGAAACACCGTTGCCTGCACCGGCTTCAAATACTGAGCCTCATGCCCGACTGCACTCAATCTAAAGTATTTAGAGGGGCAGTGTCAATATTTTACTCAATAAAAAAGCCTGCCCGGATCTGCTTCTTTCTCCGGACAGGCGCTGAGGGTTCCAAAATGTTTTTACGGCAGCATTCTTTTTACCGGGCATCAGGCGGCTGCGTTGCCAGCAGCGCCAGCGCCTCGCGCACACGGGCACACTGCACAGCATCAGCAAGCAGATAGAAATGCTTTCCCCCGTCCTTTGCTTCAAAAAAAGTCCTGCCCTGATCCGTCACGGTTACAGTACCTGCCGGCGAAAGTGTAAAGTAGCCCCGGTCAGGGCGCACTGCCCAGAGAACACTCGTCAGATCCCAGCAGGGCCGTTCATGCGGCGTGGGCTCGTACATCTGGTATGCCTCAGGCAGCGGATGACGGGGCGCATAGGCGAAGTCCCGATCGATGCACACCGCCGGGAAAGTGATGGTGATACCGATTTCAAAACCGCTGAGCACCACAGGGGTGGGCCATTCTTCCAGCAGCCTCTTCGCCGAAGGAATATCCATGACCACATTGTACTCGCAATGCTCGGGCAGTCCGGGAATATCGGTGAAGGCACCTGCCATAATGGAAATATATTTAACTTTTTTTGCCGCCAGTTCTTTTCCGCTCAGCGGTGAAATATCATCCGCCTCCGAATCCAGCAGCCGCGCAAGATTGGTGGAAAAACCCACCTGCACAATCACCACTGAATGATCCTCCTGCGCTGCAAGCGTTTTTCTGAGAACCGCTGTCGCATCGGGCGCATCATTGCCGCTCATGAGATCATGCGGAAAACGCCACTGCTCCCCGTCTTTCAGCCGCGCCACGCCGGTAAATTTGCTTTTTTCCGGCGTCGGGCCGCCTTTCACGATACCAACAGGGATATCGCCGCGCCCGTAGAAATGGTTGATGGCATCGGCACATGCCGCTGTTTCTTCTTCATCTTTTGTAATGGTCACGGCAAGAAGTTCGCACTCACCCCGACTCTGAAGCGCATGAATCACGCCCAGCGCCAGCGCATCGTCAATGTCGTTTCCCAGATCCGTATCAAAAATCACCTTAACCGGCTTTTCCGGCGCAGCAGATAAAAGATCGGATGAAATGGCATCGGAAGCCGTCAGAACAGCAAGCATCATTCCCAGATAGAGCATTCGTTTTTTCCTTTCTCATACGTCTCAGGCAGGCAGTGACGCACTTTTTTCCCGCATCATTACGATAAAAAAGCATACCACAGCCAATACACCGCTGATCCAGACGCCCGGACTGCCCGCCGAAACGCTTTTGTTTTCTGTCACAACCAGATGTATGACCGGAGAAGTGCGTGTATAAAAATCGTCCCGCACTTCACAGAAGTAACCGCCTGTATCCTGCTCCGATGCCAGCGAAAAAGAGAGACTGTCTCCGGTCTCGCCTGTCAGCGCTTCGTGGATCCCGTCACCCGACACCCGGTACCACTGATAGCGAAGCGTGCCTCTGCCGTGACTGACAAGCAGCCGCAATTCCGCTGCGTCGCCTTCAGGCACCTGTACAATCCCGTCGCGCGCCGGTGATACCGAAAGCACCTGCTCATCAAAGCCGAGACGCCGGTTTCTCTGGCTTTCATAAAGCGACTGAGGCTCAAGCAGATCCGCAGCATCGATCAGTTCCTTATAATCCCAGGGCTCTGTGCCTGTTGTCAGGCCGCCGGTCACCTCATGGCCCAGCGTTTTTACCGCAATATCTTTTGTGCCGATCACATATCCATGCCCGAAATTGTAGGAACGAATCTCCGCTTTATCCAGGCCGCGGGTATTCCATAAAGCGCATTGTGTCGCGCTGTGCCCTCCTCCTGTGCTGTAATGCCGCCGATTCCCCGCTGACCAGCCATCATTAAAAAAACAGGAGTCGACCAGGCATGCCATGGAAAGCGAATGATGATACTCGCTGAAAGCGCGCAAACGCACCTCTTCTCCCAGAACAAGATAGGTCTGCGCACTGTCCATACTTTCACAGCGCAGCCAGACAATACCGGTGGCGCCGAATCCCCAATTCTGCACAAAATTGTGCCGACCTTTTCTCGCGACACAGTCCTGATACAGAATTTCATTGCTCTGGCGGACTTCATACAAATAACCGTTACCGCCGTCACCGCGGTTCTGCGAATTTTCCATCTGACAGTACGCCACCGTCACCCGCTTGGAATTGTTAATCCGGATGCCGCCGCTCTGCACATGTTTTTCAAGAGGATCCACGCAGGCCGGAGACTGAAAGCTCCGGATCCGGTAAATATAGCTGTCTTTCACATCTGTCATCTGAATGATCTGGGTCTGACGCTGCGACCAGGCAAGATCCCGCTCGATGGCATCGGACACGGCAAGGTTCATGACACCGCAGCCACTCAGATAGCCCGGGTTGCGCGTCAGCACTGCGCCGTCACGAAGCTTCGCCGGATAGCGCAGTGGCACATCCAGGGTGATCACAGGCGGATTCGAATCCGAATCAATGGCCGTAATGGTGCGCTGAAAAAAAGGCTGCCACTCACCGTTAAATGCCTGCCAGGTACCGGTCATGCCGTGCTCCGCAACAAACTCATCCGTAATCGTCCAGCCCACCGTCACATCATCACCCACACTGAAAGCGCTGCTGTCTGTCACACGAATATCAAAAGACAACGCCTCACCGTCTTCCGCAAGAGGCGTGCTGTCCCGCTGCTTGACCGAGCCTCCGAATATAAGGTGGGCATGGCTTGAAGTGCTGTGGCACTGCGTGAAATAAACATAGGTATTGCTTGCACTTTCGCCGCAAAGAACAATATTGGATGCCAGGACAGCCAAAGACCCCTCACAGCGATAAATACCTGCAGGAAGATAAACCAGCCCGCCGCCTGCTGACCGACAAGCGTCTATAGCGGCCTGAATCGCCGCTGTCGCATCGGATCTCCCCTGGTTATCCGCTCCAAATTCCGCAACCACATCAAAGCGCGGGCTTATCGTCGCAGGGTCAGGAAGATTCTTGCCGTTCTGATAGCCTGCATATGAAAAATCATGAAGAAAGCGTCCCGCACCGTCATGAAAACCCGGAGACCAGTCCGCCGGGTACAGGGCACTGCGCTCCGCAAAAGACCGGGCGCTGCACAGCAACAGGCAGACAGACAGAAAAACAGAAAAAACTCTCAGCATGACAGATTCTTTAACTGTTATAATAAGGTATGATAAGAGGGAAAATGAATGCATATTCTAAGCGGGTAAAAACGCCTGAAGAACTGGTATTCTATCATATCTTGAAGAGAGACAGCATCACCTGCGCCAAATCCACAGTTCTTCCTATTTTCGCATATAGAAGCAGCGGATAATGCGACGTTCTTGAATTTCAATTTTTAAATAAGCCACACTCATAGGATAGATACTGTGGTACTATTCAAAGCGTGGCAACAGGAGATACACCATGTCATTCCACTTGAAACTCGGCATTTTCCTCATCGTCTCTCTCGTACTGCTCGTCAGCAGCACCGGCTTTGGCGATGACCACTGGGGGCCCTGCCCGGCATCTCCTGCCGTCGTGAATCCGCCCATGCTGTCTCCCTTCCAATCCGTTCTGGCCCTGCGGGGCGAATGGGATTTTGTAGCGGATACCAACCTTCTCGGACGGCATCGCATGGGGAAAGGGCCCGAGTGGAACGAACCCGACTGGAGCCAGGTGCGAACCCTTCACGTGCCCGGCTGCTGGGAGGCACAGGGTGTAGGTGAACCGGGCATAAGTGAAACCTGGGACCCTCTCTTCGACCGTATCCCCCGCCCGATCAACCACAAGTACATGGGTGCCGGCCGCTACAGAAAACAGATTGACATTCCGAAGGACTGGGACGGCAAGCGCGTGTGGCTCAAAATCGGCGGCGTCCGCACCGAAGCCTGGATCTGGGTCAATAAAAAACGGGTCGCCCACCTCAACACCTTCTGCGGCACCTACAAATATGACATCACCGATCACGTTGTACCGGGCGAACAGGTGGAAATCATCGCCACGGTGCGCAACGATTCACCGAGCCGCAAAGGCTGCATGGCAGCCTACCATCGCTTCGGAGGATTCTACCGGGACATCGAACTGGAGGCAACACCGCAAACACGCATTGATGATGTCTGGGTGCAGGGGCGTCTTGACCGGAAAGGCGCCCGGGTACATGTTTCGATCCGTCACGAGGGCAACAGTGACCCGGGCACGCTGGAAGTGGCGGCAGCCCTCGCAACCCTCAATGGCGAACGGGTGGCAACTTTTCAGCATCCGATCACACTGAATGCGGACGGAACCGCCGACCTTGCCGTGGAAACAACCTTAATGCCTTTTCATGCCTGGACCCCGGAAAATCCATTTCTTTATCTTGCGGAAGTCGTGCTGCTGCAGAACGGCGTTCCTGTCCACGGCTGGGTTGAACGTTTCGGCGTGCGCAAACTGGAAGTGAAAGGCGACCGCTTTTATCTGAATAACGAGCCTTTTTTCATGCGCGGCTACGGCGATGATTACATCTACCCGCTGACCCTTATCTCACCGCCGGACCGGGAGGCGCACCGCAAACATCTGGATATCGCCCGACGTGCAGGGTTCAACTATGTACGGCACCATACCCACTGTGAGATCCCGGAATTTTTTGAAGCAGCCGACGAAGCCGGAATCCTGATCCAGCCCGAACTGCCGTATTATCATGATATTACGACAGAAGCCTTTTCTTTTGATCCCCTCCGCGATCTGCAGGAACTCTACAGGCATTACCGGCGCTACGTTTCTTTTGCCTCCTACTGCACAGGCAACGAAGGGCATCTCGGAAGCCCTGTTGATAAGGAGGTGTATGCCTGGGCAAAGCAGAATGATCCGGACCGCATCATGCAGCATCAGGACGGCGGCTGCAATACACCGGACAATGCCGACTATGACACGCCCAACAGCTACGGCGGCATGGCTACCTCCATTGTGCCCTGGAAGCGCGGCACCTTTGACGCCCTTACCATGCCCTTTATCGCCCACGAATATCTGAACCTCGGCATTAAAATGGATCCGCGCACGGAACCGCTCTTTACCGGAGTGATCCCCGCGCCCCGCTCCATGGAAAACTACGAGGCATCGCTCGTGCAGGCAGGTCTCAACCGTACCTGGGGCGACCGCTGTCTCAGGGCCGCACATGGTCTGCAGGGCTATTATCAGAAACAGGGCATCGAACAGGCGCGTCTCGATCCCGCCTGCGACGGGTATTCCTACTGGACGATTATTGATGTCATGGTCAATCAGGAAAATACCTATACAGGTCAGGGATTTCTCAATGCCTTCTGGGAACCGAAGGAAGGCGGGCTGACTCCCGAAGAATTTTTCGCCTTCAACGGGCCTACCGTACTGCTTGCAGATCTGGACGGAATCAATGCCGTTCTGACTGCCGGAGAATCTGTTGCTGTTCCTCTATGGATATCTCATTTCGCTGCGGAGCCGCTGAACGATGCAGTGTTGACCTGGACGCTGGCCGCCGGAGGGAACCCGCTGCTCTCCGGTGAATTCGATGCCGGCAGTTTCTCTCCCGGTGACGTACGCCAGGCAGGCACAATCACACTGGAAACGCCGTCCGTTGTTACACCTGTCAAAGCAACACTTCAGGTCACTGTCAATAAAACCGATATCTCCAACCACTGGGATTTCTGGCTTTTCCCTGCGAGACAGGAACAGCCCGGTAATGATATCGCCGCTACCGAAGATCTCTTCCCCGAAATTGCACGACGTTATCCCGGTGCCGCACAGCTGGGCACGGCAGAAGCAGAAAAAGCATCCCTCGTCATCGCCTCGGAAAATCATCCCGCCCTCACTGACACCTCTCTGACCGGCAAGCGTGTTCTCATCATCGGCGCTGCCGAAGGCGAGCCGAATATTAAACTGGGCTGGTGGTCGCTGGGCAATCAGCTGGGCACCGCCTTTGAAAGCCACCCCCTCTTCGGCGATTTCCCCGTAGAAGAAAGCATCTCGCCGCTCTGGTTCCGGTTGATTAAAAAAGGAATGCCTCTTCCGCTCAATGCCGAAGAAGGACAGGTGGAACATATTGTGATCGGCGAAGGACGCAAAAACTATTTCACCTATCTCTACCGGCAGAAACAGGAGCACAGCCTGCCCCGCCTGCACAGCCACGGGCTCGACCTGCTCAACGGCACCCCCGAAGCGGACAGTCTCCTCGACAATCTGCTTGACTATATGCGAACCGACGCCTTCATCCAGTTTTAAACCGGGCGTTTTCACATCTCTCCCAACTTATTTCTCATAAGTCGGATGAGATCCCTGCGCCTGCTTCATCACCTGCCTTTCCCGGGCAGAGACCCGCTGAGAATGTATCGGACACAGCGAAGACAACTCAGACAGCGTGTTCATTTCCCTGGCTGACTCAAAGCGTCGCCTTCGCCCGTGGTGCTTATTTTTGGGGAAGCAGCAGAACGAACTGTAAGCTCAGTGCCCTCTACTCCACTTGGTGTGCTTCAAGAAACATAGCCTTTTCCAGTGCCATAAAAAATTGTTGGTAAGGCGCCGGATCTTCTACGGCGGTAATATTATACTGCGCATTCGCACGAACAAGAAGTTGGGATTCTCCGTGTGGCCGTACCGACACGGTCATACGTAAGGCATAGCCATCCAACTTTGTCCCGCTTACTGAACCAAGCTCAGCATCTGCTTTATCAATAACAAAGCTCAAATCTTGAAGCGTGGCGATAACAGTACGAAGTGTTTTGGGTATATCGGTAGTATCAAACGCACGACTTTGCATTTGTCGTAAAGCAACCTGCGACTCAGAGGCTGATAAAATTTGCGACTTTGAGTTTGTCTGGCAGCCCACAAGGAAGAGTAATGTGCCGGTCAGGCAAATTGCATATATACTTTTTTTAAATGTTATCATGCTGAAATCCTTTATATTTCATGTGCTTCAAGGAAGACTGATTTAGAAAGTTTTTCAAAGAACTCCTGATAAATAGCGATATCTTCTATCGCTTCTGTTCTTGATATTTTCCCTTCATTGTTCCAGACAACTCTTTGAAAAGTAACGCGTAATTTAGTGCGTTCACCATCAAGAAGACTTGTCACCAATGAGGCGCGTATTTTTTGGTCCTTGTCGACAGAAGTTTTCACGCCGAAAATAGCCGCAACCATAAAAGATCCCACGGCCTGCCCAAATTCACGAGCATCACGGTCTTTTGAACCGACCAAAACACCGAGATCCATCTCAGATTCATCCAAAGTAAAGCCAAGGTCTTGCAAAACTCCCGCGGCAGCCGCAAGCAACACTTTTTCCTCTACTGTATCAAAAGAACGTGTCTGAGCCTGACGAAGCTGCATGCTTTCTTCTTTTAGCAGAAGCGCATCTTTGGGAATCTTGGTAGACTGGCATCCTGCAGCTAGTGTGATTACTATGCAGACCATTTGAAGAAAAAGTACCTTTTTTATCATTGGCTTTTCTCCTAAAATTTTGAAGAATGGTATGCGAAATCACGAACTAACCCTTCTGAATCAAACTTAATGATTACAGTTAAGGTTTTCTGTGTCGTGCTACTGGCACCCGAAGACGCACTATAGCTAGCGCCTCCACCTCCAGCAACTGAAGCCCCTCCAGCAAAAACAAGCGCAGCTACTCCGCCGGAGCTACTCGAGTAAGCACGTTCTGTAGAAATTTTGTCGTAAATCCAGACTTCACGCCGTTCTTCATCTGTTGTGACAACATTGGGCGATCCGAGTACAGAAGCAACATCTGCACCCGACATTCCTACCCGAATTTCTTTCTGCACCGTTCCAACGGTGAGTCGCCCAGTATTGTCGTCGGAGACTGCGGCGCGATGTGATGCGGCCGATGCGCATCCTAAAGCTGTTAACAAGATAGCGTACGACAAGAGTGTGGCAATGCTTCGAATCTTCATAACATATCTCCCGTGTGGTTTAAGGTTGAATTAGGAATAGGTCTTGTTTTTTGCGATTTTTCCCGTGTTCGTATATTTGTATTTCAGGCTAAATACAGAAAGAATTCTTTTCGTGCCCGACCGGACGGCGCTTTTAAAAAGGAGAAGGCTAAAGCGGTTCCCCCGAATAATCTTCTTAATTTGATATATATACGCCTTATGCTGCTGATGGTTCAGACAAAAAGACTCAGTTGTACTGCGCGCTTTTATCACCCCTTGCCCCTCCATTGCTGTTTCCAATTCATAACGGGATTGCCTCCAAGAAAACAACTGATCCATATTTTTTCATATATACAAGATGTTTGTCAACGGTTATGTCAAGAAGTTTCTGTAAATTAGTTTTCCTGGTGAACAGTGCGTTGTTAGTTACTATACTTTGATCCTGAGGTTATCCTTTAGAATACCTCCCCCCGGGGGGAGGTATTCTGCGGTTTT
>Ga0255347_1002027_pt1 | contig 29988 bp, 22 predicted proteins | sample wastewater_treat_2_FD_192479 | JGI IMG/M metagenome (GOLD analysis project Ga0255347, IMG submission 192479) | Wastewater microbial communities from Lulu Island WWTP, Vancouver, Canada - plant24 | ecosystem: Engineered > WWTP > Wastewater > Unclassified | place: Canada: Vancouver, British... | reverse complement strand
TGCATCTCTCAGCTCCTCCATCACCTTGAGTTTGAACGCTTCACTGTACCTCATTCTGTCCTTCATTGCTACCCGCTTTCTTCTTAGACTTCAAGAAGAAAGTGTAAACCTATCATGAAGCAGGACACCGACAGCCTATCAAAAACCTCGTCGTCGAAAACCAAGCGGTCGCGGCTTTTTTTCTTGCGGTAGGTCAGGACTTGGTAATAGGCGAGGGTTTTGGCCCAGGCCAGGAAAGGGGTGCCGACACGATAATGCGCTGCGTCTTTAATTATGGTTAGGTTTGTGTCCTGGAGGATGTCGCGGGCGTCGGCGCTGCTTCCGGTCAGGAGCATGATGTAGGACAATAAAGCAAACTGCGCGTCCGTCAACTGGCGGACGAAGGCAGGCGTGATGGCGGCATCGCTTGTTATTCCCGGTCTCATACTCTACTAGTATAGGGCGGGAGGATAGAATATATAGCAAAAAAAATGCCCGGGAAGGGCATTTTTACGGTTAACGCACCTTGCCTGCTTTTTTGCGTTTTTCGATGATCTGCTCCGCCAGTTCGAAAGGCACGCCTTCGTAACGTTCGAAGGTCATGGTGAAAGAACCGCGACCTTGCGTGACGGTGCGTATTGCGTTGGAGTAGCCGAACATCTCGCTCAGGGGCACGAACCCCCTGACCAGTTTCATGCCGCCTTTCTCGTCCATGCCCTCCACACGGCCGCGGCGCGAGCAGAGCGAGCCGGTCGCGGCGCCCATGTAATCTTCCGGAACCGAGACCTCGACGTTCATGACCGGCTCCAGCAATTGCGGATTGCCCTTCATGAAAATATTTCTGAAGCACTGGCGCGCGCACTCCACGAAGGCGAACTCGTTGGAGTCGACCTCGTGATAAGAGCCGAAATGCACGATGACCTTGATGTCAACGACCGGGAACCCGCCGCACGGGCCGCTCTCCATGGCCTTGATGACACCCTTTTCGACAGCGGGGATGTACTCGTTGGGGATCACGCCGCCTTTGACCTCGTTGACGAAGGCGAATCCGCGTCCGGGCTCTTGCGGTTCAATGCGCAGGCAGACGTGGGCATACTGTCCGCGGCCACCGGATTGTTTGACGTGCTTGTATTCGCCGTCGACCATGTGCCGGATGGTTTCACGGTATGCGACCTCGGGTTTGCCGACCTCGCATTCGACTCCGAATTCGCGGCGCAGGCGGTCCACGATGACCTCCAGATGTAGCTCGCCCATGCCGGCAATGATCGTTTCGCTGGTCTCTTGGTCGTAGCGCACGACGAAGGTGGGGTCTTCCTGGGCGAGCGCATGCAGGGCGTTGCCGAGCTTCTCGTTGTCGTTCCGCGATGCCGGGCGTATGGCAATGGAGATGACCGGCGCCGGGAACTCGATCGGCTCCAGCACGATGGGGTGTTCCGGGTCGCAGATGGTGTCGCCGGTACGGGTCTTGGTCAGGCCGACCACCGCGACAATATCGCCTGCATGAGCCTCCTCCAAAGCCTCTTGCCGGTTGGCGTGCATGCGGAAGAGGCGTCCGATGCGCGCATCCTGCTCCATTGTGCTGTTGTAGACAGGGGCGCCAACCTTGAGGGTGCCAGAATAAATGCGCACAAAGGTGATTTTGCCCATGTGCCTGTCCGTCATGACCTTGAAGGCCAGGCCGGCGAACGGCTCATTGTCGTCGGGTTTGCGTACGATGTCGGGGTTTTCGGATGAGTGGACCTCCCCGACATCTAACGGCGAGGGCAGGTAGTCGATCACCCCGTCCAGCAACAGTTGCACCCCCTTGTTCTTAAAAGCCGTGCCGCAGTATGCAGGCACCAGATTGCGTGCGATCGTGCCTTTGCGGATGCCGTACTTGATCTCATCTGTCGTCAGGAACCCCTGCTCGAAGTATTTCTCCATCAAGTCTTCGTCTTGCTCGGCGGCTTTTTCCATCATCTCCAGATGCAGGCGCTCGCACTCTTCGCGCAGGTCTTCGGGGATTTCGCTCTCGATAATTTTTACGCCTTTAGTGGCTTCGTCAAAGGTCACCGCTTTCATTTTCAGCAGGTCGACCACGCCGCAGAAGGTCTCGCCCGCTCCGATCGGATAGACCATAGCGACGAGGTTACCGCCCAGGGTGAAGCGGATATCGTCGATGACTGAGAAGAAGTTGGCGCCGATGCGGTCCATCTTGTTGACCATGCAGAGTTTTGGGACTGCGTATTTCTCGCTCTGACGCCAGACCTGCTCCGTCTGGGGCTGCACGCCGCCGACCGCGCAGAACAGCGCCACCGCGCCGTCCAGCACGCGCAGCGAGCGCTCGACCTCGGCGGTGAAGTCGACGTGTCCGGGTGTGTCGATCAGGCTGATCTGGTGGTCGTGCCAAGAGACGGCTGTCGCAGCCGAGGTTATGGTTATGCCCCGCTCCTGCTCTTGCACCATGTAGTCCATGGTGGCGCCGCCCTCATGCACCTCGCCGAGCTTATAGCTCTTGCCGCAATAAAAAAGAATGCGTTCGCTGCAGGTCGTCTTGCCGGCATCAATGTGGGCCATGATGCCGATATTTCGGATATTTGTTAAAGGTACAGTTCTAGACATTGCTTTACACTCCTTGGGATACCTGCCGGCATGCGTATATCGTAGCTTGGCGGATGGCAAAGGAATCAATCATTATTTACTTTTTTACGTTTAGCTTCAAGCGCAAACGCAAAAATGTGCGATTCAATAAAGTGAATCGCAAAAAGGTCAAAGGGTTCAGGGGTCAGGAGTCAGGTGTTGCGCGGCAACCTTTTATGGCGATTATGACAAGCAGTTGTGTGTCTCCGGTTTTGAGGACACCACAATAGGAAGGGCGTTACTACGTAAGTCGTTGCAAAACAAGCCTGAACCCTGAACCCTGGCTCCTGAATCCTAGGCGCGGTGCAACGAAGTAAAACCCACCCCAATCGCTGGCCGCAAGTCGCAAGTCGCGGGTCACCGGCAGACGGCTCGTGAGGACACTCGCCCTCCAGCGCGAGGCATCAAATCCTGAGCGTATTCATTGGAGCGCGGGCGTCCCCGCCCGCGCAAGCGCGGAATCAGGAGTCAATCTGGAGGCGGGCGTCCCCGCCCGCTGGGAGGGACGAGCGTCTGCTCGTCCGGGCAAGCGGACGCCTGCCCCTCCCGGCGCTCCGCAAGATGCTCCGAAGGCGGCGGCTTGCCCGTGCGTTGTTGATAGTCGGAACGGCTGGCGAGCGCTTCGTCCACAGTGAGGTAAACCACTTTGCCGTCACGCCAGCATGGCACGAGGTGGCCGGTTTGGCGGTATCCCTCGATCGCCTTCCAGGTGGCCTCGTCCATCGCCTGCACGATCAGCCGGGTTTCTTCTGACATCACGGGTATCATAGGGCAACCTCCATTTTCATTTGGGCAAAGCGCACAGCATCATACACGAGGGCACCACCGTTTTTTTCATAGACCAAGACAGGCTTCATCCCCGAACTGTCGAAGATGCGGATTTTGTCCATGACAGCGGCATAGGCCTCAAAATTCTTCAATGACCGTTCGTACCGTCGCCTCACATCCTGATCGGGAACCGAGTGTCCGCCCGTCGCAACGCGTTGCCGGATGCGGGGGATGAGCAGCTCGCAACCGGGGATCCATAGATAGTACAGGTGCAGCCGGTAGCCGGTTGAACGCAGGCTTTTCAGCAGTTTCAAATAACCGAGTCCGGCGAGTGTGGACTCAAACCCGAAATCCTTTTTCATCGCCGACAGGGAGGCGATCCGTTCCAGCACAAGACGTCCCGCCCTGACAGCAGCCCGTGTCGCATCAAAAGGTGAGAGCCCCAGAGCAATCAGGTCGGGGTTGACGAACTCCAGACATTCCGCGTAGCGCGGCAAAAAATGCAACGCGAACGTGGATTTTCCCGCACCGTTCGCGCCGGCGACGATATGACAGACAGGCCCGCCTGCCCGGCGCGAGTCGCAGTGAGACTCCCGCACCGTTCCCGTTGGCGGTTCTTTCGGCGGCAGGCATTCCGGCACCCCGATATCAGAGAGGATTGCATCGATCAACGCGCTCCGGTCCACCGGTTCGTCAGCCGCCCCTCCAAAAGCAACCGTGTGCGGATAGGGGTAAGTTGTGTTCCTGCCCGTTTTCATAACACAAGGTTACACGTTTTCATGATCTATTGCCAGTGAACAATAGGCAATACAACAATTTTACAATTCTTTTTTCATTGTAATGTTCTCGTCGCGGATGTGGCATGCTGTTTTTACTGATGGAGGTGAGCATCATGCAGCGAGGAGGAGTCATGAAAGCAACGAAACAACGAAGAAGGTGCCGCAGATGAAATGCGGCGCTTTGATCGCGGGCGTGTTGTGCGCAGGTATGTTTGTGGCAGAGGCAGCCACGCCGCCTGTGACGGGCGGCCTCTTTTTACATCTCGACGGTTCAAGTGCCATCGTGGACAGTCAGCGCTGCGTCGGCACCTGGACGAATCTGGCGACGGGCGCGGATGTGGTGGGGCTGTCGCAATACTGCACCTCGATAACAGCCGCGTTCGCGAAAGAGATGAACGCTAGTTCATTAGTTCATTAGTGCGTTAGTTCATTAGTGCGCCAGTGCAGGATCGCCGCAGGTCGCGGGTCACGAAGCCGCCCCAGCCCCACTGGTTCTTGATCTCGTCGAACACGTTCTCGCAGTCCGCCCGGCCCCTGTACAGCTGGCGGCGTCCAGATGCGCGTCCGCCAGCGCCTTCTCCAAACCCCGGACCCGCTTGCGCAACGCCCTGACTTCCGCCTGCTCATCAGCTTTCATGACCACCACCACCTTTCTCAACAAATGGTTCTTGCCGTATTGGCGCACCCAGCGCGCCACAGTGCCCTTGCCCGTGACCCCGTGCGCCAAGCCCGCCTCTGTAGGATTGCCGTAACGCCCTTCCTCCAGATCCCGGACTACCTTCAACTTGAACGCCTCACTATACCGAATTACCGGCCTCATCGCACTTGTCTCCTTAAAAACAAGTGTCAATCTATATCAGGACGGGACACAACCCCTGACCCCTGAACCCCTTGACCTTTTGCGATTCAACTTTATTGAATCGCACCTCACCTGTATTAGAGTTGCTTTCGGGCGATGGAGTCGCTAAGCTTTTAAGGTACATTCTTTTGAGGAGAAAACTGAAATGGCATTGAAATTGTCGGATCTGGCAGGCAAGACTGTGGGCGCGTGTGTGTCCGGCGGTCTGGACAGCCGCACCATAGCTAAAGTCATGGTTGAGGCGGGTGTTAAAGTGGTGGCGTTCTCGGCGGACCTCGGTCAGCCGGATGAGAAAAATATCAACGACATCAAAAAACGCATGGCGCCGTGCGGCGTGGATACGGTGATCGTGGATTTGAAGGACGCCATGGCGGATGCCTGTTTCCAGGTGATCGAGGCGCAGGCCATGTACGACGGCGGGTACTGGAATTCTACCGGTATCGCGCGCGCGGTGACGGTGCGCGGACTTCTGCCGGAAATGAAGAAGCATAAATGCTCTGTGCTGGTGCACGGCGCTACCGGACGCGGTAATGACCAGATGCGTTTTGAGCGCTATACCAACGTGTTGGCACCGGCCATGAAGGTTTATGCGCCGTGGCGCGATGCGGAACTGCTGCAGAAATTCCCGGGGCGCACACAGATGGTGGAGTATTTGGCTCAGCACGGCATTCAGGCTTTCGTCGGCACCAAGAAAAAATATTCGACTGACGCGAATCTCGCGGGCCTTTCCCATGAGGCCGAGGATCTGGAGAGCATGGAGACCTCCATGCTGATCGTGGAGCCGACCATGGGAGTGTGGCCGCAGCAGGCGCCGGATAAGGTCGAGAAATTCACGGTCCGCTTTGTCAAGGGGCGGGCGGTGCAGATCAACGGGCGTGACGTGATTCCGCTGGAGGCGATGCAGCTTGCCAACAAACTGGCGGGCCGCAACGGCATCGGCATGAAGCACGCGCTTGAGAACCGCATCATCGGCACCAAGAGCCGCGGGGTTTACGAGGCGCCCGGCATGGAGCTGCTGGCTACCTGTCTGCGTTACGTTTATCAGGCCACCATGGATCGCCGCGCGGGCGCGTTGTTCGCCCAGATGTCCAAGCTGGTCGCGGATCAGATTTATGACGGCCGTTATTTTGACCCTGCCACACAGGCGGCGCGTGCCGCTATAGGCGTTTTCTCAAAACACGCCACCGGCACGGTTGAGGTCGGCATGTACAAGGGCAACATCTTTTTCAATAAGCTGACAGGGTGCCGCGCTTCGATATACAACGAGGCGGACTCTTCGATGGAGGCCAGCACAGGGCTCAATCCGGTCAGCTCGCAGGGGTTTGCCGAGATACAAAGTGTTGAGGCGCGCATGTTGGCGCATTCCGGGCAGATCGTAGCGAAATAGGACAACGGATATGGCGGTTTTGGATACGACTTTCTTGGGGCTTAAGCTGAAAAACCCTTTGGTTGTCAGTTCAAGTCCCGTCAGCAGCGATCCTGAGGCGGTGGAAAAATTGGAGGCGGCAGGCGCGGCAGCGGTGGTTCTGCGCTCGATTTTCGAGGAGCAGATCCGCGAGGATGTCGCGGCGATGGAGGCGTCGCTCGCAGGTGACACCAGTGCCGCAGCCATGGAGTACATGAGGGCCGGGCTTGCCGAGCGCTTCGGGCCGCAACGCTACTTGGACATTCTGGCCGACATGCGCCGACGCGTCAAGATACCGCTGATCGCCAGCGTCAACTGCATTGCGGAGGACAAGTGGGTCTCCTACGCCCGCAAGATCGAGATGGCCGGGGCGGATGCGTTGGAACTGAACCTTTATCACATGCCTGTCGATCTGGCAGAGGACGGGGTGCATGTGGAAGAGCGCAGGCTCGCGCTGATCAAGGCGGTCGTGCAAGAGACGTGCATACCTGTGTCGGTCAAGCTAAGCTATCACTACACGTCGCTGCTCGCGTTCGCGCGGGCTGTTGACGCTTTGGGTGTGAAAGGCATGGTGCTTTTCAACCGCTTTCTGCGGACAGACGTGGACGTTGAAAAAGAGTCGATATTTTTCGCGACCGAATACTCCACGCCATCGGCGCTGCACTCGCCGTTGCGCTGGACGGCGGTGCTGCGCGACCACATAAAATGCGACATCGCGGTGAGCAGCGGCATTCACACGTGGGAAGGTTTGGTCAAAGCCCTGCTGGTCGGCGCGAATGTCGGCTATATCTGCTCCGCCCTTTATGTGAGAAAAGATTTCGGCGTTATCGGAGAGATTCTGGACGGTCTTGCCGATTGGATGGGGCGCAAAGGCTATCAATCTATCAGTGATTTCCGCGGCAAGCTCAGAGAGCGAGAGTTGGCAGACGGCCAAGGTTTTGAGCGTGTCCAGTATGTCAAGACAGCGGCGCTCATCAATTAAGCTCTGCGCTTGGGCGTCAAAGGTGCGATTCTGATGTTCGACGCGCATGCACATCTCCATGACCCCGCAATCGCCGCGACACTTGAGCGCATTCTTAATGATGCCGCGGCAGCGGGGGTCACAGGGATTTGCAGTTGCGGCACATGCCCGGAAGACTGGTCGGCGGCACAGGCTTTGATCAGCAAACCTTTGCCCTTGATTTGCTTGCCGGGTTTCGGCGTTCACCCTTGGTATGCTGATAAGCTTGCGCATACATGGCTGGATGCGCTGGAAGGTTACTTAGATGCGAATCCGGTTGCTGTAGTCGGCGAGATCGGCCTTGACGGCATCAGGGACGCGGTTCCGGCGGATGTCCAGAAACAGGTTTTGTTGGCGCAGCTTGATTTGGCGGCACGCATGGCGCGTCCGGTCATACTGCACGGAGCGCGCGCATGGGGGCGTCTGGTGGATGTTATGCGTGTGTACGCTCACAAGGTGCCGGGATTTGTCGCGCACGGTTTCAGCGGTTCCCGTGAGATACTCTTGCGGATCGTTGATATGGGCGGTTATGTGTCATTCGCGGGGAATGTCTGCAATCCAAAGGCGGCCAAGGTCAGGGCCGCCGCCCGCGAAACGCCGGACAGCCAGATACTGGTGGAGACCGACTCTCCGTATCTGTTTCCGGCGGGCGGGAATTCGGCGGGCACAGGCGCGGGGGGCAAGCCGCTCAACAAGCCCTGCAACCTGAAACTGATTTTGGGGCAGGTGGCGGAGCTGCGCGGCATGGATGCGGAGGCGCTGGCGTATTTGACCAGCGCCAACACGCGGCGAGCCTTGCTTTAGCGCATCAAGACGAGTCTGCAAGCCAATTAGTGCCCGCGTTGGAGGTTAAGACTGTGAGGGAGTAAGGCTGTGAATCGTAATCGTCTTATTCGTACGGTCTTACAGTCTTCAAACCTTATAGTCTTCCAGCCTCACAGCCTCACAACCTTACTTAGGCTTTACCGCAAAAGGTGTCGTAAAGCGTCTGCAGGCGTTCGATGGCGGCGGTAAGCTCTCGCTGTTTCTCGCGCTGCTGTTCGACTACGGCTGCGGGCGCCTTGGACACAAAGCCGGGGTTGGCCAGCTTGGACTCAATGCCCTTTAGAAAACCGCGTGTCTTGTCCAGTTCGGCTTTGACCCGCGCGGCCTCGGCTTTAACATCCACCAAGCCTTCGAGCGGCAGGCAGACTGTGCCGAGCTTGCACAAGGTGCCGGGCATGGCTGACGCGCCGCCGTCGGCGTCATCCGAACGGATCTCGATCCCCTCTGCGCGCAATTGCTGTTTGAGCGTGTTGAGATCAGCGCTCAGGCGACCGGCAGCTTCCACGTCCACGGCTCGTATCACATATTTCACAAAGCGAGCCGGCGCGATGTTGTAATCCGCACGCAAAGCGCGGCCAGCGGTGACAAGCTCACGTCTGGCGTCAACATAGGCCGTAACCTCTGGGGAAACACCCCATGCCGCGATTTCAGTTGTGGCGAAGGGCTGCGGCCAAGGCGCGCGCATGATGCTTTCGTCATCAGCGCCGTAACCCATCTGGTGCCAAAGCTCCTCGCTCAGGAAAGGCATATAGGGGTGTAGCAGCTTGAGGGCTTTGGCGAATATGTCATTCATAAGGGACAGTACTTGACGGCTACGCGCAGCCTCTTCTCCATAAAGATCCTGCTTGGCGTATTCCAGATACCAGTCGCAAAAATCGGTCCAGACAAAGTCATAAATCGCCAAGGCGCCATCCTGCAACCGGAAGTTTTCCAGATGTCCTGTGACAGCATTGATGACAGCATCACAACGAGCCAGCATGTGGCGGTCATCATCACGCAGCAGGGCTGGATCCAAGGCGGGCGTGTTTTGCACCAACTTCCGCCAGTCCATGTCTTCGGTCTTTTCCATGTGCATCTTCATGAAGCGCGCGGCATTCCATATCTTGGTGGCGAAATTGCGTCCGATCTCGAACTTCTCCATGTTGACGTAGACATCCATGCCGGTGGAGGTAATCAGCATCAGGCTGAAACGCAGCGCGTCGGCGCTATATTTCTCGATGATGTCGAGAGGGTCGATGGAGTTGCCCAGGCTCTTGCTCATTTTGCGGCCTTTGTCGTCACGCACAGTGCCATGGATGTAGACATTGCTGAAAGGCACGTCACCCATGAACTTGCAACCGGCCATGATCATGCGCGCGACCCAGAAAAAGATGATATCCGGCGCGGTGACAAGATCACGTGTGGGGTAGTAAAATTGCAGGTCGGGGTTTTCCTTTGGCCAGCCAAAGGTGCTGAACGGCCAGAGCCACGAAGAAAACCATGTGTCCAGCACGTCTTCATCTTGAGTAAAGTCGGTCTTGGCGCATTTCGGGCACTTCTGCGGTGTGGACTTGGCGGCCCACTCGTGGCCGCAAGCGGCGCAGGTATAAACCGGGATACGGTGGCCCCACCAGATCTGGCGGGAGATGCACCAGTCACGGATGTTCTCCATCCACTCGAAATAGGTCTTTTCCCAACGTTGCGGCGTGAAGCGCACTTTGCCGGAACGCACAGCTTCGATGGCGGGCGCGGCCAGAGGCTTCATGCGCACGAACCATTGTTTGGATAGGCGCGGCTCGACCACGGTGTCGCAGCGGTAGCAGTGGCCCACGGCGTGCTGATGCGGATCGATTTTGACCATGAAGCCGCCGGCCTCGAGGTCTGCCACCACTTTTTTGCGGCATTCGAAACGGTCGAGGCCGGCGTATTTGCCAGCCTGTTCGTTCATGGTGCCGTCACCGTTCATGACATCGATGGCCGGCAGATTGTGGCGCTGGGCGACCATGAAATCGTTAGGGTCGTGTGCCGGGGTGATTTTGACAACGCCGGTGCCGAACTCGCGATCGACATAATCGTCAGCCACCACCGGTATCTCGCGGTCCATCAGGGGCAGTAGCACGTTTTTGCCGATCAGCGCCTTGTAGCGCTCGTCCGCCGGATTGACCGCGACGGCTGTATCGCCCAGCATGGTTTCCGGGCGGGTAGTGGCCAGCACCACCTCGCCGCCGCCGATGACGGGATAGCGGATGTGCCAGAGGTGCCCGGCTGTTTCTTGGTGTTCGCTCTCTTCATCTGAAAGGGCGGTGTGGCAGCGCGGACACCAGTTGACGATATAATTGCCGCGGTAGATCAGACCCTCGTCATAGAGGCGGCAGAAGACTTCGGCCACGGCTTCGCTCAGACCCTTGTCCATGGTGAAGCGCTCGCGCTGCCAGTCGCAGCTAGCGCCGAGTTTGCGCAACTGGCGCACGATGGTTCCGCCGTACTCGTCGCGCCACGCCCAGACGCGTTCGAGGAACTTTTCGCGTCCGATGTCATGGCGTTGCAGGCCTTCTTTGCGCAGGGCTTTTTCGACGACGTTCTGCGTGGCGATGCCGGCGTGGTCGGTGCCCGGTATCCAGACGGCATTATGCCCCTGCATGCGACGCCAGCGCACCAGCACGTCCTGGATGATGTTGTTAAGCGCATGGCCCATGTGCAGGATGCCTGTCACGTTGGGCGGAGGGATCACTACGCTGTACGGCTCGCCGCCACTGGAGGCCTCTGCATGGAAATGCCCGTTGTGTTCCCACCACTGATACCACTTGCTTTCGACGGTCTTGGAATCGTAATGCTTTTCCATAAAATTCTCGAATTTCTCTAACTATTATGGTTTTCCGAAAACAAAGATTAAACCAAAAAACAGCGGCAGTGACAACACGGGCGCACCCAAATTAAAAGAACGCGGGCTTGATCGTGTTTGCTAGCGCTTTTATCATTCGGGGCGTTCAATGGGACTAAACGTTTCGCGAGGCAGGTTCGATAACGCTGTTGAATGCTTCACAACCAAACTGAGGCAGCATCATGAGGGAAAACGTGTCATGGTCAAAATTATATGAATCCCAATTGTTATTTGCCGTAAAACCGTAAATTTTTAAAATTTCTCTTGTTGACCGAGACGTTATATGGTGTTAAAGTTAATGTAACAGTTTGCATGGGGAAGCGACTATCCGAACAATTGTGCGTGACGTTTTGTGTTTTAGTTTGTCGGTACGATTGATGCGGAACATGTCTGGCGAATTTTAAGCGGATATGACGAGGTCGTGACACCCAAACGCAAAGGACAGAGGAGAAGTAGATTATGATTCTGACAACAAGACCTCCGATCAGGGTCGGCATTGTAGGCTTGGGACGTGCCGGTCTGGAGATGCATCTGCCGGAACTGCTGCAGATGCCGGAGCTTTTTACGGTGATGGCGGTTTGTGACCCGTCCAAGGACCGCCGTGACATCGTGACGGAAAAGCTGCCCGAGTGCCGCACTTACCGGCGTTATGAGGACTTGCTGGACGATCCTGATGTGGAATTGGTTGACATCGCCACGCGGTCGGACGAACACGCCCAGCACACCATGCAGGCGCTGAAGACCCGCAAGTGGGTCAATATCGAACGGCCGTTCTGCTGTGATTATGACGAGGCGATGTTGCTCCGCGCCTGTGCGATCAAAGCCGGAAACCGGCTGATGGTGCGCCACAACTACCGTTACGAGCCCGCGTATCTGCAGGTTAAAGAGGTGGTCGAGTCCGGCGTTTTGGGCGAGGTTTACGATATCAAGATGCGGCGCGGCACTTATGACAGGCGCGATGACTGGCAGGCGGTCAAGCGTTGCGGCGGCGGCGCCGCCCTGATGTGGGGCACGGCGTTTTTGGATCAGGCGCTGGATATCATGAAGACCCCGCCGATCAAAGTGTGGGCAGATTTCAAACGTGTGGCAGCAGTCGGGGATGCGGAAGATTATGTGCGCATCATAATGCGCAATTTGGCCGGGTTGACAGTTGACCTCGAGATATCCGGCGGCCGCATCAACACAGTGCCCCAATTCATCGTCTCCGGGACCAAGGGAGAGTTCACGCTGTATCCGGAAGCCTCGGAAGGCTTGATACGCAGACTCGATCCCAAACAAAAACTCACAAGGCGGCGTTCGAGCGTGCGCACCCCGCCGTTGGGCACCGGCTATGGCCCGACAGAAAACCTGCGCTGGATCGAAGAGAAGGTGCCGGTGGCACCCCAAGCGGAGTCCGGCATGACGCTGATCTGGGAGCATGTTTACAACACGATCCGTGAAAACAAGCCCTTCCCGATACCGCTGGACACGGCGATTGAGACCATGCGCATTCTGACTCTGGTCAAGAAAGAGAGCCCGTTCGCCTGACCCTCCGCGCTGTGCGCGGAGTCGCGGGCGAAGCCCGCGAGTAGGCTGTGAGACTATGAGGCTGTAAGGCTTTTGGCACAGCTACGCGAATGGTGGCGAGTGTGGCAATGAAACCTCACAGCCTTAAAACCTCAACACCTTAAAGCCCGCGAGTAGGATCTGACATCGATGTCGACACTAATGCACTAACGCACTAATGAACCAACGCGGCGCAACCCAATTCAATCTCACACAAAGGCAAAGGGCACAAAGGTTTTTCCATGACAATCCATTTCCCTTCGTGCCCTTCGTGTCTTCGTGTGAGAAACAAATTGTTTTTTGTTGGCCTTATCGGCTGGTAAGGCACTAATGAACTAGCGAAGCTTCGCTACGCACTTGACGGCGCGTTTGTCGGTCACGACCCAGTCCACCCGGATGTCATGCTCTTCCTGCGGTAGGGGCGTGTCCAGAAGCTGCCAGTCGTAGCACAGCGCTATTTTCAAGGTGCTCTTACTGTTTGCGTGCGACAAGATCTTGTCGTAGTGGCCCTTGCCGTAGCCTAGACGGCCACCGAAAATGTCGAAGGCCAGTCCCGGCATGATGAAGGCATGCACTTCCCATGGCATCACGGGTACACGCACAAGCGGCTCCTTGATGCCGTTGTTGCCGGTTACGAGTTTTGTGCGGGGTTCGAGCGCGTACAGTTTGTAGGTTTTTGCGGAAACGCTCCAAGCTGGCACGCAGACCTCCCGGCCCGCCTGCCAGCACGCGCGGGCGATATAACGGGTGGGTATTTCGTTCTTGGAACTCAGATACAGGCACACGCGCCAGACTCCGGTGAGCAGGTTGAGTGGGGGGCCGATGATTTTATCGCAAACAGCTTTTCCGGCGGCAGTACGGTCGTCTTTGTCTACGGCGTATCGGCGTTCCCGCATCTGTTCTCTGAGATCATTTTTCGGATTTTCTTCCATGGTTAAAAAAGTCCTTTGACTTTGCCGGTTTCGGTGTCGATGTCGATTTTGCGGTATGCGGCATCTGAGGCTGTGCCGGGCATGAGCTTGATGTCTCCGGTGACCGGCACCACCAGCCCGGCGCCCTGGTAAATCAACAGGTCGCGCACCGGCAGCGTCCAGCCGCGCGGGCGTCCCGTCAGGGCGGGGTCGTGCGAAAGACTGTACTGCGTTTTGGCCATGCAGACCGGCAGACGCGCAGTGACCGGATCGGCCTCGAACGCGGCGAGTTTGGCCCGCGCTTCGTCGGAGTAGGACACGCCGTCGCCGCCGTAGACCTCCTTGGCGATCGCCGCGATGCGGTCCGACAGCGGCTCATTGAGGTCTGAGAGGAAACGGAAACAGTTGGGCTCTTCGCAGGCTTCCACCACGGCCTCGGCCAGTTCGAGCGCGCCTTCGCCGCCGCGCAGCCAATGGTCCGAAACGGCACAACGCGCTCCTGCGGCTTCGGCCACGCGCCGCACCAGCGCATGCTCGGCCGGCGTATCGGTGTGGAAGCTGTTGAGACAGACCACCGGGCGGATACCGGAACGCTTGATGATGTCGATGTGCGCCAGCAGGTTGTCGCACCCCTTTTCCAGTAGCTCCAGATTCTCGCCGGTGTAGACCGGATCAAGCGGCCGCCCGGCCTGCACCGCGGGACCGCCGCCATGCAGCTTGAGCGCGCGCACGGTGGCCACGATCACCACCGCGTCAGGCTTAAGCCCGGAGCAGCGGCATTTGATGTTCCAGAATTTCTCGTAGCCGATGTCGGAAGCGAAGCCGCTCTCGGTGACCAGATAGTCGCTGAGCTTAGAGGCCAGGCGGTCGGCGATGACGGAACTTTGGCCGATGGCGATGTTTGCGAAGGGACCGGCGTGTACCAGCATCGGCTGGCCTTCGAGCGTCTGCATCAGTGTGGGGTTGACCGCGCGCGTCATCCAGGCGGCCATCGCGCCGTCCACCTCGAGGTCGGCGGCGGTGATCGGCTTCCCGGTTTTCGAGTAGGCCACGATGATGCGACCGAGACGCGCACGCAGGTTGGCGAGGTCTGTAGCCATGGCAAGGATAGCCATTACTTCGGAAGCGACGCTGATGTAGAAGCCGGATGACATCTGGTAACCGTCCATGTGGCCGCCGCGTCCGATCTCGATGTTGCGCAGAGTCTGGGCGCAGAAGTCCATGGCCCAGCGCAACTGCACCCTTTCGGGATCGATGTCGAGCCGCTTGAGGCGGCTTTGGGCCAGCCGGGCATCGTCATAGTTGCGCTCATGCTGCATGCGGGAGGTCAGCGCGACCATCGCCAGATTGTTGGCGTTGGTGATGGCGTCGATGTCACCGGTGAGGCCGAGGGAGAGCGGCGTGAGCGGCACGACCTGCGCGAGGCCACCGCCGGCCGCCGAGCCTTTGATGTTGAAGGTCGGGCCGCCGCTGGGCTGGCGCACCGTGCCGAGCGCGCGCCGGCCGAGCCGGCCCAAGCCCTGCACAAGGCCGAGCGTGGTGGTTGTCTTGCCTTCGCCCAGCGGTGTCGGCGTGATCGCGGTGACGTTGATGTACTTGGCGCGGCGCGGCGGTTCGCCTAAACGCGCGTGTACGGCAGCCGCGTCGATTTTTGCGAGCAGGCGTCCATACGGGATGACTTCATCCGGCAGCAAGCCTAGCTCGGCGGCTATGTCAGAGACGGGGCGCAGCAACGGCTCCGCCTTTTCGGCGATCTGCCAATCAGCAAGTTGTGTGGGGTCTAGTTTCATGGGTGTCCCGTTTTTCGATTTCATGTTAGCCATGGTTTAGTTGTTTCCTCACACGAAACCACGAAGGTCACGAAGGGGAATGGAATGGGTTGTCATGAAAAACCTTTGTGTCCTTTGTGCCTTTGTGTGAGATTGAATTGGGTTGCGGGCTTCGCCCGCGTTAGCTTTCCTCCCTTTCAAAGAGGTCTGGTTGTCGGGCAGGCATACACAACCAGTCGGGGAGTTTTTCCAGAGTCATCATCGACAACTCCCGAGGCTCGATTTTCTTTAGCCCTCCGCCGTATTGCCGTCCCGCAGCGTCAACGTGCTCAGGAGGAATCGCATTCAAGCAGGCGAGAAGCTCTGTTTCACGATCCGGTCGGCCACTTAGCAGATCAGCCAGAAAAGGCTTCGGATAAAGACAAATGAACCCGTTTGTAACAATGCCTTTGGATCGATTCAGGAAAAATCTGACCGACTGCCCTGTTGTGGGTCTTGCGCGTCCCATATAGGAAATCAAATACCGGGGCGGGTCACGCTTTTCCTGCTGATACCAAAGTTTCCGCATTTTGCATAGGCCGCCGGAAGGGACCCCGGCACGTTCTCCCTCCTGCAAATACTGGTATGCGCGGGGGAATTGGCGTTTCACCTCGTCAGGCGGGACGTCAAGCGACAGCAGATAACGGCGTTTCTCGATTTTAGGTTCGCCTTGATCGTCGGCCTCTATAACCGTACCACGCAAAAAGCGAGGTCCGGGCAACAACGGCGTTAAGGCTTCCCGTTCAATTCCAATCTGCAAAACACGTTGCTCATCAAGAACAAAGAAGCCGTTATTCCCCGTAGCGATGCCGCGCGTCGCCCGAAATAAATCACCGACTGTCACTCCGCAAGACACCCCCGTCTCAGTCTGCGCTTTGAAAATCCACTTTGATGTCGGCGACAGTTCGGCACACCGCCACTTCCAGCCGAAACCAGAAGCGCCATATCGCCCCTCTGTCACTTCGACCTCGGCGTCTGGAGGCGGGGGCGCCTTCCGGTAGGTGACGATGCAAGACGACACCAGTGCGTCATCAAACTGCACATCTTCCGACGCAAATGTGTGAAGGCGCAACAATGTGACATGCTTTAAAAGGTATTCACGCAACGCCTTGCCATAATTTGTATACAGAAACTCCCCAGGAATTAGCCAAGAAGCAACCGCTCCCGTGCGTAGCAGCCGATCAGCAAGCAGAATAAAATAAACATACAAGCCCGACAGTCCGCTGACTTGAATCCCTAACTCGCGCAACACCCTGTTTTGCAACTTTAGTTTGTCTTCAAACGCCAGATGGTGATGGCGCACATAAGGTGGATTGGCAACCAAGATATCAGCAAATGAATGGAGGCGCTCGTTTTCTGAAACGACAAAAAAATCCCCTTCGATGACTTGCACATTCGCTGATGCAAACACAGATTTACAGATGTCCGCGTAATCTGGGTCAAGTTCAATGCCTGTAAACGAGAAAGCAGGCGCATGCGGAACAGCCAGCAATGCAGACAAAAACACGCCGCTTCCACATGCCGGCTCTAAGACATGCAACGGTTCCGCTTCTGGCGTCCAAGTCCGATCACGCAAGACCTGCCCCACCATCATGTGCGCCAATTCAAAGGGCGTTGAATATTGCCCGCTCGCATTTCTTTCGGGAAGCGGTTTTGACGCATCGACCTCTTTCTGGCGTTCGAAACGTTCTGCTTCTTGACTGGAATCGGTAGCAGTCACACGATATGCTAGCGCAGTTTCTTGTGAGGCTTCGGCACCTGTTTTCTCCCGAGCCAGATCTAGCCCTAAGAAATCGTGGATTCTATGCTCCCATACCCAATCAATCCCTTCCGCAGCCTCATAGCCTAAGTAACCCGCATCAAAGTAACCGCACAAGAACAGGATAAAATGAGTCTGTTTGCCGAACGCCTTCTTGATCTGATCATACTTGGTTGCTTCTTCTTTTCTCCGTTTATTTGTATTTGTGAAGTCACCGGCAGATTTGGCCTCGACAAAAATCGGCGGCTCGTCTTCACGACGCGCATGGCGCGAGATAACACAATCCACAGGGATTTTGACACGTCGCTTTCCGTGGGGCACTTCAACGCTTTTTCTAAAAGAATAGGTTCCCCTAGGCATAGCAAATAAATCTTTAACGTTGGACGCTGCAATCTCCTCATAACCTAAATGATTAAAAAACGCTGCCAGAGCACGAAGCTGGCGTGCCTCTTGCGCATTACGTATAATCGGATCGGCAGCAGAACCGCACAAGCGATCCGTGACAATAGAGACCCCTGTTTTGTATTCGTCTTTTGTCGGTGGCCTGTCTTCGGCCATCCAAGGAAAAATGTCAATGTCTAGCAATTCATTGAAAACATCCAGCAGCTTAGTCAACTGCGCCGCCCGTTCGGAGTCCGTCATCTTGGCGGGAAGGCGCGGGGACTTTCCTCTGCTCCCTTCCATGGTATCGATCAGGTTTTTTTTTAAGTACGCCAAGCCCGCCAATCTGTCCTGCGCGATCGGAGGCGCCGCACACATCCGCAAAACGGAAAGGATCTCTGGATGCTCGGCCATTACATCCGTCGTCAACCCCTGCAAACATTTTGTGACGGCAAACGCACGCTCGACTTCGGTTCTCTTGACCTTTCTCTGCTCGCGGTATGCGAGCGGAGCGAAACGCAGGAACCAGTCGTTATAGTAATCGATGGATTCCAGCGTGTCGTTTTTCCAGTTTTGCGTTTTATCCGCGTTCAACATGTCGTCATACCTCTAGGGCGCTCTTTAAGCCACTGGATTTTGTCCTCTTCGTCGCGGCGGATCACTTCCACGTAGTATTTCTTGCTGCGCACGAAGAGCCCATGCACCGCGTCTGCGCCCTCGGATTCGGCCACGGCCTTAACGATATCGATCATCGGCCGCGTGATGGTGAGGCCGGGCAGGAAGACCGGGATGCCGGGCGGGTAGGGCACGAGCAACTGGCTGCTGATGCGACCCTCGGTCTGATCCAATTCGATCAGCTCGCCGTCGCACAAGGCGGCATCGCGCGGCAACACGGTGGCCTGGCCGTTCACGGCTTCGGCCACGCTACTGTCAAAGGCGTCGTGCTCGGGACGGCCGATCGCCTCTTTCATCCGCATGATGGCGCGGTAGAGGTATTCGAAATGATCTTCGACCGTGCCGACGGTGACCAGAAACAGCAGGGTGACCGGCGTTGACTTCTCCCACTGGATTTTGGCATCGAGCAGCAGGTCCTTAAAGCGACGGCACGCCTCAGGGTTCTTGAAGGAGAGTATGATCTTGAGCGGATCATGCAGATAACCCTCACGCTCATAAGCGGGGGCATCGTCCGCGCCGACGATCTCGCGCAAACCTGCGAAGCAGACCTCCTCGGGCAGGCCGCACTCGTGCGCGACGCGCGCCTTGAAGGTCTTGACCCAGCGCAGACGCTCCTCGATCAGCTTGAGTCCCTCCAGCCGCATCTGCACGCCCGCGCAGTCAAGGGTGGCCATCATGGGGTAGTGGGGCGAGGTGGAGTGCCAGTAGCGCAGTACTTCGTGCAGATTGTGGATGAACTTATCGTAGGAGCCGCGACCGTTGATGGCGAAGCGCGTGAGCAGCCAGCGCCACTCGGCTGACTCGCTTTCGAAAAGCTGCTTGAACCGCAGCGAGACGTGGATCATCGAGGACTGGCTGAAGGCGGCCAGCGTCTTGTGGGTGGAGTGTACTGCGAAATGGGCGCTGGAGGTCTCGTGGATGGCGTTGTAGCGCACGCGACGTCCGTTCGCGGTCACCGCCGTGTAATAGGGATGGAAGCTGAGGTAAGGCGCCCACGCCTCATCCGCGTAAAAGAGGATGCCGTGGCGCTCGCAGAGCCGCGCGACCTCCCAGACCGGATAGAGGATCCCTTCGTAGGTGCAGGTGGTGAGCACCAGCATGCGCGGCTTGGCGTGTTCGGGATAGTGCGCGGTAAGGGCGCGCCGCAGGTCCTCCATAGCGACCGGCGCCCAGACGCCGAGATGAGCGTTAAAGCGCGCCGGCAGATAGTTGGGGATGGCGCCGGCCATCACGACGGCATGATGGACCGACTTGTGGCAGTTGCGGTCAAGCAGCACGGTCTCGCCGGGCCGCAACAGTGTCATCAACATCGCCTTGTTGGAGGTGGTCGAACCATTGGTGATGTAGTAGCTCTGGGCCGAGCCGAAGATCTCCGAGGTGCGACGTTGGGCATCGGCCAGCGGCGTACGCGATCCCGGCGTGGAGAGGTCGCCCAGACTGTGAACCGAAACACTGAGGTCAGCGCGGAAGGTCATCGGCCCGTACTCGTGGCGGAATCCCTGCAAGAAAAGCGAGCGGCTGAAGGCGTGGCCGGCGTTATGGCCGGGCGTGTGCCAAGAAGAACCGGCCTCGTCCATCACATAATGGCGCAAGGCGTGCCAGAAGCGCGGCTCCCACAAGGCGCGGAACAGGTGGTGTACACGGGACTGATGCGCCTGGATGTCAGTAAACACCTCGCGCCGCTTGAGCACCCAGCGGCGTGACGGCACACGGACCCGCTCCGCGCCCGGTGTCGTCAGCACGATCTTAGGGATCGGCGGAAAATAAGTGTAGAGCCATTGGGTGAGCGGCAGACCTTCGAGATGCAAGGCATGCAGCGGCAGGTGCCGATCCGGCTGCGCCGGGTCAGCAAAGGCGTCATCCAGCATGAAGAGGATGCAGGCCTTCCCGTCATCCGTCAGCATGCCCTCCACCGTCTCGTCCGAGAACAGCCTGCGTTGAAGCTCTTCAGGCGAGGCGGCCGGCACAATCCTCAGCGGCGGCCAGTCGATCGGCTCTTCTGACGGGAAAGTCTCGCTGCAAAAAGCGCGGAAAATATCGGACAATCCGTCGGCGAGTTTCTGTTCGCTCTCAGCGCCAAGAGGCTCGGACTGCAAGTGGAATACGGTTAAATAATTCATGATTTATTCAGGCGGCATGTGCTGGCAAGCATCCGGCCACAACGTTCGCAGGGCTCGGGCACTGTCCCCAAAACATTTTTGCCTGCTGCTAAAGTCGGGTTGCTGTTGATGACGCACAAGATTACGCCAAAAGCGCGATTCTGACAACGTGAAAAACGGTGAAAAATAATTACAGGTAGCCAAAAGTTGCCGTTGACAGTCAGGACTGGATAAGTTAAATTGATAAACCGTTTTTTTGAAGAAAGAAAAGCAGGCAACCATGACGAAGACGTTTGTACCGAAAGATCCGGGCGCTGCCCGCAGTTGGCATCTGGTGGATGCTACCGACAAGCCGTTGGGACGTCTGGCGGTGAATATCGCCAACACGCTGCGCGGCAAAAACCGCCGGGATTATGATCCCAGCGTGGATCTTGGAGATTTTGTGATTGTGGTCAATGCCGAGAAAGTGCGGCTGACCGGGCGCAAGATCGAGCAAAAAGAGTATCAGCGGTATTCTGGCTGGCGCGGAGGGCTGAAGCGCTTCACGGCCAAGACCATGATGGAAAAATATCCTGACAGGGTTATTTTGGAGGCTGTATGGGGCATGTTGCCCAAGAACAACATCAGCCGTAAATTGATTACCCGCGTCAAAGTTTACCGTGGTCCCGAGCACCCGCATGCGGCGCAAATGCCGGTCGCGGCGGCTTTCTGAAGTAGTCTCTCCGGCAAGCCGGGGTTTGGAGTGAGGAAATAAGATGACAAAAGTGATCGCAGCGGGCACAGGCCGCAGGAAAACCGCCGTGGCGCGGGTGCGCCTGGTCAATGGCGATGGTAAGTGGCTGGTGAACGACGTTGAGATTGAAAAATACATCACTAGCGAGGCTTTGCGGCAGTACATCGAGCAGCCGTTGACGCTGACCGGCAACGTCGGCAAATACGATGTGCTGATTTCGGCCAAAGGAGGCGGCATCAGCGGCCAGTCCGGCGCCATACGGCACGGTTTGGCGCGCGCCCTTGTGGCATCTGACGCCAATTTGCGCGATGTCCTTAAAAAGGCAGGTTGCCTGACTCGTGACTCTCGCATGAAAGAGCGCAAGAAGCCGGGTCAGCCCGGTGCCCGCAAGCGCTTCCAGTTCTCGAAGCGCTAGTCGTGTCGCTGTAATACAGCCATTCGTGTTTGCGGGCGCCCCTCGCGGGTGTCCGCATTTTGCTTTTATATGGAAGAATCATATGCCAATTGGACTGATTAAAAAGATAGCTAACAAGCTTATCGGGATGCCTGCGGCTGAAGAGCCGGACCGCAGTAAAACGGATCGTGGTAAAAAAGACACCCGGTCGCGTACCCGGACAGGGGCAAATGACGGCAGTAAAAGACGTAGCGGAGGCCGCAATGCTGGCGGATCGCGCGGCGACCCGAAGCTGGGCGGCGGTGGTGATAGCCGCCGCCGCCGCCGCAACGGCAACAAGAGCCGCCGCAAGGCCACTCCCCGTCGCGAGGGCGCTCCTGAACGCCAGAAAGATACTGCTGCGGCGCGGACAGGTGATGCCGGTGGCAGCAGGCGCCGGCCCGCGTCGGCCGGACGCCCGGTAGCGCGCCCGCCTTCGCAAGAGCGGCGCAGCCGCAGATCATCCGAGCAGCAGCGGCGCAACGCCGATTCTGCAAAGGCAAACGGCGGCAAAGTGACAGCGTCCGGCGCTCACCGTCCCGGTGGAGCCGTTACTGATGGGGAACTTGCCAAGCGCCGTACTGCGCATGAGGCTTGGAAGCCCGAGCAGTTTGTTGTAGAGCCTGCCGAGGGCAAGGTGCGCTTCCATGATCTGGACCTGCCTTCCGAGGTTATGCATGCTGTGGCTGATTTGGGCTTTAAGTATTGTACCGAGATACAGGCCTTGAGTCTTGAGCACGCGCTGGCCGGCAAAAATATCGCAGGCAGGGCGCAGACCGGCACCGGCAAAACCGCCGCGTTTTTGATTGCCATCCTGACCCGTTATCTGCGCAGTCCGGAAGCGCGCCAGTCCAAGGGCGGAGTGCCGCGCGCATTGGTGATCGCGCCCACGCGCGAACTGGTGATCCAGATATGCAAGGATGCCGACGCTATCGGCAAGTACAGCGGCTTGCGTTCGCTGGCGGTGTACGGCGGCATGGATTATGACCGGCAGAAGCGCGAGGTCAGGGACGCACCAGTCGATCTTCTGGTAGCTACGCCGGGACGCCTGCTTGATTTTGTGCGGTCGCGCGTGGTCGATCTCTCCAAAGTTGACACCTTGGTCATCGACGAGGCCGACCGTATGCTCGACATGGGCTTTATTCCTGACGTGCGCTCGATCATCCGCAGGCTGCCGCCCAAAGAGCTGCGCTGCACGATGCTTTACAGCGCGACATTGGATGACGATGTGATGCGGCTGGCTTCACAGTGGATGGAGGCGCCGGTGAAGGTGGAGGTCGAGTCGGAGACCGTGACCGTCAAAAGCGTCAAGCAGATCGTCTATGTCGTTACCTCGGAAGAAAAATTCACTGTGTTGTATAACCATATCCAGCAATATCCGGACTCCAGAATACTGGTTTTTTGCAACCGCCGCAGCACCACCGAGGATGTCGCAGACAGTTTGACGCGGCGCGGCATACGTTGCGAGATGCTTAGCGGTGATGTGAACCAGAACCGGCGGTTGCGCGTGCTTGAAGATTTCCGGGCGGGTAAGGTGCGTATCGTGGTCGCGACGGATGTGGCCGGACGAGGGCTGCATGTGGACAATATCGGGTTTGTGGTCAATTTCGATTTTCCGTACGAGCCCGAGGATTATGTACACAGGATCGGGCGCACTGGGCGCGCGGGCGCGAGCGGCACGTCAATATCATTCGCGGACGAGGATGAATCTTTCATTATTCCTGAGATCGAGAAATATATTGGCGAGGAATTGAAGTGTACTGTTTTGCAGGGAGATGATCCCCTGTTGGCTAAGCTGCCGCCGCGTAACTCCAAGTCAGGCCGTGGCAGTAAGCAGTCGCAACGCGGCAGGCAAGCGCAGAATTCCCGTAACCATGGCGCTCCTGCGGCTGAAAAAGAAAAAGCGGCGGATAAAGAAGCTGACGCGAAGCAGAAGCCGGACACCGCCGCCTCCGAGACCAAAGACCGGCATGAAAACGGCGCTGCGCGGCAGGTTCCGGAGACGCAGCCGCTTGATACCGCTGCGGCAGATAAAAAAGAGCCGGAGCCTGCGGCTCTGTCCGCTTCTTCAGGTGACGGTAAGAAAGCGGACGGAGCGCGTGCGGCCAGGTCGAACTCGCGTTCGTCCGAGAATTCAGGCCGGCGCAAGCCGGACGCCGCGCGTCCGGACAAACAGCCGGCCAGACAACAGTGTGCTCCGGCATTGCTTGTGCCGCCTTCAGTGGCGCGTCCCGGTGCTGTCGGACGTCAGCCTAGATACTCTGATGAATGGGTTCCCGGCCAAGGTTCTTCTTCAAACTGAAACTAACACAAATCTGTTTAACAAGGAGGTATATTATGAAACTTTGTCATACTGCGTTTATCGCGGCGACAGCGTTGGCCGTTACGGTCCAAGCGCAAATGGTTAGCGTTGTGCAGATCACGGACATGCGCGGAGTGATCTCTTATCAGGTGATGGATCGTGAAGAGTACAATGCTTTGGTCAAGGAGATCAAGGAAGAGACCGCTGTATATGCGGTGGCGGCAGCGGAAAGCAAGAAGGAGTGGGACGCGAACAAAGACAATAAGCTGCCGTTCCAAGGCAATCGCATCAAACCCCGTACGGCCAAAAAAATGCCGCCGGACTTCAATGATGCCGAAAAAGCGGAAAAACGCAGAAGCAAACTTGAAGAACGTTACAATGCCAAGCAAGAGGCCGAGCTGGAAAAAGAATCCAACAGGCGGAAGATGTCGAAGCTCAGCGACGCGGAATTGGCCAAGGAAGAGGAGCGTATCCGGGCTTATGACGATTGCTATAACCTGATCGTCAAGAAGATGGGCGAGAAACTCGGGCGGCCGGTGCCGGCTTTCGGTTTCGGAGTCTTTGAACCTAAGCAAGACGAGAAAAAGGCCGAGAACTGATTTGTGACGTGGCTGGCGGGCGATGGCGATTTTAATCAAAAGATGGTCAACGCGGTCTAAGACGCCGGATGTGGAAGAGTTTCTGCGTCGCGCGGCGTTTCTACCTGAGGCCGAGGATGCCGCACGGGAGATTCTGGCCGACATACGGGCGCGCGGCGACCAGGCGGTGTTGGATGCGGCTTTGCGTTTTGACGGGGCGGCTCTGTGCGCCGCAGATCTGCTGGTTACGGAAGCTGAGATTGCCGACGCAGCGCGAAAAGTTCCCGCACGGGTCAAACGGGCGGTCAGAGACGCGCGGACGCGCGTGGAGCGCTTCGCCAAGGCCGGGATGCGCCGCCCTTGGAAGATGCGCACGCCCCGCGGCGGCTGGACCGGTGAGTTTTATTCGCCGTTGGCGCGCGTCGGCGCCTATGTCCCCGGCGGCACTGCGCCGCTTGTCTCAACGGTCATCATGACAGTTACGCTGGCCAAGGTGGCCGGTGTCAGGGAGATCGTGGTTTGCACACCTTGCGGTGCGGACAAGACTGTCAATCCGGTCTTGCTCTATGCCCTGCGCACGGCTGGCGCCACCGAAGTGTACAGGGTCGGCGGCATCCAGTCTATCGGCATGATGGCTTTCGGCACAGCGACCGTCAGGCCGGTGCTCAAGATCGTAGGGCCGGGCAATGCGTATGTAACGGCGGCGAAACGGCAGGTTTACGGTTTTGTGGGGATTGACCAGGTGGCTGGCCCCAGCGAGATCGCTGTTCTGGCGGATGACTCTGCCAACCCCGCATGGGTCGCGGCTGACATGCTTTCGCAGGCCGAGCACGGCAGCGGGCATGAGAAGGCTTTGCTGGTGACCGACTCGATGGTTTTGGCCAAAGCCGTACGCACGGAGATCGAGCGCCAGACGCCGTCCCTTTCGCGCGCCAGCATAATCAGGCGGGTGGTGGACAACAACGGCATCATGCTGGCGGTGGTGCCTGATATCTCACAGGGAATGGAACTGGTCAACCGTTTCGCCCCGGAGCATCTTGAGATTGTGGCGCGTGGTGCGCGCGCTTTGATGAAGCAGGTGCGTGCGGCTGGCGCGATCTTTTTAGGTTCGTGGACTCCAGAGGCGGCCGGAGATTTCGTGGCCGGCCCCAGCCATGTTTTGCCCACAGGCGGCGCGGCTCGGATGTTCAGCGGGCTTACCGCCGACGATTTCAGGTTGCGCCACAGTTTCGTGGAGTTCACACGCAAAGATTTGTCTGAGACGCGCGATTCGATAGAGACCTTTGCCGCAGTCGAAGGACTGGACGCGCACGGTCGGTCAGCAACTGTCCGTTTCGAGTGAGCCGCAAATGTTTTATGGGGCGGGCGGCGGCGTCTGAGGAGCGGCAGGTGCGGCCGCAGGCGCGGAGAATGGCAACGCCTGCTCGGCGGCGGCCGGCGGCGCGGTCTTCACTCCATCCATCAATGATGTGCCGGATTTCGATGTAAGACGCGAAAGAATCAGCGTGTTGAGCAGGAACACGGAGCCCAGGATGATCGTGGTCTTGGTCAGCACGTTGCCCATCTGCGCGCCGAAAAGCGCCTCGCCCATGCCGCCGCCGATACTTACGCCCAAGCCGCCCTCTTTAGGCTTCTGCAACAGGATCACCCCTGCCAACAAGAAACAAACCAATATTTCCAGAGCGAACAAAAACCCGATCAAAATCTGCATTGTAAATCTCCACTGCTCAAGGGCACAGCTTGCCCCAATGCGGTCAAAAATGCTTTTATAACAAAATAACTGCCCGGAGAGCAACTTCAAAGATTGAAAATTTATATAAATGAGCGCGATTCAATCAAGCTGAATCGCACCCAGTAAAACCGTGTGTAAAATAGTCAGGGTTTGAGGGTTTTTTAGGTTGACCCCTCTCCCCCTCCCCGCATACTATATACAACATACGCCAATCATGAAGATCATGAAGAGTCGGTGGGTTGCCGGTCTGCCCTATGGGATGGTGGTTACAACAGATGACCATGCTGAAATCGAAAAGGATAAAAACATGAAAACACGCAAAACCATGCTGATTAGAAGTGTGTTGCCGATCACCTGTGCCGGTATTGTGTTTTCGGCACAAGCCGTTTCCTACGTTTGGGACACCGCGCCGGGTGTTGTGGGCGCCGGCGACGGAGCCGTCACCGGCGGAACGGGGGATTGGAATACCGAAGCGGGCAACTGGACCACCGACGGGGGAGCGAATAACGTGGCCTGGCCGGGTAGCGGCACGGACAACGAAGCCGTTTTCGGGGGCACGCCCGGCACCGTGACCCTTCCGGCGGCAGGCGTGGCCGCCAACAGGCTGATCTTTAACACATCGTATACGGTCACAAACGCAACGCTGACCTTAAACGGCACCACGCCCACCATCACCGTGGGGCAGGATGTTTCCGCAAGCATATACGCTGCCGTCGCGAGCCCAGCCAGGGCCAATACCGACACGGGCCTGATTAAGGCGGGGCCGGGGCTTCTGGCACTCTGCAACACAAACCGGGGGTTCAAAGGCACAGCGATCATCAATGCGGGCACGCTCACGTTGAACGGACCCGATGTGAAGGGCGGCGCCTTGGGGCAACCGGGAGGTGGCCTGAACGGTATGCCGATCATTGTAAACAATGGCGGCACACTGGTGGTCAGCAACAACTGGCTCGTTGTTTTATGGGAGCCGATAACCGTGAACAGCGGAGGAACCCTGACGTTCCCGAAATTCGCACCGTCCGGAGAAATCGACTGCCATTACATGAACATGCTGACCCTGACCGATGCGCTCGTCAATGGAGACGGGCAGTTCCGCCTGGGCAACGGGGTCGGGAAGGTCACGGTGAACGCCGGCAGCGTCGGCTCGGTGATCTCCGCCGGCATCAACCTCGTAAAGAACAATAACGATCAACATGTCGCCATTTTCGATGTCGCAGACGGCAACGCCCTCCACGACCTCACCATCACCTCAACCATCCGCGATTGCTACACGACCATGCTGACGTGCTTGCCGGTCGTTAAGACCGGGTTGGGCACTCTGCTACTGGCCGGCGCCAGCAACTACACGGGCCCCACCATTGTCAGCAACGGCACCCTGCTGGTCAATGGCTCGCTGATGTCCACGAACACGGGACTGGTTCATGCCTCCGCCGGGCTGGGCGGCACGGGACGGCTGTCGGACGGCACGTTCACCCTCGCCAACGGCGCGACGCTGACCCCGGGCGACCCGGTGGAGAACGACGGCATCGGAACGCTGACGTTCTGCAATCTGACGCTCGCCAACGTCTGGTACCAGTGCGACTACGGGGCAGCGTCGTCAGATCACGTTAACGTGACCAACGCGCTGACCCTGCCGGACCGCCTCACCGTTTGCCTGAGTCCTGTCGGCGGCGCCCCGCTGCCCAGTGAAATTGTCCTGTTTTCGGCGAATACCTTGACCCGCACACCTGATTTCTCGAAATGGGAACTCATCGGCTGTGAAGGAACCGTGGCGATTCAGGACAACACCCGTGTGGTGCTCACCATCACGGGCGGCGACGCGAAAAAGCTTTATTACTGGGACGTCAACGGTGCCGCAACCGGCGCGGGCGGGACAACACCTTCCGGAAACTGGGATGGCGTTTCACTTGTCTGGAACACGGATTTCTACGGCGGCGCGGGCATTTTCACTAACCTCACCTCGGCGACGGATCTCCTCTGTTTCTCGGCGGGCTCAGAGGCCACGGGCACTTACCTTGTCGACCTGAGCGGGGGCACACGGTCGGCCGGCACCATGATGTTCAAAAACGGCGTGGCCACATTGACCAACGGAACGCTCGCCTGCGGCGTGTTTGACGTAAGAACCGGAACGGCAGACTTCCGGGCTACGGTCAGCGGCACCGGTACGCCCCTCGTCAAAAAGGGCGCGGGAACTCTTTTGCTCGCGGGCGACAACACCTCCTTCGCGGAGGGGTGGGTCATCAGCCAAGGGCAGGTGGCACTGAACCATACCAACGCGCTGGGGAGCGGCACAATCACGCTGGGCGACGCAAACTCGGACGACACACCGATCATGCTATGCGCCAATGTTCCAGGCCAGAAAATATTGAATCCGATTGTCGTCACCGCAGAAAGCACCGGCTCCGTGGCGATTAACGGAACCGGCAAGACGCTCGAGTACCATGGTTCGCTGACGCTGAACCGCCCCACGACGCTGGGCGGCGACACGGGAGACCGGTACGCCTACTTGGGCAAGATCAGCGGCGATGTGGGCGTGCTCACATTCGACTCTGACCGCATCACCCTAAATCAAGGTTCGACGAAAGCTAACGATTTCGTCGGGCGCGTGGTCATCACCCCCGGCAAGCTCCTCCAACTGAACAACTTTTACGGGCTCTCTTCCTCGCATGCCGTCGAGGTCAACGGAACCCTGACATTCGCTTTTGGATCCTTCTCGCCAACACGTCATTTTACCATCGGCACGTTGACAGGCACCGGTCGTGTGCAACCGGTTTCGGACGGGTCCACCAACCACCACTCAACCGTGCAAATCGGCGGGGATAACGGAAGCGGGACGTTCAACGGCACGCTGAACAACTGCTCTTACAATAAGTCGATCTTGAGCCTGCGAAAGGCGGGCACCGGCGTCCAGACGCTATCCGGAATCAACACCTATACCGGACCGACAACCATCAGCGCCGGCACGCTCAAGCTGGGCGTCGCCAACGCGCTGACCAACTCGGAAATCACGGTGGAGTCCGGTGCCACGCTCGACCTCGGCGGCGAGACGCAACACGTGAAGGCACTGGCCGGCACGGGTGGCACCCTGCGGGTGAATATCGCCGAAGACGGCCTGAGCTGCGATCAGGTGATCGTTCCCGGCGACCTGAACCTCGGTGGCCTTAATCTGGAGATCGCTGGCGCGGAGCACCTCAAACCCTCCAAAACATACCTTTTCGCATCCAGTTCGGGCGGCATCCGGAACGGCGTTTTCGCGCAGGCCGCTGTTCCTGCAAAGTGGTTCATCCTGTACACGCCGGTCGGCGCGCAACTGGAGTTTCAGCGGGGAACCCTTATCAGCCTACGATGAAGGTTGGTGACAGGGATGTGCGAGTCGAGTGCGTGTTTTGTGTATGCGCAGTCGGGCGCGGGCGTCCTCGCTCGTAGAACGTTGAACGTTGAACGTTTTTTTAACGCAGAGACGCAGAGGTTTTTATGGGACGGCGTCGCCGGGCGGGAGGGACGAGCGTCTGCTCGTCCGCGGGCAAGCAGACGCTTGCCCCTCCCAGTGCTTCGCGAGCCAAGACAGTAGCACTGGAGGGCTCGTGGGGACAGTCGCCCTCCAAATCATGTCAATCATGTCAATCGTGTCAAAAATAAAATCTGAAAACGAGCACATGTACGCGTCAGCCTTTCGCAAGACACGTTGTTGCGGGCGAGGACGCCCGCGCTCCCGACTCTATGCTCTCCTTTTCGCCAGAAACGCACGATCATCGCGCCCCCTGTCACTAACCGATTACGTGAACCGATTACGCGCTTGACTGTTGTAGGCGGAGAGGTTAATGTATGGGAACCTGTAACTCGACTGCTGATTAAGCCAGTAAAGCAAATAATCGTGTAAAGAGACGTGTTTTTTAGCTGGTAGTTGCCCATAACCCAGTTGAACCGCAGAACCTCGA
>Ga0255347_1002026_pt1 | contig 29988 bp, 18 predicted proteins | sample wastewater_treat_2_FD_192479 | JGI IMG/M metagenome (GOLD analysis project Ga0255347, IMG submission 192479) | Wastewater microbial communities from Lulu Island WWTP, Vancouver, Canada - plant24 | ecosystem: Engineered > WWTP > Wastewater > Unclassified | place: Canada: Vancouver, British... | reverse complement strand
ATAATATTTAGTCGGTGCTTATGGCAATGAGGTCACACCCGTTCCCATTCCGAACACGGAAGTTAAGCTCATTCACGTTGACGATACTTGGCTGGTGACGGCCCGGGAAACTAAATCAGTGCCGACATTATATACGTTATCGGAAGCTTACAGAGCTTCCGATTAATGTTATAAGGGCCATTAGCTCAGTTGGTTAGAGCATCCGGCTCATAACCGGACGGTCTGGGGTTCGAGTCCCTAATGGCCCACTGAAAAGCCTCACTGCAATCGCAGTGAGGCTTTATTTTGTTATTATGATCGTTGCAATCAGACATATGAATAAAAGTCCCTAGTCTATCCGATCGTGACAAATTCAAGTATTTCATTCGCTTCATTTCTGCTTATACCTTCGATCAGAAGAAGCTCATAGGTATTCTTGAAACCGCCATTCTGCTCTCGGAAGTCTATGATCCTCTGAGCAGTGTCTTCATCGATATGAGGCAGAAGCATTAATGTTTCAATATCTGCACAGTTGATGTCAATAGGCGCAGCTTCCTCCAGAGTAATGATATACTCTGTAGCTGGGATCTCTGCTTCGTTTTCAGCGGGCTCCTCATTGAAGTTATCGTCGTCGACGTCATAAATTGGTTCAATTACATAGATATGCTCCCGAATATCGGCGAATATAGCTTCACCGATACCATTGACGTTCATTATCTCCTCGATATTTCGGAAACTTCCGTTGTTTTCTCGGTAGTTTATGATCTCATCGGCAAGGACGGTGCCGATACCTTTCAGTTTAGAAAAATCCTCTGCTCCTGCGGAGTTTAAATCTATATAGATGAACTCTGTTGTTATCTCCGCGGGTCTTGTTGCAGCAGTTTTGGTAGTTGTAGTCTTATGTGTTTTGGTTGTTTTTTGTGTTGTGGTTTGCTTCAGTTTTTCAGTAGAAGCCGTAATAGTTTCATCAGTGTAGGGTTCTATTATAACAGTAGTTGTGTTTTTCTTTGTATCACTGGCATGAAAGTAGAAGGTGGCTGCACCTACTACTGACGCTGAACAAATGAAATAGAGCAGATATTTTCCGAATGATTTATTATTCTTCAAAATATCACCTCTGTACTTATGATAGCATATAAACCGACAAAAATCAACAAAAATCGACATATATATGCTTAAAAAAGCTGATCCCCATAAGGGCGACACTCGTACAGAAGTTTTACGGGTGATATTGAGGGAAACCCTTTTGAAAAAGGGTTCTCCCTCAAACTCCCTTCCTAAAACTTTTAGCATTAAATTTAGCCCCAGAAGGGCGCTCCTGGTAATATTACCGATTATCACATTTATATGGAACGCCCTTCTGGGGCTAAATTCAGTTATAAAGTCTTTGGAAAAGGGGTTCGGGGAAAGAACCTTTCCTCAGAAAGGTTTGTCCCCGATGATTACCTATAAACTTCTATATAAGCACCGCCCTTAGAGAGATCAGCTTTTCTTTTTACATGGGATACCTTTTGATATATTTCTTTCCGCTGACGATGAAGCGTAGTGTGAGAAAATCGTCATCAAGCTCAGCTGATACGATCTCGGCATCTCTTATCTTCATTATCTTTGAAAGCTCTTTTATCTCTTTCTCGGTGTAGTCATAGAAATTATCCGAGGTAAAGAGTACGCTTCCCATCATTGAATTCACCTCTGCAAGGCAGTTTTTTTGCTCGTCCGACAGTGAATTATTGCAGGGGCGGAGAAGAAATACATCCGGATCGCTGAGGAAAGCGCGTCCGTTGAGCTGTCTGCGGAAAACCGTGTTCAGTATGGAGTTCCTTGTGCTTATTCTCTCGCGGTGCATGAGCCTCATGTGAGGCTTATCGTTCCAGTCAAGACTTACATCGCAGCCTATACGGCAGTAGTCCGCCTTTCCGAAGGCAGAAGCCAGCGGAACTCCGCAGGCGAGAATAAGTGCGTCACCTGCACATTCTCGGAGAAAACCCATAGCTTCAGACATTATCTGTCCTCTGGTCTTATCGGGACGGGGGATAATGCAGGCAGCATAGAGGAAGTCCAGCTTCAGCAGCTTGTAGCCCCATTCATTGACGATGGTGTTAATCACGAACCTGATGTACTCCCGCACCTCAGGGTTATAAATATCAAGTGCATAGAATCCGCTCCAGTTTGAGCCGCCCTTGACATAGCCGTTATCGCTGTCAAGGAGGAGCCATTCCTTGTTGTTCCTGAACAGCTCCGAGTCCTCCTCACAGACGAAGGGTGCAAGCCATATTCCGGGAGTAAGCCCGGCTTCTCTTATATCATCGGCGGTCTTTTTCATCAGCTTCGGGAACTTGTTCTTGTCCACTGATAGCCAGTCACCGACTGCGGTCTGCCAGCCGTCATCTATCTGGAAAACATCGGCTTTAAGGGTGAGGGCATTAAGACCGATCAGGTCGTTCCTGATAGTCTCCTCGTCTATGTCCTGATAGTGGTCATACCAGCTTGTATAGCCGAAAATTGCATTTTCTGTGCGGGGCTTTATGTCAATGGCGGAGAAGTAGCCGTCAAATACCTCCTTCTCACTTCCCTCGGTGATATAGAGCCTGAGCGCCTGCCATTCGCTGTTTATAGTCAGTCCCTCGCAGTCCTTCTGGGCGCAGATAAAGCCCTTGTCAGTCTGTGTGATGAACTGTGTAAAGCCGCTTTGCTCGGCAAGAGAGCCGAAAAAGCAGTATCTACTGTCATTTCGGATATATCCGTAGGACCAGCCGTGCATATCGTCCCCGTAGGAGCTGAAATTGTAGTCGCCGTACTGTGAGAAGGCGTATTTGTTGCGGATAGCCGAAGGAATATGGCTGATACCGTGCATCTTATCACTTACACTGTGCTCCACGGAGTCGGTCCAGGACTGATAGCCGTTGAGGAATATCCTGTCATCATCGGAGAAATCGTACTCAAAGAGCGCCAGTATCTTCATTATGGTTATTTCCTTGTTGGAGCTGACGGTGACAGAGAAAACATCGCCTTCTGTTGAAATACCCAGCTCCATACGGTCATTCCTGAGGGAGCTTGAGGTGATAGCCATGAAGTCGTCGTCGCCGTCCTTGTAGAGAAATTGCAGGGTTTTGAATTTAAGCATTTTTACTGCCCTCCTCGATACGGGTTATGACTTTCTTTTCATTATAGCGCAGGAATACCAGTCCGCCCATCAGACATAGGACCGCAGCCAGTATAGCAGTGAGTCTGTAGCCGAGACCGTAGCCGCTGCTGCCTTTATCGGCGTCACTGTTAATAAGGGCGATACTTGTGAACATGAGCATTGCAAGGGACTGTCCCAGCTTGAATGCAAAAGTTCGTGCCGCGTAGAACATACCCTGACGGCTTTCGCCTGTGTCCAGCTTGTCCGCCTCGGAGATGTCAGCCACAACAGCCTGTGGAAGAATACCAAGTATCGCCATGGGTACAGCTGCCAGAACAGCGATGATAACGCCGTATACCATAGCAGGTATACCGATGAGACCTGCGGCGGCTGTAACGAGAAATGCAAATGAGAAGAAAAGGAATGCAAAGGCTATGAGTTTTTTCTTTCCCATTTTCTTCGAGAAAATATTGACCAGGGGATAGAAGGCAAGGGATACCACTGTCATTATTGCGAACAGGGGGAATGTCATGCCAGAGCCCAGTCTCAGAAGTACAGTGATATAGAAGGACAGACCTGTCTGGAAAAGGGTGAGACCTATCCAGTAGAGTATATCCGAGCAGACAAAAATGCGGAAGTCCTTGTTCCTGAAGGTCGCAAGGAGAGACTTGAACGCCGTGCTCTTGCTGGGAGTAGTGTCCGCATATTCGTTTTCGTCGATGAGGAACGCAGGCACCAGCATACAGATGACTGCAACTGCCGCCAGAATAGCGATAGTCACTCTGAAGCTTGCGGCATAGCCGAGACTTTCAAGGAAAAATCCTGCAATATTCGGCACCAGATAGGCGATAGCCGTTCCGAAGAAATAGGTGACGGAAATGAATGTGGACAGATTTATCCTTGTGTTCTGAGTGCTTCCCAGCTCGGGGATAAGAGCGTTATAGGGGGTGCAGTAGCAGGTCATGCAGAAGTAGAACATCATTGCAAAGACAAAGAGAAATACTGCATTTCCCATACTCTTTTCGCCGAATGGAGAGACGAACATGAGGACAGTTACTATGCCGAAGGGCACAGCCGCAAAGCGCATAAATGGTATGCGTCTGCCCAGCTTATGCTTCAGCGAGTCGGATTTTCCCGCGATATATGGGTCAGTAACTGCGTCGAAGATACGTCCGAAGGCAGTTATGATACCGATGGCGGTGAGACCGATGAAAGTTCCCTTAGGTATGAACAGGAGCTGACCCTTGTCCAGCTCTTCCTGGCTGGGCTGATAGAAGAACACCAGCCAGTTGGCGATAATGCCCGAGAGCAGGGACCAGCCCAGCTGACCGATGGCGAATATCCATAAAACCTTGTTTGTCGCAGTCTTTTTCGTCGACATAAAGACACCTCATTCCTTTCTGAGAAAGAAAACGGCAGCCTCGATTATCATGCTTAATTCCTCCTCAGCGTGGGAGAAGTCGTCATTGGGGAGGAGCTCTCCCTGAATGAGCTTCTTGCTGAGTTCCATGAGCGTATGTGCGAATGAAAGGTAGAACATCCTTATATCGGGGATCTCGCGGACAGTTCCGTCGGCGATACCCATCATGTATGAGTTCTCGAATACGGGGTAGAAATTGATGATAGACCGCTCGTATTCCTTGAGATCCTTCTTGGGTATATCCTCTGAAATGAGAAGGAGGTCAAATTCGGACAGGAGCCGCATGAAGCCCGGGTGAGCTTCGTAGAGGACGATGAACATTCTCATCAGGTCGTTGAGCTGCTTTATGCCCGACTGTGAAAGGAAGACCTCGGACTCGAATATGCCGCTGAACATCTTATTGAGTTCATTCCACATATAGGTCATTGCTTCGATGGTGATGCCGTTTTTTGTTCCGAACCAGCGATAGAGAGTAGCAACGCCGATACCGCATTCGTCAGCGATGTCGGTCATTTTTACTGAGTCGATACCGTTTTTGAGAAAGAGCTGGGCACTTACCTCAACCGCCTTCTCATACCGCTTATTTTTTAAGCTATCGTGAGAAATTTCATTTTCCACTTGACAAACCTCCTTTTTTGTGATAGACTATATATCAAATGATAGACAACCTATCAATCTTTTGAATAATTTTAACATATTTCACGAACTTTGTCAAGAGTCTGGAGGCGATTTTATGGACAGATCCAAATTTATTTTTGAAAACGAGATCTCTGAGCGTGCCTATAAGAAGGCAGTGAAGAACAAGGCTAAGTTTATCCGCAAGTACGGAGATGACACGGACGCTGTCTATCATCTCGCTCCAAAGCCTGCACCCGCTATCGGAAAGGCTCTCGGAGTACAGCAGCTTGTGCTGTCGGACAGCAGCGAGTGCAGATTTGACGGGAAAAGTCTCGTGATCGGAAATATCCGCATGGGCTTCGGGCACTACCGCATATCCATGGCGATAGCCTCTGCGGCGCACTCAATGGGCTATGAGCCCTACTGGTTCGACCTGCATTCCTTTAAGGATGCAGCCTGCGGAAAGATCATCGCAGAGCAGAATGACCTATACTCTATGGGCTCACGGCTGTCTCAGAGGTTCGGGCTTTTCAACAAGCTTGTCTGGGAGCCTCTCAACAGCGAGGGGTTCAGAAAGCTGACCTACAACAGCTCAGACCAGAAGACCGCAGAGCTGATGACGCCCGTATTCCGCGATCTACCGAAGGATATACCATTTGTTGCAACTCATGTGTGGCCCTCACAGGCGGCAGTACACGCAGGACTCACCCATGTGGTGAACGCCATTCCCGATAACTGGCCTATGGGACTTCACCTCTCTGAGGGAGCTATCCATACGGTGCAGACTCCGTCCTCCTATCTTGGTTACCGTGCCCTGAGAGGTATGGACAAGAAGCGCCAGCTGAAGCCGATGCCGAAGCAGGCTATTGTCTACACAGGGCATTACATCGACCACGAGTTGGTGTCTAACATCGAAAGAGACTGCATAAAGCGCGTATACAGGGCGGCAGGCGGCAAGACCAAGCGCTGGCTCATGTCCGTAGGCGGTGCAGGAGCACAGAAGGAGATATTTGCGGCAGTTATCCGCAAGCTCCTGCCCGAAATAAAGGCAGGAAGGGCAGCTCTGTTTATAAATGTGGGGGATCATGCTGCGGTGTGGCGCGATCTTCTTGCCGAGATACCTCAGATGAAGGCGGTCCTTCATGAGCATTTCGACGACTTCAAGGAGACCCAGCGCTTCTGTTCAGAGGTGTATGAAAGGGAAGTCAGCGGTATCCACGTATTCTGCCACTCGGATATATTTGCAGCGGTTTACTCCACAAACCTGCTGATGAGGTGCAGCGACATACTCATAACCAAGCCCAGTGAGCTGGCGTTCTATCCCATACCCAAGCTGATGATAAAGCGTGTAGGCGGTCATGAGGCGTGGGGAGCTATCCGTGCTACGGAGATAGGCGACGGTACCTATGAGTGCACCACTCCTGCCGAGACCATCGCAATGATAGACATGATACAGAAGGGCGGCGACATTATCGAGAAGATGTGCAAGCATATCATCACTGCAAGGAAGGCGGGGATCTATGACGGAGCATACCATGCGGTAGAGCTTGCAGTCGGTTCTGATAAGTGATACTATCGTGCTTTAAGCGGGTATGTAATAATAATGTTATCAGTATAGCGGAAAGCACGTATCACCGATACAGAAAATATAATTAAGCAATTTTTGGTCAAAAGTGCGCAATTATTGATATTGTATTGAAAAGCTCGCGGAATTGCCTGTTTCAGGGGATTTCCGCGGGCTTTTTCAGCATAAAAGTGCTATTATTGCGGCAGGAATCTTTCTTGACTTTTTATTGGAAATAAGTTATAATTAATTCAAGTTTTAATGTGCTTTTGTGTACATATTGATTAAATTATACCGATGCGTTAATTTTAATTTCTCCATTGTTAGTTTCGCACAAATCTTGCAGCTTCAAGATGTGCGAAGTGCCGATTTTTTGCGTATCTTCGGATTGTCCACCTGATATGTAAAAAGTAGGTTGTTTTATTTTTTTATGCACGGTATAATAATAATGGAGAAATTTGATTTTACAAAGGAGTGATGTAAATGAAATCAACAACGATCTTCGGAAAAATGCTGTCTGCTGTAACTGCTGCGGCATTGCTGTTCACAAGTACAGCAGTATTTTCCGGAAATTCACCTCTTGAAGCTTCAGCAGCTGGTGCGGCTGTCATCGATACTACTGATGAACACCAGACCATCAGAGGCTTCGGAGGTATCAATCTTCCCGAGTGGGCAGGTTCCGATATGACCGATGCACAGGTGCAGAAGGCATTCGGAAACGGGGAGGACGAGCTTGGTCTCACTATCCTTCGTGTTTACATCAGCGATGATTCAAATGCGTGGAAGAATGCTGTTCCTACAGCTAAGAAGGCACAGGCTCTGGGAGCAACGGTATTCGCTTCTCCCTGGTATCCGCCCGCTTCCATGCGCAATACCGTCAACGGCGGTATCACAGGCGGCAAATATCAGCTCAGAAAGGACAAATGGTCTGATTATGCCAATCATCTCAACAGCTATATCAAGTATATGGAGGGACAGGGAATAGACCTCTATTCCGTATCTATCCAGAATGAGCCTGACTATGCTGAGGAATGGACCTACTGGAGCTCAAGTGATATGACATCATTTATCGCCCAGTACGGAAAGCAGATAAAGGCAGGCACAAATGCAAAGCTCATGTCTCCGGAAAGCTTCCAGTACAGAAAGGAAATGTATAATTCTATCCTCGGAAACAGCCAGGCTTTTGCAAATACCGACCTCTTCGGTACTCATTTCTACGGCACCAGCCGCAACGATATGGACTTCCCCGCACTTGAGAACTGCGGAAAGGACATCTGGATGACAGAGGTATATGTACCGGATTCATCCTCTGATGCTGACCTTTATCCTCAGGCTCTCCAGGTATCAGAGAATATCCATAACGGTCTCGTTGTGGGTAATATGAATGCCTATGTATGGTGGTTCATCAGAAGAAAATACAGTCCCATGAAGGAAGACGGCAATATCAGTAAGCGCGGCTACTGCATGGCTCAGTATTCAAAGTGGGTACGCCCCGGCGCAGTTCGTATCGGCGCTACAGAGCAGCCCAACAGCAACGTTCTCGTTTCTGCATACAAGAATACAGACGGAACTATCGCTATTGTTGCTATCAACAAGAATAAGAGCGATGTAAATCAGGAATTCCAGATGGCAAGCGGAGAGACTCTCTCATATGTTGACAGCTATACAACATCTGCTTCCGGAAACCTTAAGAAGAATGAGCTCTCAGCAAGCGGAACAAGCTTCTCGGCTACACTTCCTTCAGAGAGCGTTACCACATTCGTTCTCTCAGGCGAGGGCGGCGGACAGGATCCCTCACAGGTCCTCGACGATGACGGATACTACTTCCACGACACCTTTGACAGCTCCACAAACAGCTGGACCGGCAGAGCAAGCGAAACAATTGAGGTGGCTGCCGGCAAGGGCATGGACGGTACAGGCGCCATCAATGTTTCCGGCAGAACAGCTACATGGAACGGCGCTGCTAAGTCTCTCAGCTCCAGAACATTTGCCGCAGGCAGCGAGTTCAGCTTTGCTGCAAACGTAAGGTATGACAGCGGTCCTGCCGAGCAGGGCTTCCAGCTCTCTCTCCAGTACTCTGACGGCACCGAGACAAAGTATGCTCAGATAGCCGCAGGAAAGGCTGTAAAGGGCGAGTGGATGCAGCTTGCGAATACAAATTACACCATTCCCGCAGGCGCAACAGATCTCAAGCTCTACGTAGAGACTGACGAAAACGATTCCGATTATATCAGCTTCTTTGTTGACGAGGCTGTGGGAGCTCCCGCAGGTACAGTCATCAAGGGTGCAGAGCCTCCCAAGCAGGTCATACTGGGCGATGTGAACTTCGACGGATCAGTTGATTCTCTCGATATGATCGCTGCAAGAAAGGGCATCATCGCAGGAAACCTCACAGGCTCAACTCTCAAGGCTGCTGACGTTGACCAGAACGGCAAGTTCGAAGTGGCAGACCTTGTAAACATTCAGAAGTTCATTCTCGGCAAGATCACACAGTGGCCCGAGCCCGAGATAGTTATCCCTCCCGAGCCTCAATACGACTCAAAGTGGGATACATATCAGGAGACAGCCTCCTCACAGTATATCGACTTCTACAAGAGCTCAATCAAGCACATGGGCAACACCTACAGACTTGACAAGAAGCTTGCAGGCGCTGAAAACGGCGATCCTCTTACAATAGCTTACCTGGGCGGCTCTATCACCGAGGGCAAGAACTACACAACACCTTTCTCCAACTATGTAAAGAACACCTTCGCAAAGGGCAGCTTCAAGGAAGTCAACGCAGGTCTTTCGGGTACCTCATCTGTTGTAGGTCTCGTAAGAAGCGAGCAGGAGATAGTTGCTCAGAATCCTGACATCATCTTCCTGGAATTCTCAGTAAACGACCACGAGGACATCATGTACAAGAAGTGCTTCGAGAGCTGTATCAAGAAGTTCCTCGACCTTCCCAACGAGCCTGCTGTTATCGTACTTATCACAAGGGCACAGGGCGGCTTCTCCAGCCAGAACCAGATGTACCCCATCGGTAAGAACTTCGACATTCCTGTTATCAGTATGGACGACGCTCTTACAAAGGCATTCAACAGCGGATTCCTCAAGGCAAGCGATTACTACACTGACGAGTATCATCCTCATCAGAAGGGCGGACAGCTCATCGCTGACTGTCTCGGATACTTCTTCCGTCAGGCTATGAAGACCGAGAACCGTTCAAGCTCATACGCTCTGCCCTCTAAGGCAGTTTACGGCTTCGAGTACGCTGACTGCGTAAACATCAATCCCAAGAACATGACCGGCTTCAACGCAGGTTCATGGACATCGGGAATGGGCTATAACAGCAGTCCTTCACTGAACTACTCATACACCCTCAACGGCGGAAGTCCTATGACCTTCAAGGCACAGGGCAAGGGTCTTATCATCGTATTCAAGGCTAACAGCTCAGGTATGGGCAGCATCAATGTTACTGTAAACGGCAAGACCACAAAGGTCAACGGCAGCAAGCAGTACACATGGGGCGGTCCTGACGCAGAGCTTGGCTACTATCAGGATACCACAGGCGAGCTCGATGTTTCCATAACAGGAAGCGGACAGTTTACCATCTGGGGCATGGGTCTCATCAAGTAAAACATATTTTAAAAGCTCCGACTTTACGTCGGAGCTTTTTTCTGTCAGATGATATGAAAAAGCACAAAAAACTATTGATTTTTTGGAGAAAATAAGATAAAATGTTCTTAGAGTATAATTGATAATTGTGGGGTGACTTATTGAAGTTTAATGCAATGATACCTGAACTGACTGTTGCTGACATTGAGCGGACCAGGGATTTCTATGTGGGAGTGCTGCAATTCAGAGTAGAATATGAAAGACCCGAGGATAGATTTATTTTCCTTTCATACGAGGGTATACAGATGATGTTCGAGCAGGAAAACGGTCACTGGAAAGTGGGGAAGCTTGAATATCCTTTCGGACGCGGAATTAATTTTGAAATGACCGTATCTGATGTGGAGGCTGTATATAAACGGCTTTCAGACGCAGGTATACGCCCCTTCAGAGAGTTACAGGTCAGCCGCTACAGAAGCGGTAATGAGGACATCGTTCAGAAAGAGTTTCTGGTGCAGGATCCTGATGGCTATCTGCTAAGATTTACTGAGTGAAGTATAAATATTTTTTCGTGAAAAGAGGTTTTGAAGATGAACAGACTAAAAAAAGTGCTTGCAGCGGCAAGCACAGCGGCACTGATCGCCGCAGCCTGTCCGCCTGTACAGTCCTTTGCGGTGGTGTCCGCCGACTACGCTGACAGCTTCGGCGAGGTCATAAGCGGCGGAGACTATACGATCATGGTGCGTCTCAGCGGCAAGTACATAACGGCTGCAAGTGACGGCAATGTCCACCAGTGGGAGAAACTGGGGGACAATTCTCAGGTCTGGCATATCGAGAGTGAGGGGAACGGAAAATGCTGCATACTCTCGGGAAATGACAGAAGTCTTGCCATGACCGTAGAAAACGGGGACTCCACCAACGGAAACAACATTTATCTCTCGGAATACAAGGACACAGCTGCTCAGCACTTTATCCTCCACAGGACCGATGACGCCTACTATATTACAGGCGAGTGCTCGGGAAATGCTGCCCTTGACGTATACGACATCAGCCATGACAACGGCGCCAATATCGACCAGTGGGACTATTGGGCAGGCGAGGGACAGAAGTTCTATATCCGTCCCGTTGGCGGCGACTACAGCTTTATCCGCGGCGATCTTAACTTTGACGGCTCCGTTGACATCTTCGACAGGACTATCATGCAGAATGGCGTCATAGCAGGCTTTGACGATACTATGGCTGCCATAGCCGATATGGACGGCAGCGGCAGTGTCAATGCTGCCGATCTGGTGCTGCTCAGTCAGTTCATGCTTGGCAATGCTGCGGACATACAGACCTACAGCACTATCTCTACGGAAAAGCCCGATGTTGCTTATCTTTTTGCCTACTTCCTCGGAAATGCTCCCGAGCAGGAGAGACTCTCATATGCGGTGAGCACCGACGGCTACAACTTCAAAGCCCTCAACGGCGGAAGGGCTGTATGGCAGTCCAGTGTTGGTACCGAATGTCTCCGTGATCCCTACATTTTCAAAGGTGAGGACGGGCTCTACTATCTGCTGGCTACGGATATGAAGTCCTCACTGGGCTGGAACAGCAACAGGAATCTGCTCAGCGCAAAGTCTACCGATCTGGTACACTGGTTCGACGAGACCAGCATTGAAATAGCGAACAAATATCCCCTTATGCAGGGCGCTGACCGTGCATGGGCTCCACAGGCTATATACGATCCAGAGAAGGAGTCCTATATGATATACTTTGCGGCAAGAGTCCCGAACCGCGACAGCAGGACGATAATGTACTACGCCTACAGCAAGGATATGAAGAAGCTGGACACCGAGCCTCAGCTCCTCTTTGCGCCTAAGAACGGCAATGACGCCATTGACTCTGATATAATCAATGTGGGCGGCAAGTACTATATGTACTACAAAAACGAGACCAACAAGCGCATTTACCTTGCAACTGCCGATCACGCCAGCGGTCCCTATACCGAGATAAAACAAGTCTCAGAGGGCAGTCTTGGCGTTGAGGGACCCAACATCTACAAGCTCATAGGTCAGGACAAGTGGCTCATGATGTCCGACGCATACGGCGACGGCTATTACGTTATGCAGGAGACCACCGACCTTACCAATTTCACCACCGTCAGCAAGGGCAATTACAGCTTCAACTTCACTCCCCGTCACGGCTATGTTATACCGATAAATGCGGACCAGTACACGGCGTTGATAAACGCCTATCCCTCCGCAGGTCTCACTACGCTGAACACAGGATTCAGATCATTGAATGTAAATGTGGGGCTGGGAGAGAATATGTCCGAAGTGCCAAGGCTCCTCACAGCGGAGTACTCCGACGGCGGTACCTGCGATATGAGTTTTGACTGGGCAGGGCTTTCATATATGGTGGACACCTCTCAGCCGGGAGTTTATCAGGCTCAGGCAAAGGTGAAGTCCAGCTCGGAGCTTTACGCAAATCCCTTTATAAACGAAAGAGCCGACCCCTATATCGTTGACGGCGAGGACGGCTATTACTACTTCACAGCCTCTTATCCTGCCTATGGCAGCGTGGACAAGGGCTATGACCGCATTATCCTCAGACGCAGCAATACCGTTGGCGGACTTGCCTCTGCAGAGGAAAAGACTATCTGGAAGGCCCATTCAAGCGGTATACTCTCCAAGCATATCTGGGCTCCCGAAATGCACAAGATAGGCGGTGCCTGGTATATGTTCTTTGCGGCAGGTGCAAGCGACAACATCTGGGCGATACGTCCCTATGTGCTCAAGTGCGACGGTGACCCATATAACGGAAACTGGACGGAGTGCGGTCAGATGCAGGCTTCTTCGGGGGACACTGAGTCATTCAGAGGCTTCTCACTGGATATGACCTATTTTGAAAACAACGGCAAGCACTATGTTATCTGGGCGGAGATAAAGGGCGACTCCTCTCTGTTTATGGCGGAGATAGATCCCTCAGAGCCCTGGAAGCTCATTTCCAAGCCCATTATGCTCACCAAGCCCGAGTACAACTGGGAGCTGGTGAATAACCGCGTTAACGAGGGTGCAGCAGTTCTCAAGACCGATAATAAGGTCTATGTGTTCTTCTCGGCTTCGGGTACGGGCTCAGAGTACTGCGTGGGAAGAATGGAAGCGGATATAAACGCCGACCTTATGAATATAAACAGCTGGAAGAAGCTGAGCTATCCTGTGCTCCAGACCGCTGACCTCAGCGGACAGTCGGGTCCGGGACACAACTGCTTCGTAAAGGACGAGAAAGGAAATCTGCTCATAGTTTACCACGCCCGTCCCTCATCGCACTCGGATCAGAAGTGCGGTACCTACAACAAGGACCCCCTTTACGATCCGTGCAGACATACCCGCATAAAGCGTGTGGCATTTGACGGAAACGGTGATCCCGTTATCAACCTCAGCGATGAGGCGGAGCTTGCTCCGCAGAATAAGGACATCACGGTCAACATCGTAGTGGGATAAAAAAAGACCTGCTTCACATCAGTGTGGAGCAGGTCCGTTTTTTATTGTGTTATAAGCATTTTTCTCAGGAGGATTATGTCATAGATGTTTATTTCAGTGTCCTGACAGAGGTCGGCTGCCTCCCAGTCGGCAAGGTCACCGTTGCCAAGGAGGAACTGCTGTACCGTTACAAGATCGGAAACATTCACAGTTCCGTCCTTGTTGGCGTCACCCATGAGCTTTGACGGAGCAGATTCTGTAGTAGTAACGGGTGTCTTTGTGACGTATTTTTCTTTCAGTGCAAGAAGATTACTATGGAGCTCATTGTCTTTCATTTTATAGGTCTTTCTGTCATAGTGGAGGTCGGTAACGTCCCACATTACAGGACAGATACCGCCCCTTGAAAGAGCTGCTTCACATACTGATGTGAGATAGCGGCGGACAGACTCAGGCTCCTTGTTGTCCTTGGTAGCGCCGTACTCGCCGATGATAACGGGGATCCCCTTGTCCACAAAGGTGGTCTTGACAAGGTCCATCTGCTGCTTCAGCTCTGCAAGCTCCGCGTCGCTGCCCCAGGTATAGGCTGATTTGCCCCAGTCGGCGTCCTCGGTGAGGATAGTGAAGGTTGAGGGAGTGTAGTAATGCACCGATACAGCGCAGCGTCCTGCGGGATCAGTGGGCATTTTGAACAGAGGATCGCAGGTCAGGTCGATGGAGGTGTTGTAGCCCGATATGAGCAGATGACGCTTAGCATTATTGCCGCCCGAATTTCTGACGATGTCAACGAAGCTCTGGTTCACCTCGTTCACATAGCCGAAGCTTTCAGCCTTGCCGTTGGTGCTGCCGCTCCACTGGTTCCACACATCGTTCCAGCCAAGCTCCTCGTTCTGAGACTCGAAAATAAGCTTGTCGCCGTAGTCCTTGAACTCATCGCTTACCTGAGTCCAGATAGCATTGTACTTCTTCATGACATTGTCGTGATCGGTGGGGAGCTTTTCCAGCCAGCCGCCGTCCCAGTGAAGGTTCAAGATAACGTAGAGGTCGGCGTCCAGAGCCCAGTCTGTGACCTGTTTTACCCTCGCCATGTATTTATCTGAGATAGCAAAGCTTCCGTCCTTTGACATCATATTGGACCATGCAACGGGGATACGCAGTGAGTCAAAGCCCTCTGCGGCATATCCCTTGATGAGGTCCTCGGTAACAGTGGGGCTTCCCCATGCAGTTTCGTAGGCATTAGGTGTGCCGTCGCCCCACTGTTCTATCCAGTCACCCGAGGATTCAAAGGTATTTCCAAGATTGATACCTATTCCCATGTCATTGACTATCTCCATGGTCGTCATGTCGCGCATAGGCTGTGCAGCCCTTGTGTCTGCCGCTGAATAGCTCCCGAGAAGAGAAGCGGCCATAACGGCAGAGAGAGATGTGGATATAATTTTTCTGATCATAAAAATTCCTCCATTTTTAGTATCCCTGTAAACGAACTTAGTTACCCAAGAACATTATAGCACTTCCAGCACGAAAATGCAACACAATTTTAATATTATTCTTGCGAATTAAGTATAAAAATTGTTATATACATGAATGAATGTTTATAAACTGCACCTATAGTGTATAAAAACATGGTGCAGCAGGCGCTGCACCATGAATTTAGTCTTCAAAATCTTCTATAAGTCCAAGTAGCTTCTTCTGTATTTCCAGAGCGTCATTGACGGTAAGACCGTCTTTGCTGCCTGCAACATCACCGTTTATACGTCCCTGAGCCATGAGGTGGTGTGGGTCGGAGCCATTGTCGCCGTATTTATCGGGATTGGAGATCGCCTGCATTATGAGTATAGCGTCAGCCAGCTCTACTATCCCGTCGCAGTTTGTATCGCCGCGGAGTTCCGATGACTGCGGGGAGGCAGAAACTACCTCAAGGAGGTTGGCTATATCCATCATGGAGCTTATACCCTCGGGAGTTGTCACCTTAACGGAGTATTTGCCCACGCTTGTGCTGTCGGGAGAATCGTTGGTATATTTCTGAGCAGTGGCGCCTTCAACGGGCACGCCGTCATGATACCAACGGAAGCTGAGGTCGCTTCTGCCTGTCATCACATAGAGGAACAGGCTGTCGGAGTCCTTTATCCGCAGATCGTGGTACGCTGTGTAGGTAGTTATGGCTGCTGGGATCTCCACGTTCTTTGCGGTCATGTCTCCCAGCAGCTTCCAGTCGTTGGCACTGTCCTGGAGGAACAGGCGTACTGAGTCGACAGAAGTGCCCGGCTTTAGTCCCATGACCTCATAGGGCACCCTGAACTCCACCATTCCGTCCTTCCATTTGCACTGACAGCCTGCGTAGGAGTCATGATCGAAGTAGATGAAGCCGTTATCGGCATAGTAGAGCCAGTATCGCTCGCCGCCGCTGTAGACCTCAAGATTGTACACAGGTGCAGCGGCGGCGTCAGACATCTTTCCCATAACGTATATAGCATTATCGTCAGCTTTCAGAGACATGGACTGTCCCTCGGCGGAATTTATAATGTTATCTTCCTTCCACTCGCGGGGATTTGACATGGTGCCGTCGGCTATGGTCACACCGTCAAGGGTAACAGGAGCAACACCGCTCTGAATTCCCAGTATAATGTTCTTCTGGTACATATCGTTATCAGTGCCGTGCTTGTCAGACTTTTCGATCTTTACGGTACCCATGCGGTTAGCGCCAAGCTGAGGATCCCACACGCCCTCGTTGGCAAATCTGATACCGTATTTAGGGTACAGAGGGGGAGTGCAGTAATAGTTAGTACCGGTTTGGACCTGTGGAGTTATTCTCAGGTAGATGTTCCAATCGCCTGTTGCTATATTGTCGGGAAGCTTTATGGAAATATCGTTGTCGATATGCCTCTCAGTATCCCATTCCGTGTCATTTTTGAATCTGACGTTGGTACTGTATATCACGCCGTCCTTTTCAAGGATAACGGACTGCGTCGTGGGGAAGACCACCTCGCCGAAGCCGGTGTTTTCCAGGGAGAAGTTCATTCTCAGGTCGCCGCCCTGAAGGGCTTTTGCAGTATTCTCAGCCTTTCTTACCACAAATCGGTAGCCCAGATGGTCGCGTATGAACTGAAAGACGGTCTGACCGTAGTATGCGGAATTATCAATGCCCTCCACATCATACTCACTGCCGAAGGTGTAGTCCTTGTAAAGCTGGAAGATATTGCTGTTTATGTAGCTGAGACGGGTCTTGTACATCTCGGGGATGGCGTTTTCGGGGAGGTAGGTGCCGAACTGCTTGGCGTAGTCGATATTTCCCGAGAATTCGCCGCCGAAGTAGGTGTGGTGAGTGACTCGGCTGAGCCATTCGGTCTCGGTCTCGCGGTCTGCATAGGTGCCAAGGTCACTGTCGCTGCCCATATAGCCGTCATCGTATAGTCCCACGCGGTCCAGGTCGAGTATACAGGGGAAAGGATCAACAACTTCATCTCTGCCGGAGAAGTCATACTTTTTGTAGTATTGTTCATCTGCCAGGTCGGAGCGCTTAAGCCCCATCAGTTGAGCGAAGGTATCGGGAGTTCTCACGGTTACGGGCACAGGCTTGGGAACCGCATTGAGCATGGCTTGCAGCAGCTTTACCTTGTAGTCAACGGAGGTGTACTTGCCGCCGTGCTGTTCGCCCCATTTTCCAACGAAGCCGCTTTCCACATAGGCGAGAATGTCCGCATTGTCAGAGAGTATCCTGCTCTCCTTTATCTGCTTTATGTGGGCGAGAACCTGATTGAAGTCGGCGGGCTCGGGATCATCCTTGCCGTTGGCGTCATAGCGGAAGCGCACAGCTATCATACAGCCGTTCTTGCGGCAATTGTCAAAGGTCTGACGCCATGAATCAAAGAAAGTCTTGTCCAGATCGTAGTCCTTGCCCTCGGTATAATTGCCGTCCGCGTCGGTGGTGCCGTTCATTCCCGAGGAGAAGGCTCCGATGTCGATAAAAAAGAGAACGAGACTTCCCGTGGGACTGTAAACAGGGGTACTGCCCGGCTTGCATACTGCCCATACCGTATTGGTGTAGCCTGCGCCCGGATTCTGTATAGTCTCTACGGACTCGGTGTAGTTGATGCCGCTGTCCGCCATTTCGTTCTCAGCAGCCGCAGACGATATCACAGGCATTGCAGAGAGGAGAAGTGAAGCGGTAAGCAGTGATGAGATGAGTTTTTTCATAGTATTTTCCTTTCTGTTAAAGAACAGGCGCTTCCACCGCGTGAAAGCGCCATGCTGTTCAGTTGATATATTCGGGAGAGATCTTCAGCTCACCTGCTGTGATACGCTCTCTGAGCTTTTCGATGGGAACAGGCTTGCTGAACAGATAGCCCTGTGCGCGGTCACAGCCTATGGTGCCAAGGAAGCTGAACTGCTCGGCAGTCTCAACACCCTCGGTCAGGGACAGCATATGGAGCTGCTTTGTGAGACTTACGATGTTCTCAAGGATAGGACGAGTCTTTTCATTGTCCTTGAAGCCCGAAAGGAACTTCATGTCTATCTTTAGAACGTCGAACTGGTAGTCCTTGAGTACATTCAGCGATGAATAGCCGCTTCCGAAGTCGTCCAGCCATACCTTGTAGCCGAAGCTGCGCAGGCTCTTTATGGCGCTGGGGAGGAAGTCCTGCTGATCGGTGAGGGCGCTCTCGGTTATCTCGATGTCGATGTAATTCTTTGGAACGCCGTATTTCTCCACGGTCTCACAGAGGTATCCCACTATATCGCACAGCTCAAAGTCAAGGCGCGAGAAATTGAGGGATACGGGGGCGAAGGGCTTCTTGTTGTCAGAAGAGTCGCGGTAGTCCTTGCATACGGCTTCGATGATGTATTTGTCCAGCTTGTATATCTGGCGGTACTCCTCCAGTATCTCGATAAATGCACCCGGGGAAAGGAGACCGTAGTTGGGGTCCTCCCACCTTGCCAGAGCCTCAAGGCCGCAGATACAGCCGTTTTGGGTGGAGACCACGGGCTGGTAGTAGACCTTGATGTAGCCGTTGGCAATAGCATTGTCGATGTTGTTGACGATGTAGTGCTTTAGCTGGAACTTATCCTCCAGCGACTTGTCGTAAATACGCAGGGTCCTGTCATAGTGCTTCTTTATGCTGTTGCAGGCAAATCTGGCGCGGTCGCAGGCAAGGCTGACGTCAGCCTCGTCTCCAACAGGCTTGTAGGCACCGCATTTCAGCTCAAGGTGCACCTCACGCTGTAGCCTTTTTATCTCGCCCGAAAGCTGACCGATTATATTCTTTGCACCGTCTATACGTGTGAGGACTACGAAATGGTCATCGGAAAAACGTGACACAAGTGAGCCCTTGAAGGAATCGTCGATCATGTGAGCCACCTTTATGAGGAGCTCATTTCCCTCGTGGAAGCCGTACTTTTCGTTGTAGGACTTGAAGTTTTCTATATCGAAGAAAAGGAAGATGGCGTTCTCTTTGTCGGTAGTGACATAGGTCAGCACCTTTTCCGCCTCGTTCCTGAAATAGACCATATTATGGATACCCGTAAGCTCGTCCTCAACGGATATTTTGGAGAGATGGGTGTTTACCTTTTCAAGGTTCTCGTCCTTCAGCGCCTGAACGCGGGTGTTGTTGTAGTTGGCTATGCAGACCATCATAGTCGAGATCCACATGATGAAGAAGTTTATCTGTGTGGCGACAGTAGCGCCGACTTCACCTGTATTTACAGCCACCATCTCATTCATTCTGTAGTAGAAGTATACATAGGAGACTGAGGCGAGGACAAAGGCTATATAGGGCTTCCAGGTCAGCAGGCACAGCGAGAAGAGTTCCATTGTAAGGAAGGTGAGAATCTGCTCGCCCTTGGAATAGTCATTCAGTGATATTTTTATACCGAAATATATGCAGACCAGCGTGAATATCCATTTAACCACCGTGCACAGGTATCTTTTGTCCTTTTTCCCCCTCATGAAACGGACCGCAAAGAAAAGCATAATCATTCCCGTAAATGTGAGAATGAAGTAGTTTATGTAGTATTTCTCTAAATAGTGCATCATGTTGCTCTGGAGGTTGTCACGGAAGATAGTTACCGTCATGCGGATTATCATCCATACCTCAAGAACGATGACGACAATGGACATATATATACTTGCGCGCATATTCGTAGTGTAGAAATAGTCGCGGACATACTTGCTCTGTTTCTCAAATCCGAGTCCGGTCAGTATTGCTCTCATATTAACGCCCCCTTGTGAAAAAAATGAAACATTTTTCAATTTATTATAACATATTGACGATAAACTGTCAATAGAAGCGGTAAAATATGTGAGATTTCAACATAGAGTCATAAACCGCCAGTAAATTACAGTGTGTCATATTTTATTGTTATATCATTATAATTGCCCCCTGACAGTCATGCTCTCTTGCTTTTTTTAATCATTAATGATATAATATTATCTGAAATAACAAAAAGGAGGGAGTCCATGAAAAGGTCGCTGCTGAAAAAAACAGCACTTGCTGTCCGCGAGAGGCTGGATATGTTCCTGGGCAGTCAGGCGGAGAGTCTGCACTTTGAGGCGTTCTTCCGCAGTGCGGCAGGGCTGTATATGGCTGAAAACAGCTTTATCTCACAGGCTGACCTGTTCAGTCTCAGTGGGCTTCTTCCTCATATATTCCCGTCCTTCGGCAGAAATGAGGAGAGAGTAAGGGAAGCTTCCGCACAGGCGGCTGCCGTTCTCAGTGAACTTCCCTCAGAGGTGTGGAGAAGCGGTGTACAGATAGTGGGGCAGCTCTATCAGTACTTCATCAGCGGCGAGCGAGACAGTGTCTCGCAGGGCATGAAGAAGAACTCAAAGGTGTCGGCGGAGTGTCTGCCTGCTGCAACACAGATATTCACTCCCGACTGGATAGCCCGCTATCTAACGGAGAATACTCTGGGACGGGTATTTGCGGGAAGCTGCGGATTTGACACCTCAGCCCTGAGCTATTACGTGGAGCGTGATATTACGCTCCGCAGGCGCTCTCCCGAGGACATAACTTTCCTTGACCCCTGCGTTGGAAGCGGCAATATCCTTGTGTGTGCCTTTGATATGTTTATGGAGCTTTACCGCTCTCTTGGCTATGACGCCAGCACTGCGGCGCGAACTATCCTCGCCCGTAATCTTTATGGACTTGATATAGACAGCCGCGTTTGCAGGATAGCCCGTTTCGCCCTTATCATCAAGGCTGCGGAGCAGGACAGTGAGCTGCTTTCCGGCGGTATTTCGCCCCGTATCTATGATATGAGCGAGCCGGAGGTGTCGGAGCAGCTCCGCGGAAGTGACGTTTTCGGAAGTCTCATAAGAGCTGAGTCCATAGGCAGCAAACTCCGCGGAAAGGCGAAGGAAGTCCGTGAGGTGATTTCGCGGAAATACAGCTGTGTTGTCACAAATCCGCCCTATCTGTCAAGCGCCCGAATGAACAGGGAGCTTCTCGCTTTCCTTAAAAAGGAGTACAGCGGATTCTCCGCGGACCTTTTCGCGGCATTCATAGTACGCTGCTGTCAGCTTGCGGAGGAGGACGGCTACACAGGCTTCCTCACGCCCTATGTGTGGATGTTCATCAAGAGCTACGAAAAGCTGAGAAGAATGATGTTCACGGAGAAAACTCCCGAGACTCTTGTGCAGCTGGAGTATTCCGCATTCGGCGAGGCTACGGTGCCTGTCTGCGGCTTTACTCTGCGGAACACTCATACCGATGCAAAAGGCGTTTACTTCCGTCTCACCGACTTCAAGGGCGGACTTGAGGTGCAGCGTGAACGGTTTCTTGAGGCAGTAGGTAACAGAAACTGCGGCTATGTTTATGAGACAGCGGCTGCGGATTTCGGCAGGCTTCCCGAGTGTCCTGCTGCGTACTGGGTCAGCAGCAGAGTCAGGGAGCTATATGAAAAATATCCCTCTCTCGGAAGCATTTCCGCTCCCAGAAAGGGCAATTCGACCTCGGATAACAACAGATTTCTGCGCTATTGGTACGAGGTGGACTTCAACAGGATAAATACCGACCGCAGTGCCATTGACAGGGAGGAGACCCTGGAAAAGCGCTGGTTTCCCTACAATAAGGGAGGCGGCTTCCGAAAGTGGTACGGCTTCAATGAATACGTGATCGACTGGTATGACGATGGGGCGGCAATAAGGGCGATACCTACGGCTGTCATCGCCAATTATCAGTATTTCATGCGGGCGGGACTGACCTGGTCCACTCTCACAAGCGGCAAGTTCAGCATAAGGCAGTTCGGCAGGGGGTACATCTTCGATAACGGGGGCTGCTGCATATTTGAACTGGGTGACCGAAAAAACTTCATCTGCGGACTGCTCAATTCAAAAGTCTTTGCCTACATCTTCGGTCAGCTGAACCCCACTCTCAACTTCCAGTCGGGAGAGGTGGCGAAATTCCCCGTGATATGCAAGACTTCTGCGGAAACGGACAGGCTTGTGGAGGAGTGTGCGGAAATATCAAAGGCAGAGTACGATTCATTCGAGACCAGCCGCGATTTCAGGCGGCATCCGCTGATTTAGGAGGGATTAGATGTCCGATAACCGAAAGCTCAACGTGAAAAGGACCGCTTCTGCGGTACTTATTGCCGCAGCTGCCATCTGCTGCGCAGTTCTTGTGATAAAACTGAAAAAGGGCTCTCAGGCAGTAGGGAAGCTCAGCGCAGCTGCTCCAGAACGGGACACCACCTCAGCTGCGGAGACAGCGACAGAGACTGTTCCTGTAACAACTGCGGAGCCCACTACCGAACCTCCCGATGATGTAACGGTGCGTATAGGGGAGATGTCTCTCCATGAAAAGGTCTGTCAGCTCTTTGTGGTAACTCCCGAAAGTCTTACAAACGGTGAAAATTATTCCGTGGCAGGGGAGATGACAAAGGCTGCCCTGAAGGACTATCCTGTGGGCGGACTGGTCTATTTTGCAAAGAATATAGACTCCGCGGAGGCTATCTCACAGATGATCGCAAATACGAAGCACTACGCCGCGGAGCAGGGAATGGTGCCGCTTTTTTACTCCGTGGACGAGGAGGGCGGCACTGTTGCAAGGTGTGCGGAAAAGGCAGGCACCAACTGGTTTTCTTCTATGTACTACTACAAGGAGGGCGGAAAGGATATTGCCTTTGCCAATGCCGAGACCATAGGCTCCGACATTGCGGGACTTGGCTTTGACCTTGACTTTGCTCCCGTTGCTGACACATGGTCCAATCCCTACAATACGGTCATAGGAAGCCGCGCATACAGCGATGATTTTCATCAGTCCGCGGAGCTGGTAGCCTCAGCGGTAGAGGGCTTTCACAGCGGCGGTGTTTACTGTACTCTCAAGCATTTTCCGGGACACGGCGACACTGCAGGTGATTCTCATTACGGAGCGGTCTACACCGACAAGACCATCGCCGAGCTCACACAGGGGGAGTATCTCGCCTTTGAGAGCGGTATAGCCTCGGGAGCGGACATGGTAATGGTTGGGCATATCACCATGAACGGTGTGGATGGTCTTCCTGCAACTCTCTCCCATACCATGATAACGGATGAGCTTCGGGGCAGGCTTGGCTTTGAGGGTGTAGTCATAACGGATTCCCTTTCCATGGGGGCAGTTGCCGATGTGTACGGCAGCGGCGAGCTTGCGGTCAAGGGAATAGAGGCGGGAGGAGATATGCTGCTCATGCCGCGTGACCTTGGCGAGGCAGTCAGGGGAGTTGAGGCTGCTGTCGGTGAGGGGCGTATCACCGAGGAGCGCCTTGACGAGAGCCTTGACAGGATACTGCGCCTGAAATCGGAAAGATCGGATATAAAAAAGGGCGGAATATAAGTGCATAATGTTAATAACATAAATCATAATTTGCCGCTGAGCGAGCGGCGGCGCTAAGACGTCCGTGTATCAACGAAAGGGCAGTTGCTCCTCGACGCGGGGAGTGTAGGGGACGGCGTCCTCGACGTCCCGTTGGGAGTGTAATATATCTCGCGAGACGCCGAGGGCGGCGTCCCCTACATTAGCTAACGGCTAAGGGCTAAGGGCTCAAATCAGAATTTTGCTCCGCAAAATTCTGATTTATAATAGCAAACGAAAATGCCCCGAAGCGTTTCACAGCGCTTCGGGGCAAAACTTATGTATGGTTATATATCTTCATCGGAGTCTCTTTCAAGCTCCACGGTCTTCCTGCGCCAGTCATTTGCTGCAAGCTCATAGGCGGTGTTGAAGTAACGCTCCGATTCGTTCATATCGCCCATGCGCTTCAGGCATCTTGCCTTGTCGAGGGCGATTCCGAAGGCTATTGACTTCACATCGTCGTACTTTTTCAGCAGCTTCAATGCGTTTTCGTACTGTTCATGTACCATAAGGGACTCAAAGTAGGCAGTATCTATAAAATAGTCGACCCACTCATTCTTCCCGCGCATACGCGAGAAGTATTTCTCGCCGTGCCTGAGCCAGTATTCCGTGTTTTCGATGTCCTTTCTCGCAGAACTGAGCTGTATCAGCAGAACGTGGTACATTATCATGTTCTGCTGAGCATTTGTGTCCGCACGATTTTCGGCAGCTTTTTTCATGTACTCCATGTCGGTGAGCTTCAGCTTCTCCTCGGCATCATCATAGCGGTGAAGGGAGAGATAGGCTTCTCCCAGGAACATAGCGTACTGTGAGATAAAGAGTTTGTTATTCTCCTTGTCTTCGAGACAGACACTGAGCTGCTCCTCCATCTCTTTTATGAGCGGCTCTGAATATCCCTCATCTGCGATACGCAGCACAAGACTTCGGAAGGTCCTGTACTTCCCGTTCAGGCGGGGAGCGATAAAAAGTGCGATGATGATATTCACGATAACAGATGCAATTGCGGCGAAAACAAGACGAAACGGCACCGAGCCCGAGGCCTTGCTGCCTACAAGGGCGGTCACGGCGTCCACTCCTGTTATCAGTCCGAATATAACAACAAACATCAGTGCCCAGCGCTTTATGAGCCTTATGAAAAAGGCGGCGGGACTTGCTTTTGACGTATTATCCATAGTGTATCATGCTTCATTTTTTATGAAGCCCTTTCTTAGTATGGGTATGAGGATACCTCCCACAGAGTTTCCGAGAGTCATTATCAGCAGCCACAGCAGTGCCTTGCCGCTCCATGCTTCTGCAAGGGTGAAGTAGAACATATTGGCGACGCAGTGCTCAAATCCGCTGAGGATAAAGACCGCAACGGGAAGAAATACCGCAAGTATCTTACCGATACTGTTGCTTATTGTCTTGTAGCCGTCGGCGGCAATGGACATGAGCAGTCCGCAGAATATCGCCAGTATGAATATGCTCAGAGGAGCGTCGCTGAGCTTCGTATCGCACATGGCTGCTGCCTTTTCCGAGATGCAGCAGATACGGGTGTTCAGTACCAGGAATGCAGAAAGCGCAGTGCCTGTGAAGTTGCCCAGCCATATGACTGTAAGGCTGAATATGTAAAACGGTTTGTTTTCAACAGCGTATCCAACCTTGCCCGTGAACAGATCGAAGCCGAAGCTGAGGATAACGAAGAGTCCCGTACCGAACAGGAAGGCTCCGAGGTATCTGTTGTCACAGGAGAGGTAAGCTGTGCCGCCTATGGCGATAGCAATACCTGTTGCGAATGCTCTGAGGAATGTATCGAGGATCTTTTTCATTGACAGACTTCTTTCGTGGTAAAATAAAGTTAGAATTATCTAACCGCAACTATACCATTATAACACGAAGGGGAGTCTTTGTCAAAATATGTGTGCATTGAAAAGGCTCCGAAGGGCTCGGAGCCTTTGGTTCTCGGATCAATCCGACATAAGTTCTATAAGGATCTTTCTCAGTGAGATCAGGTCGAAAACGTCTTCCGTACCGTCGCCGTTAAGGTCGCAGGATCGGGTCAGTTTCACCTTTCCGTTGAGGTAAAGATGATAGTACACAAGGTCAGCTACATTTACTGCGCCGTCATTGTTAAGGTCTCCTCTGAGAGGCTTAGGCGGAGCTGTTGTTGTGGTGGTAGTCGTGGTTAACGAAGTAGTGGCAGATGTGGTCGAGGTAGTAGTGGTGGTAGTAGTAGTCTTCTTTGTTGTTGTGGAACTTGTGGTAGTCTTTGAGGTGGTAGTCGTGGTTAACGAAGTAGTGGCAGATGTGGTCGAGGTAGTAGTGGTGGTAGTAGTAGTCTTCTTTGTTGTTGTGGAACTTGTGGTAGTCTTTGAGGTGGTGGAAGTTGTTGTAGAAGTAGTGGTAGTAGTTGTAGACCTGGAAGTGGTCGATGTAGTGGTAGTTGTTGTAGGCTTTGATGTTGTTGAAGTAGTAGTTGTGGTCGTGGTAGTTGTAGGCTTTGATGTTGTTGATGTAGTGGTGGTCGTAGTTGTTGTAGGCTTGGAGGTAGTCGATGTGGTAGTAGTTGTAGTAGTTGTTGTCGTTGTTCCCGGGTTTATGGGAGCGGTTGGCACATAGTTGCTCTCCGAGATGTCGGGATAGGTGAAGTGTGTGATGTTGTAGTCATTTTCGGGAGTATGGTTGGTGAAGAAGCTGTCAGAGCCCTTGAGGAAGTAATCATACTTCACCTCGCGGCCGCCTGTACCATCGGTATCGTCCCAGGTAACGTCAACAGCGTACCAGTTATCGTCCTCCATTTTTACATAATTCCACATATGACCTGTGGTGCCTTCTTCATTGAGGTTGCCGAAAACGCAGATACACGGGATATTGAGCCTGTCGCACATGAGCTTGAAGGCTTCGGAATAGCCCTCGCAGACAACGCCCGGTTCAACTACAGCACCGAGAGAGGAGCTGCTGAATCTTGCGCCTGTGTCATAGTAGGTGAACAGTGCTATGTAATCATGTATCTTTTTCAGCTGTTCATAACGGGTATCACCTGTAACAGGGATCTTGTCCAGTCCTTCGGTCAGCTTGTCCCCGTACTCCTTCGCCTCGTCAAGAGATTCAAAGCCCTTGAGGTAAGCGGGGGTTATAATGAGGGTGCGTATCTTCAGTGTGTATTCTCCCGTCCAGAAGTTTGAAGAGCTGGTGGTATCATTGCCGAGGGCGATGTTGATACCCGAAGGCTCGATCCAGTACAGCTCCGGTCTGTCAAAGAGAGCTGCGTCGATACCCGGCTTGCAGGCGCTGAATACAGCCAGCTGATACGCCTCGTTGTCCTCATCGGTGAAGCGTGTGGAATTGGGCAATGCCGAAAGCTTTACCGAAACTGTTTCGGGAAGCCTGATGGTAATGGGAGAAACTGTTGGACCGTCAAGCTCTGCGAAGGCGTTATAGACCGCCAGATTGTTAGTGTCGATCTGATCCTTGTAGTTGTATGAGCCGCTTTTGTAATTGGACTCAACAGCAGGATACTCAGGCAGCGTGAGTGAATTTGTGTCAAGCTCGCCCAGAAACAGCTCCTCCTCGCCAGAGGCTTTATAGGAATTTTTAGATACGCCTTCAGCAGCGGCTGCTCCGAACCCTGCGCACATAAGAAGTGCGGCTGATGTGATGAATGAGATCGTCGATGAGATTAATTTTTTCATACAGATACCTCCTAATTGAAGCAATTAATTCCCATCCCCTGAAATTATTTCTGTATACTTCTATTATATACAAAATATCCATAAAAGTCAATGATTATTTCTGCTTTTCATGTAATATTCACATTAGCATAAAACTTCAAAACGCCATTCCAAACAGGAATACCGCTATATATAGCCGAATAATGCCGAAAACCACAAAAAAACCGATTTTCCTTTATTATAATTTGTTATATTGTCTCTTGAAAATACTACTATGCTGTGATATACTGTTATGTGGAGATTTTGTGCGGTTTACTGCACTTATAATATTTGAAAGGTGAGATTACCGATAATGAATTTATCACAGATGACTAAGGAACAGCTTCTCTCGTTCAAGAGCGAGAACGAAAAGCTCTACAATGACTTCAAGGGTCAGGGGCTCTGCCTCAATATGTCAAGAGGAAATCCCTGCACAGAGCAGCTTCAGCTGAGCGTTGATATGCTCAGATCCTTTGACGACGGGAACTTTATGAGCGAGTGCGGCACAGATGTCCGCAATTATGGTGTTCTTGACGGTATCCCCGAGGCTAAGAAGCTCTTTTCCGATATGATAGGCGTTCCTCAGGATCAGGTCATCATCTTCGGTAACTCAAGCCTTAACGCTATGTTCTTCGCTGTACAGTGTGCCTTCAACAAGGGCGTTCTCGGAAACAAGCCCTGGTCACAGTGCGGAAAGATCAAGTTCCTCTGTCCCGTTCCCGGATATGACAGACACTTCAAGGTAACCGAATTCTTCGGCGTTGAGATGATAAATATCCCCATGACTCCCACAGGTCCCGATATGGACATGGTAGAGGAGCTGGTAAAGGACGAGGCTGTAAAGGGAATCTGGTGCGTTCCTCAGTATTCTAACCCCGACGGTATCTCCTACAGCGACGAGACAGTAAAGCGCTTTGCCGCTCTCAAGCCTGCTGCAAAGGACTTCCGTATCTTCTGGGATAACGCTTACTGTATCCATCACCTTACAGATAAGCCTAAGTACATACTCAATATCCTTGAGGAGGCAAAGAAGGCAGGCAACGAGAATATCGTTTACATCTTCGGTTCAACTTCAAAGATCACATTCCCCGGTGCAGGTGTTGCTGTTATGGGCGCAAGCAAGGAGAACGTTGAGGACCTGAAGAAATACCTGGGTATCAGCATCATCAGCTATGACAAGATGAATCAGCTCCGTCATGTGAAGTTCTTCGGCACCTTCGAGAATATGCTTGAGCACATGAAGAAGCACATGGCTATCATCGCTCCCAAGTTCAGACTTGTATGCGACGTTCTTGAAAAGGAGATCGCTCCTCTCGGTATCGGCGAGTGGACCACTCCCGAGGGCGGCTACTTCATCTCATTCAATGCTCCCAATGGCTGCGCAAAGAGGATAGTAAAGCTCTGCGCAGAGGCAGGCGTTACACTTACAGGCGCAGGAGCTACCTTCCCTTACGGTGTGGATCCCGAGGACAAGAATATCCGTCTTGCTCCTACATATCCCACTATAGAGGATCTGGCAAAGGCTATGGAGCTCTTCGTTATCTGCGTAAAGATAGCAGCTGCCGAGAAGCTTCTTGCTGAATAAGAATAAATGATACAAAGCCATAGTACGCGGTACTATGGCTTTTTTGTTGACAGGTACGGCTGTTCATTGTATAATTGGATTATACTTATACTGGTGGAGTGATGTCGATGACTGATGCAGAAGATATATTTTTTTCGGGAGGGACAATGTTCGGGTATTGGCTAACGGCTGTCATATATATGGTCCTGCCTGTCATCGCCTATTTCATCATGAAAACCTTCGGAGCCGCAAGGCTGCTGCCCGTTATAGCAGGTGCGGTTATGTACTTCATAGCCGTGAAGCTCTGCGACCTGACGGTGTGGATAGCTCTTTTCTCAGCTCCGTTTTCAGTAAAGCAGGCGGCAGCTGTGGAGCTTGTCTGTATATTCGAGGAGACGGCACGGTGGCTTGCCATGAAGTATCCGCTTTTCAACATAAAGTCACCGGGTGCCGCAGTCTGTTATGGTATAGGTCACGCAGGCATGGAGTGCTGGATGAGAGGTGTCGGTACATTTAAGCTCATCGGTATCGGCAGCAGGATCAACAGTGACGGCATTAACTCGTTTATCAGCGGCAAGACTCCCGAAAAAGCAGAGGAGACCCTCCGGGAGCTTCAAAGGCTTGCGGATAAGGGACTTATAACCGGTATAGCCGGCTCATTGGAGATAATGACCAACTTCGGATTTCATATCGCACTTTCGCTGCTCATATTCAAAAAAATGTATGAGCCCAACTTCAAAAAGCGCTGGCTGCTGCTGGCGATAGGTCTTCATTACGCACTGAATTGCATAAGCTGGGCTGTGTCTTTCAGCGGGAACCGGCTTATTACGAGTATAGTGGGAATGATCACAGGTGTAATTATCATAGCTTTAGTATGGCGAATTATAGACGGCAGAAGCGTTGTGGATGAGATACTTTATCCGCTTAACTTATAATAAGCCCTCAGCCTTTAGTTTTTAGCCATCAGGAAGCGGCTGCGTCATGCAGATAGTATCCGCAAATAGCAAATAAAATGCCCCTGAGTGTTTTGATATAATCCCCTTAAAGTAGACACACGAAAAAACAAAAGCGTGTGAAAGCTGTAAGGGGGTTATTTTATGTCAAGAGGAAGTAAGCTAACAGATGAAGAACGCATAGCGGCAGTGCAAGAA
>Ga0255347_1002025_pt1 | contig 29989 bp, 42 predicted proteins | sample wastewater_treat_2_FD_192479 | JGI IMG/M metagenome (GOLD analysis project Ga0255347, IMG submission 192479) | Wastewater microbial communities from Lulu Island WWTP, Vancouver, Canada - plant24 | ecosystem: Engineered > WWTP > Wastewater > Unclassified | place: Canada: Vancouver, British... | reverse complement strand
ACACTCTTCTCCTCAAACTTCAAGAACCTGATTCAAAAATCTATCACTAGAGGAGGATGATACATATGACAATGATTCTTAACATATTCTCATTTATCGGAATGACGATCTTCGGAATCGTTGAACTTATTTCAATGATCTTCTGGAAGGTTGTGTCTGCGGCATTCTGGGTGGGAGTATTCCTGACTCTTATCATTGGTGGAATTGGTTTCTCCATCTTCTGGCTGCTCAGAATGTTTGGGGTGTGGTAAGAAAATGGACAAAACAATAAAAGATCTTATGGATGAGATCCGAAACATAAAAACCGAAGCAGCGTCTCTTACGTCTAAGGTTGAAGTTTCGGCAAGGAGAGTAACCGAGAATCTGAATTTCCTCAAAGATAACCATGGAAAAATAACAAAAGAGGATTTCAAAAGAATCTGGGAGGAAACAAAGACTCAAACCATCGAGTGTGAGAGATATAGAGAGGAGTGGATGAAGCTGCAACTCCGTCTTTATGTATCAGAAAAAGAACTCGGTGTAATGGAAGCCACAAGAAAGGGCTATCCCTTTCTTCACTAGATTCAAAATATGATCCGAAAGGATCATATTTTTGTTATTCCTTATAATCTGGAATTTGATCTAACCTTAAATCATAATCATTTATTTTTTTGTCTTCTCTGAATCTGAGAAAACTTGGCATATGCATTGTTGCTGATAATAGGTTTCCAACATATTCATACTTTCCGTTTTTAAATTTATATGATGGCATTTTACGTAATAAATATCTTCTCCATTGAGCTTCAATAATTAACTTCGGTTTAATAAATATTTCACCATTCATTTCTTGAACTTTATTTTTTTGCGTATATTCAAATAAATTACTTCTTTCTTTCTCACTAAATCCAACACCTACTTTTGAAGAGGTTCTAAAAATTCCATCATTATCTACAAAAGCTACAACCAAATATGAAACTTTATTTCTATCCCATGTTTTCATTGATACATTTCCAACCCCAATTACAACCAAATCAAACGATGAAAATGGTTTAACTTTATAATTCTTTTCACTGCTTCTTATAACAATTCCTTCTATACCAGGAATTTTTCCCACAGATTTTGAATATAGATATCTAAAATTATCTAATACTCCATATGACGTTTTTGGAATATGAATATATAATAGTTGTCTCTCGTCGATTGTTCTTTTAATAAAATCAATAGATTCTGGAAATGAAAATCTTTTTCCATTTATCGACCAGACATCATACAAATAATGATGAATAAGAGGTTTGTTTTCTTGGATATAAGAAGTTTTTATAATACTCTGAGATTGATTAAACGGAAGAATTGTATTATGTTTTACTGCAACTAATTCACCCAAAAAAATTGCTTCTTTTATATCTTTATTTTTACTAAGAAAATATTTATATTCGTTCAAAACTGGAAGATCATCTTTAATTTTAGCTCCAGTAGTAGTTTGAAAAAATATATCATTGTTTCTAATATAAACTAAGGCTCCTAACATACCATCAATTTTTTCCATATAGTAAATATATTTTGAGTTTTTCAAATCCTGAAATTTCAATAAAAAATCATTGTAAGATATTTCTTTAAAATTTACATAGTGTTTCCAATCCAATGCATAATTTTTCATATTTTTGCGAGTTCTTTTCTAAAAGATAATATTCTTCTTGGATCAACCTCCATACATTTTAAACCTGTTGTTGACAATGAATGAAGTGTTATATAACCACCTCTAAATTTATTTGGAGATAGATCCAAGTTTGGAATTGATTTTGTTCTTCTATATCCTATAGTATATTCTTTTGATAACTCACTTTTGAATAATTCTTCTTCAAGAAAAGATCTTATAGAATCAATATTTCTATCACTACCAAAATCACAAATAACATGAAATGAAGTCTTCCCACTAAACCTTATAGAAGTGTTAAAAGATTTAGTTATCAAATTATATACTTTCAAAGTTGCTAATTTAGCCTCGTCAAAATCATCAGTATCTATATCTATTATTCCAAAGTTTTCAGATCGTTTCATAGTTGAATGAATACTTATTGTTCTTCCAGTAATTAGTTTATCATAATTTTGGTTATTTAATCTTATAAATCTAGAAGTTTTTCCTTTTCTCAAAACAATATCCTTATTTAAATCTACCACAATGAAAAACATCAAATCCCTATTTGCAACTTGCTGTAACAAGGGTCCTTTAACTTTTTGATAATAATTCCATATATCTATCTCACGCAAACCATTTGGGTAAAACTCGTTTTTAATTATAACTGTATTTGGATGTTCTGGATATGACATATTGATCCTCTTTTATTTTTGTTTTTAATATACCGATGTTTCGTCTCTGATATATTCCGGAATGTATCTATAAATTTTAACAAAAGCTAGAATTAGTTTGTGTGCACTTTTTTCTAATAATGGCCAAGATTTAACTCTAACAAGAGGTTCACCAGAGCTTCTTTTTCCAGTCCAATAACAACAAAAATATCCTCTAGTATCTTTTTCAATAGTTAAATACTGCACAGTTTCTGTATCTTCATCTGTCTCTATTTCTATAGAAAGAAATATTCCTTCTCCTTTTGGTGTTAAATGTCCGTTTATGAACCTAGTCTCTTCTTCTTTTTGAATTTGATTGCATATTTTTTTCAATTCTTCTTCAGAAACTCCTGCTACAATATTAGATGCTACTTTTATATAATCGTGTAATAATGACATATATTATCCTCCATCAATCCCTTTTTTAATTTGTTCCCAACAAATCTTTTCAGATTTAAGAATTGATCTATCCATATCATATTGTCTAACAGTTACACTACCATAATGAAATATATAGTTATTAATCATTTTTACATTTCTAAATCCAATTCTCTTAGAAGAATCGAATAAGAAATCATCACCACAAAATATTTTCAGTTTATCTGGAATATAACCGCACTTAGTAACAATTTCTTTTCTAATTGTAAATGCCCATCCCTCTCGTTTTTCGAGATCCTTAATTCTTACATCCTCATCAACATCATAAAATTTAGCATGTTTAAGATTATTTGGAACACAAATTCCTATAAACGGATCTTGCATTGTTTGTAATACCTTTTTAAAGAAATAATTATTTAATAAAACATCATTATTCAATATAGTTATAAGTGGATTTTTGGCTAGCATAATACCAAGATTCCATGCTGTATTAACTCCTCTATTCTCGTTAAACCTTGTATAATTAATTGAAGGATTTCTCAAAATTCTAATCATATCTTCATATGAATCTTTACTTCCATTATCAATAATTATAATCTCATCTGGTTTAACCATGTTCATAGAAATGTCTGTTAAAAGATCTCTAGTATAACTATGATTATCTAGAACAGGAATTACTACTGAAATCATACTCCTTCCTTTCTATATAAATTAGCTACATTCAGAATAGCCTTCTAAATCGTGAACACAAGTTAGTTTATTTATAAAATAACTTTTTAGATTATTATCTTTTATATAAGTAGCACATCTTTTCCATAAGTCTGCATCTGCTGGATATGCTTTTCCATCCTCTTCTAAAACATCTCTGAATCTCAATGGAATCTTTTTAAAATTTATACATGTTGAAGAGTTTATTAATCCACATGCTTCTGGTAAAAATTCTACATATTCTTGATCTGTAATAACTCTTGGAAGATTTCCATTGATATGAAGTGATCTAGTACAAAACCAATCACCATTTGTTTTATTAATTACATTATTAATAGATTCTAAATGTTCTGGTGTCCAATAATCATCATGATCTAAATGACAAACATACTCAAATCCATTTTCTAAACATTTGTCAATAGCGTAGTTAATTGCATTTACCCCGCCCGCACACCAAAGAGCATGTTTGTTATTTATATATTTCTCTCTCTCTTTTGCATATGGTAAGTTTTCATAGTATAGTTTATTTAAAGGATATTTATTAATAATATTAAATAGTTCATATTCATCTTCGTATTTGTCTCCTATAACAAATAATTTAAAATCTTGATATGTTTGAGAAAAGATAGATGACATAGCCCTATTTAAGTAGGTCGGAGTCATTCCATCAGGTCTTTGATATGTATGTAATGTTATGGCTAATTTCATTTTTCTCCTTTATTGAATTCCTCCAAAAACTTATTCTCAAGTTTTAATAATTCTCTATTCCGATCTTTAATTTTTTTAGCAGGAATACCAACATAAATAGACCATGGTAAACAATTATTTTTTACTAACGAATAAGCACCTACAGAAACCCCTTCTTCTATTACTACTCCAGGTAATATAGTAGAATTTACTCCAATAATGGAATGTTTTTTTAAAATTACTAAACCTTTATTTATTTTTTTATATTTCATTGAAATAGTAGGGTTAGTTAATGTTTCTCCACTATAATCATCTGATTCTGAATATATTGTAACTCTAGAAGACAACCCAACGAAATCTTCTAGGATTACACCCGCTCCAGCGAATATGGATGAATAACAAGCAATATGAACATGACTTCCTATTTTCAACCCACTACCACCAGATAAAATACAAAAATCATCTATTCTAACATTATCTCCAATTTCAATATTATGTGAGTTATATATACTTACTTTCGAACTGATTATTACATTTTTTCCCACTTTCATCTATTCTCTCCATAATCTAGTTCAATATAGTCTCACCAATTTCCAAACTCTAAAATCATGTAGTTTACACTTTTCTATAAAATAATCTAATATATTTTTAAACTTGAATATATATCCATCTAGAATAATATTTAAATTTTCATTATTTATAATATATTTTTCAAAAAAGTAGTCAACAAATTCTATACTACATTTATCACTTATTATTGGACTAAGAATATGTAGTTTATATAAAGACTGGTTACCATGCAATTTAACAAAATCTAGAATTTCTTTTATATTATGATCTGTTTGAATACATGATACATCCACACTTATATAGTTTAAATTATCACTAAGTAATTCATTACATATTGTAGATTTACCTATTCCGGATTCTCCAGTAACAATAATAATAGTTTTTTTATATTCTCCATGTAATGGTCTGTATCCAGGGGTCATATTAAATTTTTTTGAGTTTATAGAATTGCCTATCATATAATGAACCACCCTGTTTAGTTGAAATATATTTATCTAATATATTAAATTTTTCACTAATAAATTCTCTTATTTTTAATTCGTTTGGGTAATTATATTTCTTCTTATCTGCTGGTCTTGGTGTATTATTTATTTCAGGAATTTTATTTTCTGGATACTCTTCTATCTCAACCAAAAGAATTCCTTTATCATTTAATAAATCAAAACATTTATCAAAAAAATCTTTTTGTTTATCACCAAAATAATGAAATGTTGAAAAGCAAAATATTAAATCAAACTTTTCCTCAAAGTTAAATGAAAAAAAATCACCAAAAATAAATCTTAATTTATCAGACTTAAAATACTCTTTATTAAGTTCATTAGCTGTATTAATAAAATTTTCTCCCAAATCTATTCCAACCAAAATATTAGGATTTTTTAGAGTAAGTCTAAATAAAAAATAACCTGCGTTGCAACCAACATCTAAAATATTCTTTCCATTTATATCATAATCATCCAATCTAGACATCTTATATTTTTCACCACTTAGACTATCTTTTCTACTACCACCTAAAAAATCAAAAGTCTGGTAATGTGTATTTTCAATTATATTTTTAACACTAGACATTTTAAAATTCTCCATTTGTATAAACTTCAAATTTAGATAAATCCGGATATGGTAACTCTAAATCCTTGTTTTCTATTGGTTTGCCATAAATATCATAAAATTGTTTAATTAAAAGTAATCCTCTTGCAGATAACTCAGGCATCATATAAAAATTCCAACCAATCATATCAAAATTATCGTCATGATATGAGCATTCTCGTCTACCGGAAAATCTTGCTCTTTTAAACCATAGATATGCTTTATAATCATCAGTTAAAATTGCTCCACCCTTACTAAGTTTAAAATGTTTGTATGGTCCAGTAAAAGAGATACACATATGAGTATTTGGAATATACATATTACAAGTAAATCTCAATGCTGAATCCCAAACTTTTGTTGGTTCTAACTGATATGCACCTTTTAATGTTTTTCCCTCTACTGGTTTAAATTTAACTTTTCCCCCAGCATGAATTATCTCACATGGTACAGATGGATATGTTCTTGAAGGAATTGTTATCTCTTTTCCTTTTATGTTTTCATAATATAAAGATAAAAATAAAGCATTACTTTGATTATCTACAGTAACAACATATGGTGCTCCTGTATAATCAGATAATGCTTTTTCAAAATCTTCTGTTATCTTATAAACACCTTCCGCCATAGTTCCTCCTATACTAAATCCATATGAGTAAAAGATGGTCCTTCATATTTCTTTTTAATTAAAAACGCTTTCATATTATTACTTAACGGAAGATCAACATCAAATTTTCCATGTCTTTCTATAAAATAATTCCATGATTCAGATAGTAGTTTTTTATCTCTCAGATATGGATGAAACCATGCCCAGTTCATTCTCCAACATTCATCTTCATCAGACCACCAAAATAGACATGCCCCAATTACTATAGTTCCATCTGTCCACATATATCCAATATAGTTATTTTTTGAGTTAATATCATACTGAATATAGTCGTAACCAAACTCCCTTTGAAAATATAAAGCAAGTTTATACATTGCTCTTTTTAAAACAATACTAGAATCTTTAGTAACTAAGACATCAGGAAACTTATTAATTTTTCTTATAACCTCCATGTGTTTGTCCCAATCTTGGTACCAAGAATCATGAGCAGTTTTTTCAGTTATTATTGGAAGTCTAATCGAATAGAACTCTCTGCTATTTTTTTTCATTTTTTATATCCCACACTAAAAATTGTGTATTATCTGGCTTCTCAATGCCCAACTCTTTTCTCCATTTCCAACCATTATCAATAGCTGTTACATCCCATCCAGGTCTTCCATAAATTGGATATTCCCAACTCATTAATAAGTCTCTCATTTTTTTGTTGCTGAATCTAAATTGTTTTTCTGGATTAAGTGTTTCTACCATTCTTGGTAGAGCTTTTCTTAAAAAGTCAGCTTTAACTAAACAAGGGTTCAAACCAAATTGATTTTCTCTGTTTGAAGATATGTAAAAACCATCTTCATTATAATGATAAACTGCTCTAAATAAATTGATAGTTTTTCTATTTGGAATTGCATATTTAGATAATCTTAAATACGCAAATGTTTTATAATTTTTTAGAATTTTAATCATATCATCTATTTCAATATTTCTTCCAAGTAACCAGTCATCCTCTAAATGAAATACATATTCTGTATTTTTTCCTATTTGTTTCCACACCCACATAACAGCATTTGGAAAGGATGGTTTTTCAGGAACATTCCAAACAATATCTGAAAAATATTTATTACAAACTTTCAAAACTTCTTTGGCTTTTACTTGTTCTCCAACAGGATCTACATTTATAATAAGTCTATATCTATCTCTTTCTTTAAATATCTTACTACAATAGGATTCCAGAGTTTGAGATACAATTCCTGGTCGAATTGTAGCAGTCATTGTTATATCAATTTTACTCATATATGATGCCTATATTGATTTCCTTTCTCGGTTAGTTTAACTTTTAAACTATAATTATCATCTTGCTCAATAAATAATTTTAATCTATCTGGTATTGTTTTAGTTACCCAATAATCAACAGTAGATCCAATGTCAAATGCTCTTCCACCATTGAACTTTATAATTCCAGAATATATTCTTCCAAGTTCTCCAGCAGCAACTAACCAAAGATCATATTTTTTAGCATCAGATTTTATCCGTTGTAAAACATCTTGAAATACTTTATATTGGTTCATTGTAAAACCAGGAACTTTAATTATATCAATATCAGCATTATAATGAACAAGAACTCTTTTTAGATCATCTCTAGATGTTATTATACAAATTTTTTTGTTAATGATTAGATCTGGAAATCCATTGTATCTAAAGTAATTTAAACATGATAAGAAGTTTACTTCTGGGTTACAAAAATTTTCTATTTCAAAATTCGCAATCTTGTAAAGTTTTTTCCACATCTTTAATCTATGAATTGTTTTTTCTGAAATATTTTTATGTCCTTTCACTCTTGGCCAAAAAGTATCATTAAAATATACTTCTGGTGTATCTATAAAATTAGCATTAGTAGAAGAAATAGCCCATAGATCAATTAGATTTTTTATTTTATCGTATGGTATTCCCTCTTTTTCAACTATCTGATCTAGTTGATCTTTGTCATTATAAAAATAGGCATGAATAAGTTTTATACCACCATCACCAAATCTTATTAACGAAAATGGTACTTTATTATCAATTGCCCATTTTAACTCACCCAAAATTTCCGAAGTTTTATATATTCTCATTATATACACTCAAAAAATTCTACCATTGATGTCATATTTTCTTTCCTACTTCCCAATTCTAAAATTTTTTTTCTAGCATTTTCCCCTAGTTTTAACCTTAGTTCTTTATCTAATAGTAATGTTTCTATTGCTTCAGTAAAAGCTGAAATATTGTTAGCTGAAACAATACCTGTTTTTCCATTAATCAAATAATCTTCCATACCATTTAGTTGAGCATCTGTTCCAACAACAGGGCATTCTGTCAACATAGCTTCTGCTGGTGGGATATGTAATCCCTCTAGTTCAGTTGGAGCAACCCAAATATCGCACAAGTTATATATTTTATTTTTAATATCTGGTTTTGGCTCATTTATATAATATGATATAAGATTGTTTGGAATCTCATTCCCTTTGGTTTCAGAACCATACATATATAAATCAACCACATAACTTTCCCTCAATTTTTCTATTGCTTTAAATACCCAGTCAACTCTTTTAGTTTTTCTCTTTGTTCCTGAGTTATACAAAGCTCCAATCTTTGGTTTTCTGCAGTCGTTCCTAATATTTAAGGGATATATTTCATCAAAATCATATCCAGGTCTGATTAACTGACAAGATATATCATACATATTAAGTAATTTTCTTAGTCCAATACTATTAACCATTTTATGTGTTGGGGATCTCAACATTTTAATAATCTCATCTCTAGACATGTTCCATAACTCAAATCCACGAATCCAATGAACTTTTTTTCCACATTTTTTATTAGCTTGAATTGTACTTTCTACAGATTTGAAACCCGTAGCAATTATCACATCAGCATGTGGTATATTTTCAATATCTTTTACAACTAAATGTTTTGCTTTTAAAGGAGTCCATGTATGTTTATTTTTTCCTGTATCTACTATTATAACTTCATGTCCAAGATCAACCAAAGTATTTGCTGATTTTACTATAGTTGATGAACCACCATTATTTCCCAGCCCTGTATTAAGCAAATTGAAAATAATTCTCATTTTATATCCCTTCTGTTTTAACACACCCAGATATAATCATTCCTTGAAAACATCCCATGAATTGATCTGTAATTCTAGCTTGGGATCTTCCCTCTGTTTCAATTCTTACAGATCCTGTAATAATCATTGAAACGTGTCCACAATTTCCAATGACTATATCTCCAATTCTAGCCATTGGTTTTCCTTCAGCTTCCGTCTTTGCAGCTCCAGTTAAAACCATTCCTGTCATTGGAATTGGAGATACAGGCGGATGACACCAACATATTCCGGAACCTATTGAAGTTATTGTTGCAATTTGCATTCTTCTTCTACCCTCTCCTTAATCTTTTTTATTAGTTTTTGATTAGCAGGAGAAAATTCTTCAAAAACTTTATCATATGTTTCTAACTTAGTTTTATATTCTACTATTAATTTAGAAGCAGCTTCAAGTTCTTTCGTTTGTTTATCTTTTTGTAATTTAAGTATAACAAGTTCATTTGTATATTCGCTTAATTTTTGAAATAGATTTTTTAGTAATCTTTCAATTCCATTTAAATCTAAAGAATCTCCATAACCACCCCTCATATATACATCTCTTAGCATAAGAACTACTTTATCAACCATCACCTTCGTACTCTTCAACCAAAGTTGCTCAATTGTTTCCATATTACTATTCTCCTTTTTTATGTCGATGCAAATGGTGCTAATAATATTATTGATGAACTATACTTATTTAAATCTGATTGTATTACTCCTCTTCCCATGTTTAGTTTTTCTATTTTATCATATATTCCATATGTTCCACTAAAACCCATATCTCTCCACAAGTAATCCAGTGCCCAGTTCCAATTAGAAACTGTTTTTACAATATTCTGATCTCCATCCCAGCCAATCCCACCATACTGATATACTATTTCAGATGTTGTAGTATCATAAACATACCAGTCAGTCAATGTTCCTGATGGTGAGTTTTGGTTGTATGTTGGTCCAAATGTTACATCATAATCTCCTGATGTTGTATCCCACTTGTGATGTAAATAATGATCTAAATCAGCTGCAAGAACATCCATCATATCTTGTTTTATTGCATTAGCTTGTGCTGTCAACGATGTTATTTCGAGGTCTATTTGATTTAAAGATGCTGAACAAGATGTTACTTTTGGACCTGCCGCATCAATCATCTCTTTTAAGATTGTACTACCCATTTGGAAATCTCCTATAGTAACTTTAAAATTTCACTATAAATCTTTTCAGGATTTACTTTATAATCCATATCTTCAATAAATGTTACTTTTGTTTTAAATGGATTATATTCTATAGTATGTAAATACTTTTGATGACCCCATTCTAAAACAGGAACTTTAAATAATAAAGATATATTTGGAATAGCAGACTGTGATCCAATAGTTAATTTTGCTTGTTTTATTATTTCAATTGTTATTCCAATTAGTGATGTTTTATTATTAGTTATAGAATTTGTATCATAGAATCTATTATATTTATCTGGTACATAATCTGGCTTCTTTCCGCATATTATAAAATTATACTTAGTACACAACTCTTTATTTTCAGAAATCATATTATAAAGACTTTGCCAATGTGGCCAGTTTCTTTTCATTCCAACTCTATATCTTGGTGCTAAAACAACTATTGGTCGACTATCTAAATATTGTTCTACAATTTTAAAATTATCTGGTCTTGTTTTATAATCAAATAATAGTTTATCTTTTGGGAACTGGTTCTTATTTGCAAACTGTTTTTTTGAAATGTCTGGTCTTATATGTTCAATTATTTCATTTTGTTCACTATAATGATCTTTAAACGATTTTACTATAAAGTCATATGCCTCTTTCGGAAAATTATCTAAAGCAAAACAATTTGGTTTATATAATGTTCCATCACCAGGAATATTTAATGGTACAAATGTTGATGCACATCTTGTATAAACATCAAACATTTCAGGTCTAGTTAAAACTATAAATCTTATATCAGGATATTGATTTACTTTTTTCCATATTACATAGGGTGCAAACCTTGCAAATTCCCAATACATTTCTCCAATACAAGGACCTACCAATATAGCTTTATTTTTCATATCACCAATCATTCATAGATGGATCATCTTTTATAGTATCGTAAAATTCTTCAAATGTCATTTTTTCAATTCTCTCCTCTGCATCTTCAAACTTAATCATTTCATCTTTATGTATATTAAGTTTATTTCTGGTTAAGATGTTACAGATTGAACCAGCTTCTTTTCCACAGTGAATTCCTAGCTTTGTTCTAAGACCTAGTATATAGGGTTTTCCTCGTGTAGCACTAGTTAACAATCTCCAATATTCTTGATCGTGCCTTTTATCATAACCAACAAATTTCTTTATATCTAAAAAACCAATGTCACTAAAAAAATTATGTTTTACAGACCACAATGCTGAACCACCATTAGTTCCAATTATTGCATCATATCCTGCAATTTTTTGTGTTATTTTTTGGCTATGTTTAATTCCACCAGGTGCTTGTCCAATAATTTTAACATTTTGAAGTGCATATTTAGAAACATCTGCCCATGCTCTTTTAAGAACTTCATCCCATCCAGGAGTAACTATAATATCATTATCTAAGAATACTAAATAATCATATGAGTCTTTTTTTGGATCCATTTCATGCAAGTAACCAAACTCGTTACATGCTACAGCTTTCGAGAAAGCATTAAATGTAGATTCTTTTGTATTGAAAACTACTTTTGAAATTAATTTTTTCTTATATAACTTACAAAAAAACATAAAGTGTTCTTCTTCTTTATAACTAGATAAATTTTCATATACATATATTTGATGTGGTAATGCTGAGTGTCTTTTAAGTGCTGCTATACATTTAGCAGTAATTGATAATCTATTTCTAACTGTTAAAAAAATTTTTATCATTGTAATTGCCTTTCTATTTTTTCAAATGCTTCATTATACTTTATATTATCAAAACAACTAGGATAATTTCGTATTGTGTTTTTACAAGGATTCTGCCCATGAATAAAACAAGGACCACACTCTTTTTCACAATCTACCCATTCACAATCTTTATATGTAGTTAGTCTTACTCTTCCGGGAAATGGACCATAAATACCAAATGATTTTATTCCAAGAGATTCTGCAATATGAATAAGAGAAGAATCTGGAGATATAACCATTTTTGAAAGAGAAACTAGAGCAATTGTTGCTGCAATACTATCTGAAAATTTAGAAAAGTTTATAAGATTTTCCTTGTCTGTTTTATCTATATATTTTTGAATCTCTTGTGATTTTCTAGGATTATCTGTGATTAAAATTTTATATCCCTTATCTGTAATATACTTAAATAGTTTAGTAAATATTTCTTCTCTTGGAGTTCTTATTATTGAAGATGCTCTCATTTGAGCTACTATAAATTTACCTTCTTCAATATTAAAACTCTTCAAAATTTCTTTACATTTTACAACTTCTTCTTCGTCTGGTCTTTGCTCTGGATGTAATAGTTCATCGTCTAAATCCAAACCCAACCACCTAGAAAACAAATTATAAGAACAAGATTTTTCTGCTTCTCTTGTTCTCTCAATTACACCTTCGAATAGTGCATGATAGTCTGATTCTATTAAATACTTTAATGGAAATGGAAGATCTAAAAGAAGATCAATACAATCCCATGTTTCAACCATTGGTTGATATTGTGGACCACAGGCAAATAAAATTTTGCATGAAGGATATTTATTTTTAAGGTAAACTAAATTCGGTTGAATAAAAAGAAGATCCCCAATTCCACCAGATCTCCAAACCAGTAATGTTTTATTTGTAAGATCTTGACCATTATATGGTTTATATACATTAGTAAATTTTATAGCAGCTGGTTTTAAAATTCTAACATCCTTTACAGGATCATGTTGAAGTTGTTTAAATGCACTTATTCCCATAACATATTTTACTTTCTTTTTCAATGTTTGTGGTTTAAAATAATTTTGAATAAATGCAACATTTTTTTGAGCTTCAGCAACAATAATCAAAGGTGGATTATTTTTTAAATCTTCAATCTTTTCAACAAATGTAAAATTATCTTGTGATAATCCAAATTGAGATAGTGAGTATTTACTAATATTTTTTGTATTCTTTTGTTCTTGCCTTCTCATATTCGCAAAATTCATTTCTTTTCCTCACTTTCCAACATCAGAAATAGTCTTAATAAGTAACCCTTGTGAAACAGCTGTTAGTGGATTCTTTGCTCTTCTTACTTCACTATATTCAAATGGAAGTTCATACCTAGAAAGTGTATCTTTGAAAAGTTCAAGGAATCCATTTGGAAGTGATGTTCCACCAGAAATTACAATGGGAAGTTTCATATCTGGTTCAATATCAACTTCATCTTCAAACTTTTCAATAATTTGTTTGATAGTATAGTTCATTAGAGAGTTATAGTAATATTCTAGTGCTTCTAGAACTCTTCTTAGCTTTTTATTTGGATTTGCAGCAAATCCTTTTGAAAGATCGAGATTTTTTTCCTTTACTGAAGTAACTCTATTTTGAACCATATTGAGAGATTCTGCTACAGATCTATCAATCCAATCTCCACTTCTAGCTGTAGAAAACTTAACAACTTCAATACCCTTGTACATAATACAACAATTTGCCATTCCTGCTCCAAAACTAATTCCAATACCGGAGAATTTTTCAGCTTGGCACTCGGAATAGACTATCGCCGCTCCTTCATTAACAGGAGTATGGTTAACACCAAGGCTATTGAGAATTCTACCAAACACCTTTTCGTGGTATGTAACTGACCTTGATTCATCAATTGCCTCAGCTGGGACACTATATGAACAATACGCTTCAACATTTTTTACATCTCCAATAAGATCTTTAATCATCATTGTAAGAACATCAATTGCATAAATCTCTTTTGAAGAGATAAGTCCTTTTTCCATTGGTCGAGAAACTTCTTTTCCAAAAATGTTTGCAAACTTAAATGCATCCTCTCCAATGATAAATATTTCTCCTTCATCTGATTGAACATAACTAATATCAGTAAGTTCAGATAGTTGAACCTCATCTTTATTAACTTGTAGAAAAACATTTCTTGTAATTTTCACGTCAGGACTATCACTTCTTGCGCAGCAGAGATTCATAGTTCCACAATCAAGACCAATACAGAGATTTTTTGGTTTAGTCTCTTGTTTTGGAGTCTCTGGTGGTTTTGGTGTTTCCACTTTGACCTCTGGTTTCACCTCTTGCTGTACTTTCTGTTCATTTTCCATATCGTAATACGAACCTCCTATTTAGTTACTTTTTTTAGTTGGTCGGCAGCTTCTTTTAGATTTGTATCAGTCTGCTCAACTCTAAATGAACCTTTTGATTGAATAGTCATATCATCAACTTTAATACTTGGAATAAACTCTTCTTCTTTTTCAATTCTTTTCTTTTTTTTGCCCATTTTTTCATCACTTTCGAGTTCTTGTGATATTGATATTTTTCCCTGTCTAATCAATTTTTCTATTTTTTCATTTATATTTTTTATTGTTGGATCAGAACTAATTGCTTCCGACACAATTTTACCTATCATCTTTGACAACCATTTCATGTCAATTCCACTCTCAGCAGGTTTTTTCTCTTTTGGTTTTGTATCACCAATAGTAATAACATTTTCATCAAAAGGTACTACCTCATACTGAAATCCTTGATTTTTAAGTTGTTGCAATACTGAATCTAAATACTTGTCTTTAATATTAAATCTAACTGGGGTTCTAACTGGACCATACCCATGAAGTTGAATAACAAGACCATTAGTTTTTACATATACTTGTTTCACTTCACTCTCCTGATAGATTCTTCAATCTTTTGCATAATTTTATTATCAAGATCATAGTTCACAATCTGGTCGTGATAATTAAATGCTTTTGCTATTGTTTTTTTAAGTTCTGGATTCACCAATAACTCTGCTTCCCCAACAGAATAAACCCACTTATAATTTGAATGTTCTTTTGATAATTTAACTTCTTGATTTTCATTAATCATAGTACATAAAAAGTTATATTGTGTACTCAGTCGTGTACCATGATCAGCCACATATTGAAATTTATCAACAAATTTTACTGGTTTAATATCTAATCCTGTCTCTTCTTTAATTTCTCTTTTTAAACATTTGATAATATTAGTATCATCTCCCTTATCACATTTTCCTCTTGGAATTTCCCAGTACAAAGGCCAATGGTCATCAGAAGATCTTTGAATTAGTAGAACCATTGGTTTCTCTTCATTCCCCATTTTAAGAATTATTGCGGCAGCAACATTAATTTTTTTCATTGTGTATTCCCACCTGTAAATGTATAAACATATAGTTCTAGAACATCACCTGGATCAAAATGTACATACCCATGACTAATAATTAATATGGTTCCATCATCACTAAGTGTATAATGATCCCAATATTTTAGAGGACCATTTTTTGAAACAACAGCGAGTAATCTAGGATCCTCTATTACTTCTGGTAATAAAATTTCAATATCAGATGTTGAATCAGCTTCTTCTTCTGTTATGATATGAAAATATCTAGTTTTAAATTCTCTAGTATAATCTTGTATTATTGATGAATAATTTGGAATTATTACAGTTGAATTAGATGTTGAATCTAATCCAAGATCCCAATGAGTAACAAATGAATCTATTGTTAGTGAAACGTCTTGTGAATTAAATACTTCATTACTACTATAACAGGATCCATAGCCAATATTAAATTCAATATTCTCTGCAAGATAATCTGCTTGTAAAATCATAAATGAAGGAACTTCAACTTCATACTCAACTGTAAATGCTAACCTCCAATCAGGAAGTTTGTCCTGACCACCAAGTCTGGTTGATGCATCAGACATTGCTGTAAATCTAAATCTTGGTTTAATTCTACAAGGGATTACATATTCTGTTTTAGCTGTTGTTTCAACAAGCTGGTTCCATGCTCCACATTCTTCCCAATTTAGCTTATATCTCAATCCCGTAACAGGATTGTAGTACTCATAGTTCTTTAGTTCGTTAGGAATAATAATAAATGAGTGAAAAAATAGCGGATAAATATATCTATTTTGACCACCAAATATCAAATTCAAAAATACTTTTAAATCTGTATATTCATAAAAAGATGGAACTAAAGCTATAAATTCGACATCACCTCTAAATCTTGTAAATCCAACATTTACAATCATATGTTGATCTTGATAAACTGGATCGAACACATACTTTACAAAACCAGGATATAAGTTTGGATATCTCCATAACATACTTCCATATGTTTCATCAACAGTAAAATCACCACTAGGATTCAAGATTAAAGCAGGTCTCATTGGTTGATCTACTTCTCTATCATATTGTGTTGTTTTATTTATCCATTCTATTGCCTTATCATAAGTTCCAACAACTTTAAAATCAAACCTTGGATATAAATAATCAGCAAAATAATCCAACATATCCTTAAAGAAATGACCAAACACATTATGAATAAATTGGTAGTTATATCTAGTTGTAACCATCTGTTCTTCTGCTGGCATTATTTAAATCTCCATTGCAGACAGTGTAGCATTCAATAAACTTAAAACTACAACAGAAGTTGCCTTTTCAAATACATCGTCGTTAGTAATAAACGAATGTTTATTAAAAAATTTCTTATCATGTAAAAAATTAATAATTTCAGAAGCATCTATTTTTTCTGGATGATAAAAAACTAAAATACTCCCTGTTACTAAATTTATCTCAACATCATTTATTCCATATATTAAACTTAGAAGTCTTTTTACTTCATCCGCGTTTCTTTTATTTTGTTTAACTTTAGGTGTTTTAATTCTTATCCTTCCTGGTATTTTGTGTAGATACATCTATATTTTCCTCCAACTCATTAAATTTTATAACCTTATCAGTAGGAAATTTTTCCATTACTTTTCCAGCAGTTTTTGATTCTTCATAAAACTCATTAAGAATATTAATAGCTGGTGTAGTAGCTATCTGAATTCCAGATGTTCTAACCACTTTTCTCCCCACTTTTTTAATTATATTTTGTCTTTCACATAATAAAAATATAAATTCGTTGGAATAATTTGAAATAGTAAAACCATACAACATAAGTACATCAAAAACATCCTTATCATTAATCTCATATTTAGATAACGTAATAGTCTCATTTAGAATAAAATTGATATCAGAATAATACTCTGGTTTTACTGATTCAAACTGGTTTACAATATCCAGAGTCGATTTTCTGTAATTATGTAAATTCAAAAATGTTTCACAAAATCTAGATGAGTCTAAATTCTTGAACATATTAATTTTTACTGAATGTTCTAATCCTTTACTTCTTTGAAAGTCTGGATTTATACTAAATAATAAAAATGATGATCTGTTATTAAAGTAAATTCCAATATTATAGAAACCGTCTAAGAACGATAATCTTAGATTATAGCATCTATTAAAAGATTTCCCTAATGTCAACATTCTTTATTTCCTTTCTAATCTACATCTAAATTTCCAAACCAATCCTCAGATTTATCTTCTTTTTTTGTAGTTATTTTGGCTAAAATCAAATCTTTACTCATCAATGAGTTTTCACACCTATCATAAAAATCTGTATATTTTTCATTTTTATTACTTTCGTTCCACTCATATATTGCTTTTACAATGTTATCACCAAACTCATTCAATTTGAACTTATTATAATCAAAGTTACTAGATAAAGTCTCAATATAACTCAAAAACTCTCTTTTGTATTCTTCTGGAATTTCACCTTCAAATGTTTTAACAAATCTTGTTATATTGTTCTTCTTTACTTCTTTTTTCTTTTCTACTTTCTTTTCTTCTACAACTTTAAATAATTCTAATACATTTTCTGGTAATTCTTCATGATAATCTTCAATTTTGTTTTGTAATCTTGTAAATACCTCTGCAGGAATTATCATCTTTATAATTTGTTCTATATTAAAATTATTATCAGGGTTCAACTTCACAATCTTTTTAGAATACATTTCAGAATGCATATCATCTATAAACTTAGCTTTCCCTATAACTTTTGATATTAATACGTTTATAAAATCATCCATATCTTTTTCTGTAATCAAAGAACAACTATAAGAAGTTAATAATTCATCATAATTTTCAAATACTTTCTTATCTCTATATAATCTAAATCTATTTAGAACACAACTCTTTATTACATTAGGATCCAATTCATCAAGAAAACTATATACAAATATATCTGTAAAACATCTAAGTCCCATATAAAAAATGGCCTTGTTAGTAGTTGCGTCATTAATCTTCGATTCTAATTTAGATCTCAAACATCTAACATAACCAGAGAAAGTAAGAAGATCAAAAATTACATCTGCTGTTTCAGTACTCATCTTATTTGAAGTTTTAGCTTTTATAACTGGTAGACTGCTAGGGATTGGTACATCAAAATTACTATAACAATTTAAACTAGTTAAATAAATAAGTTTTGAAATATATAAACTAGATTTCAGATCTTTCTCTGAAATTCCATTTAATAGATCAATTCCTATTGATTTCTTTATAGTTTCTGAAATTGCTGTAATTGGATATTGTGAAACAGATGCTGATGTTATCAAATTTTCTAATACAGATAAATCTTTATTAATCACCTTATCCAAAAATTTACTTGTTATTTCTACTTTTCCTTCTTGCTTGATTTCAACTGGAATTGCTTTTTCTTCTGGAAGAACAATAGTTTCAAGAGATGTTTCCATGAAAGAGTCTAGTTCATGTATTTTCTCTTCTGATTCTTTTAAAATTGAATCTGGAACATCTATTTCTGTATTTTTGAAATTAATTGATTGGGATATCATTGATGGAATAGTTCTAATACCTAAACTAACTGATTTAACTTGTTCAAGAATTTCAGTTGATATTGTTCTACTACTCATACTGAATCCTATTTCTATATACCTTTCAACATAATGCTTAACTAAACTAGCAAATGTTTTAAATAAATTGAAATGTATAATTATTTTTCCAAAATCTGATTCATTATAATAAATATTAATACCAACTATTTTATTTTCTGAAAATTTCCTAAAATTTATTTTTAGTGATCTATCATAATGATACTTTTTGAATATCTCTATACTATTATCACTACTAAAGATATCTTCTGGATTATTGAAAATCGGTCTTAGAGAATCTATAAGATCTACAGCATTTTGATAATTTAACGTAAAAGACCTTCTCGAATTACTATTAATTATTGAAAGCATTAGATTTGGTGGTGAAAAGGTTTTATAATCTGGTGTATAACTAGAGATTATTAACTCAATAGTTCCATCTGAGTTAAACTCGCTATCCTTATGATAGAATAGCATTTGGTTAAACCAAACTTTATTATCCATTTGAAATCTCCTTTCTTGACTACTCTATATCCTTTATGTTTTGTTCCTTTCTTTCTTATTAGATTCTAGAAGAAATTGCGCTTTAGCGCTAGCGGGAAAGTGTTCGTCCGAAGGACGCACTTTCTCCGACAAAAATTCACATTGGAACATTTTAACACCCCCTTATACTATTATTTAAAGAATTATTATAAGGATTAATAATTATAAGTTATACTATTACTAATTTATTATAGAAGTATACTTTATATTAATATACTATTATATACGGAAAATGGAACAAAAAACTCAATAAAATCAAGTCAAGAAATTATGTAAAAATGAAAGATATTATGTAAAAATGAATTGTACATTATGTAAAAATGAAATCAATTTTCAATTTCAATAATATCATACTTAAAATTATAGTTCTTTATTAGATTCAAGTCCTTCATTTTTTCAAACATTTCTAGGACCCTTCTTTTTATATTAGTTTTATTGTTGCTTCTATTATACTCAAGTAACTCAAATATCTTTTCAATTTCTATATCTAACCTTTTAACATTAAATAAACCGAAGAATCTATATATACTTTGTGATACACCATCTAATTTATAAAAGTTATCTCTCACAAGATAAAAATTTGCAACATTTACATTATAAGCAAATATTTTTCCAAATATAGAATTGAAATCAATTTTATATAAATTACAACCATAATGTTTCTTAGCAACAGATACATCAAATAAATTACATTTTTCTAATATTGGAAATTGTTTATATTCAAATCTATTATCTACTTTCTCATATGATATATAATAGTAATTAAAATTTTCAAATTCAATTTTACTAGTTTCATTAATAAAATTAAATATTTTCCATCCATCTTGTCTCCAATCTCTGAAAACTGGATGGCTTCTTATCATATCATCACTTACATAAAGAGATTTAATAAAGTCTTTATCTGTAAATGAACCAAACATCTTGATATTATCTAAAATTCTACTATCACCACACCTGAAAGGTGGAGTGTCCTGATCTGATTTTTTGTATAATTTATCAAATACGGTAGCTCTAAGATAGTGTGTTATACAATCTACTAATGCAAAATGTTTGTAATTGAAATTTGAATAATATGTTATATCATATGATTTATTTTTGAATGTAAAGGATTTGTGGCCATATGAGTTTTTCTTTAGTGGGATTAGAGTAAAACTAAGACATCTTTCAATACAGTACATTATTCTTTATACTTCTCCATTAGTTTTGTCATTTCTACAATTATGTACGAGAAAAATTTTTTAAGATCTTTGATATCTTTTGTTTTGATTTGACTTATTGCAATAGTTCTTAAAGGAGTAAACAAAGGATTTAGATCTAGCTCCTGACCACTTGGGCCCTTTTCCTTGGCCATTGGGCATTTACCAGTAACTGGTGGGTGTGTGAAACCACACTGTTCACATTTATCAAATGAAGGTGCAAATCCTGGTCCTGCCATATCAAAACCTCCACTTTTTAGATTATGTTACCATTAATTAAAAAAATTTCTCATTTTCAGAACAAATATCAAATTATAGGTTATGCGGTTTATCTATATATATTAATTTCTAATAAAATAAAGAAGGGAGGTTATATAAAATTTTCCATTAAACTAGGAGGACTGACGATGAAAAGACTTATAGCCAAGAAGGTGGCAATATATGTCACCGAGTTGACTGTTAAGTTGTCTATCCTCGTTTTTTGTGTATTGTTTCTGAATGCACAAATTAGAGAGATGGACAGAGTCGCCATGCCCATATTTGTTTCTCAGGAAAATTCAGTAGACCAAACTGAAGTAGCTTTAGTTAGTTTAGGAGCTCCAAAGAAGGACGTTAAAGAACTCACCAAGGCAGTTCGCGTTGCATCTCAAGCGACTAACTTTAGCGAGAAACTCGTGGTAGCCGTCGTTTACACAGAAAGCAGATTTGTAAAAAATGCAGTATCTCCTGCTGGCTACAAAGGGCTTGCACAAACACCAACAGCTACTTTTAAATATCCAACTGTTGATGTTTTGCATGGCATGAGTATCTTGAGAGAATACTATAATATTACAGGAAATCTCGAAGATGCTTTAACACTGTATAAAGGAGGAAAGTTAACGAATACTATAGCTAGAAGGCAAGCTAGAGAGGTAATTAGAATATACGAAAACTTACTTAGGAGGACATGAATAAAATGAACAAAGAAGAAATCTCTGTTATTACTCATAATATAATTAGTAAAATTCAGAGAGTTGGTTTTTGGGTTCTGCTTCTTCTCATGCTTGGAGCGTGTATTGGATCTTATGGTATGAGAATATATCAACAAAGTAATATTGCTGATTGGGTTAAAGCGGAACGTTTCATTTATGATGGTAAGGTTTATAATATAACATTAGATCCTGTTCGAAATAAGTAACCCGATAATGTGCGGGTGCTGATAGCGATAAACTATGTAGGTAGCAAACTGGCACATATGATCTCCCATAGACGCGGTGACTCAGCACCCACATTTTTAATTTGAGGTGAATATGATTGAACTTTCAAGTGAACAGAAGATAATTCTGGAGAAGATTATAGACTGGAGAAATTGCTCAAAACCAACAGAGGGTGTTGGAAAAAAAGTATTGACAGTCGGAGGATTTGCAGGAACAGGAAAAACAACATTGATTGCAGAGTTGAGAAAGATTTTAGGTATTAATATTAGAGTTGCATTTGTCACTTTTACGGGAAAGGCATCTGCTACTCTAAAGTCAAAACTAGAAATGCAAGATGCAATTTTTTCTTATGATTACATAGGAACTATTCATGGATTAATATATAAACCACTAATTAAAATACATCCAATCACTGGCTCCAAAGTAGTGTGTGGGTGGACTAGGATTGATTTTGTGTCTTATGATTTAATTATAATTGATGAATCATCTATGGTTAGTTCTGAAATATTCAATGATTTACTTTACTACAATATTCCGATTTTAGCGGTTGGTGATCATGGTCAGCTTCCACCAGTAGGTGATGGAAGTTTTAACTTAATGAGAAATCCAGAACTGAAACTTGTGTCTATTCATAGACAGGCAGAGGATAGTGATATTATAAGAGTTTCTAAAATAGCTAGAGAGAGGGGATTTATTCCTAGTGGTGTTTATTCTAAAAATGTTTTCAAAATGCACTGGGATCAACCAAAATGTAAAGATTTATTTATGGGAATTAAACATGACGAAAATGTAATAGTTCTTTGTGGAATGAATAGAACTAGATTGGGAATAAATAAGTTAATAAGAGAAAAATTACAACTAACTAGACCAGAGCCATACCCAACAGAAAGATTAGTTTGTTTAAAGAACAATCGCGAAACGAAGATAATGAATGGTCAGCTTGGAACATTAATATGGTTAACATATGCTGAAAAAGATATATATGATATTACTGTTCAAATGGATGGATTTCCAGATTTATATTCTGGTTATACTATTAAAGAATGCTTTAACAAAGAGAGTTATAATGATATATTTGAGTTGACGTGTATGAGAAAAAATAAAGATTTTATGAAAAAGAACAAAATTTCTTGTATAGATGCATTTGATTTTGGATATGCAATTTCTGTTCATCGAAGTCAAGGCTCTGAATGGGATAAGGTTGTAATCTTTGAAGAAAGAAGTAATTATTGGGATAATGACTTTTATAAGAAGTGGTTATATACAGCAGTTACAAGAGCGAAAGAAAAACTATTTATTATTGAACCGTGAGATACCAAATAAATAAATTTCAGAATGTGTAGCTTGATAGATTAAACAGGCCTGAAACGATAGGGATTCTGTTTAGTCGGAAAATCCGGGTCTTCCTCTCACCCCGGATTTTTTTGTTTAGATATCTATTTTTTTGTTTGGAACAAATACAAAATTTAACTTATGGTGGAGATAATATTACATGGATAAATTTATACAACACATCTGTAATAAGTTAAATGAAAGTAATATTCCTGTATTTAAAGCATTATTTAAAAAAAAAGATAATATGTATTATATTATGGCGGATAAAGTTCTATTGGTAATAGATGAGTCTAAAATAATAACAATATGTTTTAGTGTTGCATCTACTCCAGAATACGCTGCTAAAGTAGTTCTCTCCTTGAAGTCTATTAGATGTAAAAAAATTGAAATTGGTGAATCGTTCATCTACAATGAAAAGGGTGAGTATTTTGGTGGTGATGATGCGTATAAATTAATGGAGAAGGTTAAGAAGGATAAAATTTTAGCAGATTTTATAAGTGAGCAAATGCAGAAACATATTTTGATTAATGAAGATTGCTATAATTGTTAGGAGGAAATCGTGAATATAGAAAACGCTCTGTGGGTAGAGAAGTATAGACCAAAGAAGTTAGAGGATTTAGTTCTTCCAGAAACCTATAGATTGGACTTTGAAAAATGTATAAATAATAAGAATATTGGAAATCTTATTTTTTCTGGCCCCCCCGGCAGTGGTAAAACTACAATAGCTAGAATTCTTGCATCAAGACGTGGAGTTTTAAATCATCCATCTGATAATCTTTTAGAGATGAATGGATCTTCTAAAGAATCCAGAGGAATTAATTTCGTAGATCAAGTAATTGAACCATTTTTAAAAATCCCTCCAGCAGGAAAAGATACTTTTAAGATAGTATTTATTGATGAAGCAGACTTTCTTACTGATGCTAGTTTTAAATCTCTTAGAGGTATCATTGAAGCATACCATCAACAAAACAGATTTGTGTTAACTTGTAATTACCTTTCAAAAATTCCAGATCCAGTTCAGAGTAGATTTCAGACTTATATGTTCAAGCAGATGCCAGTTGATTTTGTAGTATCTTATTATAAGAAAATGTTAGATGCGGAAAAAGTTAAGTATAGTGAAGATGATATTAGATATGTAATTGATGGTGTTTATCCTGATGTAAGAAAAGGAGTACAAATTCTACAACAGAGTTCTCATAGCGGAACATTAAAAATTAATAAAAATATTAGCCTTACGAATGAAAAATCTATTATAGGATCTGTTATTGAGATTATAAACTATATTAAAAATGATGAAATTCCAAAAATAAATAAAAGTGTAAATGATATTCTTGCTATTATATCTAATGAATATGATTTAGATTTTAGAAGTATTTATTCAAGTTTATTTTATAGAAGTGAAGTTCCTGTAAATGTTAAAATTATTGTTAATAAATATACAAATTCTCATGGAGATTGTTTAATTCCATCAATGCATTTTATGGCAATGATTTTTGAGATTATAAAATCATTACAAGATTACAAAAAACTGGTGAAGTGATGGCTGTATTTTTAGAAGCAAGGGAAATTGAAAACACAAAATTGGTTAGAAAATATTACTGGTATAAGGAACAAAAAGTAAAATGATATATGATGATAAATTTATTCAGTATCTAAAAGATTCACTTGGAGAACCAGTAAGGGTAAAGACTAAGAATATAATTTGTCGTTGTCCTTGGTGTGAGTTTGGACAAAAGAAAGATCATTATCATTTATATATCTCTACTGAATATCCAATTTTTCATTGCTTCCATTCTGATTGTCAGGTTAGTGGAACAATAAAAAAATTGTTTAAAAAGATTGAAGGAAAAGATATATCTGAAAAATATGTAGACATTGAAAAAGTTAAAGAATATGCAAAAGAAAGAGTTAGAGTTCAAGAAAATGAAACTATTATAAAAAATATGATTCTTCCACCAATTAATGAGAATGAGTTCAAACTAAAAAGTTTGTATATGAGAGAAAGACTAAAATTTTCTAATATCAATCTATCAGATATTAAAGGATTAATTTTTGATGTTAAACAATTTTTAGATGTAAATAAAATTGTTATAGATGAAAAAATGTTCAGGATGGTTGATTATTTACATCAAAACTTTATTGGATTTTTAACTGAAAATCAATCTGTAGTTATTTTTAGAAATATAGATAGAAAATCTAGCTTTAACCACTTCAAATACCAAATTCAAGAAAGTAATTTTTTAGATTATTATAAAATTAGCGGTAACAATATTAATAGTAATAATATTGTTTTAGCTGAAGGCGTATTTGATATATTTTCAGAAAGTATTTTTGATTCTATAGGAATAAAGAATAACACAAGGTTGTATGCTAGTGCTTTATCAACATCATATGAATCTCTAATTAAATCAATAGTTTTTCATGAGCAAGAATTTAAACTGAATGTATCAATACTTTCAGATAGTAATGTTGGATTAGATTATTATAGAAAAATAAAAAGATTCAATAGACATATAATTGAGAGTTTATCTGTTTATTATAATAAGAGTGGAAAAGATTTTAATGTCACACCTATTAATCCTGAAAAGTTTATCTTGTAAATGGAGATTCTGTGTATGAATAAGACAAAAGAAAAAATTGTAGATTTATTTGATAAGACAGTTAAAAATGGTGAAGTTTATGATGGAAATCTTGAAAATATTAATTATTTTTCGTTAATGTGTAAAGCTAAAGAAGATTACATGTTTAAAATTGGTCAATGTAATGGATGTACTTTTAAATATAAATATGATGGAAAACCCTCTGTTCTATTTATATTCTCGATGCCTATAAATCTTAACACAGACAATGGACAAGATAACAAACACATATCTGAAAGGGTAATTGATATTGTAAGAATACTTGAGGATTGTTTTATAACAATTGATTATTTAAACTCAGTGGAGAACCGAGAAGATAAATTTGTATATATCACAGCAGTGAAAAAAATAGTAAAAAAGTGAAAGGAGAACTAGATGAGACAGATAAATCTTGATTCAGAGAAATTTGAAGTATTTCTGAGGTGTCTTTCCCTTATGAAAGATATTTGTAATGATGTGGATATTCGTGGAGGAAAAATCAGACAAAGAAGCAACGACCATTCAGTTATCTTTGAAATGGATTTGTCTCCTTTAATTTCTGATATGAACATCCCAATTACAAAACTAAAAGAAAAACTTGAGTTATTTAAGTGTTTTATTGGAAATGATGTTGACATAACAGATGATGAAGTATATTCCGTTGCAGATCAAATTTCTTTAATTTCTTTTAAGAGACCACTTTTAAGTCTTATTGATAACCAGTTTATTAGCGATGAAGAATTTGCAAGTTTATTTACACTTGAAGAAAATGATATTATTCTTAGTTATAATATTCCAACTATGGTTTCTGAAAGAATGAGAACGGTAACACAGGGATTTAATATAAATAATGTTGTTGTTGTATTTGAAGGAGAAAGAGCTTCAATTACAGCAAAAACGATTTCTAAAGATCAGTTTGCAAAATTTGTTGGCGACATTGTTGTTGAAGATGAAAAGAATTGTTCATCTAATTTAGTTGTAACCCCATTTATTATTGACCATGATGGAGATATGTCTTTTTCAATGTATGAAGTAAGAGAAGGACATTCAATTAATAAGTTTTCTACATCTATTGGCGATGTATCTATTAATGTTTATGGGAGATCATCTCTTATTGAAACAGAAAATGAAGATGAGGAAGGAGAAGATTGATGTCTAATGTACCGGCAGGGTATACTAAAAATGTAGATAGGGTTGGTGACTGGGATGTATTTGCAAAAGATATGCATGATTACATTGCCAAAAATACTGTTACAAAATATGGTCAGGATTCATTTGGTTTTGACCTTATGAGTATTACTGAACCGAGAGTTTGTATTTGGAATATAATTAGATATGCTTTAAGATGTTGGAATGGAAAAGGAAAAAAGAATGATTTGTATAAAATTTGTCATTATGCTCAAATGGCATATACTTTGAGTAATGGCGACTTAACTAAAGCAGGAATTGATAAAGATGCAACTCATTGAGAATGGTTGGGTTTATGCTTCATGGAGGTGTGCGAATAGAAATGATTTCTCTGTTGCAGTTGATGTTAAAACAGGAATAATAACTAAAACTCCACCAGTATTAAATAAGTTTAAAGGACAGCCAATAAAAAATTTATATATTTGGTTGAAATCTAGTAATCTCATATGGATTGAATATAAAGAGGAATCATGATGACTTTCTTAGTTTGGGGTATATTCTTTTTTACTTTGAGTCAATTGGGATATAGATATAATATGATAGAATTTTGGGTAGTGATTTGTAGTGTTGCTGCAATTTTATTAGAGGATTCTATTAGAAAAGATAAAGAACAAAAATAAGAAGGAGAAGTTTAGTGCATCCTAGTTCTATATTGAGTTATTATCCGTCGTATGCTATTTTAGATGAAATTCTTTCTTACTCAAATTATGATACATTGAATATTTATATAGATTTAAAAAATAACCTTCAAACATTGTATATGCAACATGCAATAGTTAATGTTGTAGAGTCATCTCTAAAATCTAGATATATAGACACTTCAATTTTTTCATCTGTTATTTCATTCTTATCATTTCATAAGATGTATGCTATACGACGAAAAAATTTGAAACTTAATTTTTTTATCTTCTTTGAAACTGGAGTTTCATATTTCCATACAAATTTATGCAGAAAATATAAACTAAATAGAAAGATTGATGATTTGTATGGACTGGAAAAAGAGAAAAGAGATTTATTCTATAAGATCCTTCAAAAGAATTTGCAACTTACAGAAAGTGCTTGTAATAAGATTCCTGATATTAAAGTAATAAGATTACAAAATCTAGAAGCTGATTTTATTCCATATTACTTAATATCTAGAAATTTAGTTGAAACTTCTCCAAATGTAGCTCATATAATATACTCAAATGACCATGATATGTTACAATGTATAACTGACAATGTTTATGTGTTTCAAAAAACCATGAAGGGAGTTAAAAGGATAATCAAAAAGGGAGAGATAATGTCTACGTATTTTAAGTATGAATCAAAGTTTCCTGATGACTATTTTCCATTATCTATGGCTATAGTTGGAGATCAAGGTGATTGTGTAGATGGTGTAAAAGGAATTGGTGCAAAGAGATTAGAAGAGATATTAGAAGATGTAGTTAGAATGACAAATGGTATTGATAATTTATATGATAATGTAACAAACTCTAAACCAATTTTTATACATAATACAGAAAAAATACAGAACAAATATATAAATATGATAGTAGAAAAGGAAAATTCTGAAAATTTAATAAGTAGAAACCTAAAATTAGTATCTTTTGAGATTTTATCTAGATTTTTAGATAATCCATCTAATACAGAAATACTAAATAAAAAGAAATATATAAATGAGATTCTTCAAAATAATGATGTAGCAGAATATGAATCTCTAAGTAGAGCTCTATCAATGAATAGGGTATATTTAGAAGAAGATGCTCTTTTGGCTTTATATTATAATTACAATGGAGGATACTCCTAATGATTAACGATGGAAAGGTTCTTAATTATATAAAACAGAACCTTGGATTTCCTTTTATGTTTGTTGAACTTACAGATGAGCAGATACTTGACTATATTAAGGATTATACGATAAAAGAGTTTTCTTATTATTTTCCAGATGTCAATACTATTGGATTAAATCTTCAAATTCAATCTAATAGAGTTCCTGGAAAAGGAAATGAATGGTATATTGAGGATGATAGGGGATTAGAAATCCTCAATGTAAAGAATCTGTATTTTTCAACAAGCAATTATATTATGTTTGGGCATCCACCTCTTGGACCCATGAGTCTTGGAGAACTAGGTTCATGGGCGTTAGATGTGGAAGTTGCTGGGTGGATAAAACAATTTTCTAGTTGGGATTATACACATGAGTTTAAACCGCCAAACATTATAAGAATTTCTCCAACACCAAATAGTGAAAATTGGGTTGCCGTAGAATATGAACGGATGCATCCATCAGATTTTTCTAAAATTCCAAATGATCTTCAACATCATTTTTTAGAACTATGTCTAGCAGATATAATGATAATTATTGGTCGTGCTAGAGCGAGATATGCTGATGGAAATTTAAAAACACCATATGGTGAAGTTCCTTTGATGGGAAATATATTTCAAGAAGGTCAAGATAAGAAAAAAGAAATTATTGATAAGCTTACTGCTGGAAGCTTACCAAATGTTTCTATTGATATTGGCTAACTATTAAATGAAAGGAGTTAAAAATGGAAGTCGGGAATATTTCAATTTTTGGATCTGGATTTGTTGGTGGGGCTGTTTATCATGGTTT
>Ga0255347_1002022_pt1 | contig 30002 bp, 23 predicted proteins | sample wastewater_treat_2_FD_192479 | JGI IMG/M metagenome (GOLD analysis project Ga0255347, IMG submission 192479) | Wastewater microbial communities from Lulu Island WWTP, Vancouver, Canada - plant24 | ecosystem: Engineered > WWTP > Wastewater > Unclassified | place: Canada: Vancouver, British... | reverse complement strand
TAATTAAAAATAAACACAAAAAGGAGTGGAAATGTATATACAAAGGAATAGGAGCAGATACAAGGGCAGTCAATATACGAGGAAGGAGAATAGGGAAGAGGGGAATGAGAAATCATCCCCATCCCTCTTTTGCAATGAATATCCCTGTAAAATTCATCCTGATTAAGATTTTAATTGGCAAGTAATGATTTTTGTAGATTGAAATCAACCTATATTGACTTTACAAATCCTGGTATTTCGAGTAAACTTTATGCATTGGACCCGTAGCTCAGCGGTTAGAGCAGCGGACTCATAATCCGTTGGTCGCTGGTTCAAATCCGGCCGGGTCCACCATATTGAATTAGTCGCCTCGCATGCTTTCAAAAGGTAGTCTATTAAAATTTTTTCTGGAGATTCAGTTTTGAATATCATTTTCAATTTTCTCTGGGAAAATAGCAATGTAATTCTGTCCTTTTTACCTTTAGCGTTTTTGAGGTGTTTGAATTTTTAATTGCGTTAATGATGCTTTTGATTTCTTCTCTTGATAAGATAATCGGTAATTTTTTACTTCGTTTGGCAGATTTTAAATTTATCTTTTGAGGAATTTTCAATACTTCGCTGTAAAGAAATTTTATAGCATTTAAATAAAGGTTGACTGTTTGTGGAGAATAATTTTTATCTTGTTTAATAAAAATTGTTTTATATTTTCCTCATCTAATTTTTCTAAATTAAACTTTTTAAAATCAAAATATTCCCTTAAACAACCGAGATAGTCCTTTATAGTTTTAATACTATAATTTCTTAATTTTAATTCCCGCCTTGTTTGTTCAAGATATTTTGTATAACTTTATAAAAATTGATAAAATAAAGTCAATAAATAATTATTAGTAATTTCGTTAATAATTTTCCATTAAGTTCGTATAGAAACAAGTTAGGCGAAAGGGCAAACAGAAAGGATGATTAAAATGGAACCAAAAGACTACAAAAATAGGGCATACCTTTCAGCAATAGAAGCAGCTAAATTTTTGGGTATCTCTGTTGAGATGCTTCATAGTCTTGCGAACAGAGAAGTTATTAAAACACAAATTGCGGCAAGCGGACAAATGCGTTTTGATTTAAAAGAATTAAAAGAATACGATGCAAATCTTAAACATAAATTTCAAAAAAATAAAATAGATATTGAAAAGGTAAATGTTATTGAGATAAATGGGACAACTCAGAAAATTTTTATCGAAAATTCTATGAAGATGGATGATTTGACAGATAATAGTATCCATTTAATGATTACTTCTCCCCCCTACTTTGATACAAAGATGTATTCAAGAGAGCCAATACCAGACGATCTTGGTAATATTCATGATATTGATGGATGGTTTGAGAAGGTAAGCGTGGTATGGAAGGAAGTTTATAGGGTTTTACAACCCGGGAGAAAGGCATTTATAAACATAATGAACCTTCCTATCCGGCTTGAAAATGGAAGGTTTAGAACCTTAAATTTAGTAGGTAGAACAATAGATACCTGCGAAAAAATAGGATTCATATTTAAGAGAGATATAGTATGGCATAAGACAAATGCCGTCCGGGCTCATTTTGGAACATATCCCTATCCAGGTGGAATTTTAATAAATAATATGCATGAATTCATCCTTGAATTTGATAAACCTGAAAAGAAGGGATTTAATAAATATGGTCATCTGACTAAGGAACAAAAAGAACAATCAAAGTTAGACAAAGAATTCTGGCTATCTATAAAGAAAAGTGATGTTTGGGTAATGAAACCACAAGGGAGCGGTGATAGGCGTAATCATGTTGCACCATTTCCGTATGAACTTCCTTTTAGATTAATCAAAGCGTTTAGTTATATTGGTGAAACAATTCTTGACCCCTTTGTTGGTTGCGGAACTACGCTTTTGGCATCAGCGGATTTAAAACGCAATGGAATGGGTTACGAAATAAACTCAGACATTGCTTTTGATGCAGTAAAAAGTTTAAGAAATTATCAAACTAAATTATGGTGAGGTAAAAATTATGAAATTGGATGGAAAAACAATATATGCTCAATCTAGCGATATAAAATCTCGCACTTATCTGGAATACCGCAAAGATATGAAGAAAAAGGCAATTGCAGAATTAGAGGTGTTAGAATGGCTGGAAAGTAGGATCAAAGAATTGTATCCAAAGAAACAGGTTAAAGTTTATAAATCAGGCGGAGATAAATTCTTATGGTTTTTACGAAAAGGTGGAGTTTCGAGAGATGCTGATTTTGTTGCAGAAATAGACGATGAAAAAATAGAATTTGAGTTTCAATATGCTGAGAAAGCAGATTTAGAGTTTTATGATTTCAAAGTGTCCAAGGTTGCAAAAAGGAAAGAAGGCAAACGCAAGCCCATTGAAGATAAGTTATTTGTATATATTCATAAACCTTTATCAAAGTACGCAATTTTTAAGCCTGAATGGATTATTAAAAATGGTAAATACGGAATGGTTGAAGCGTGGAGGAGTTATGCCTTCAGAGTTCCTAAAGAAAAGTTCGAAACATTACTTAAGAGCGACTCTACTTTGGTCCCACTTTGTCAGAGAATAGATGCCAAAAATTTCATTCTTAATTTTCAACATTCCTTAGTAGATATAAATAGAGATAAACTTTCGTGTTTACTTCAAGGTGTAATTGACGAAAATAAAATTGTAAAAATTGTACCGAAAGATTTGGATAGCTTTTTCAAAGTTTGCTTTATTTTGGATAATTTAAATAAAATTCCGCAAAATGCTAATCTCTGGCTTGTTTATCTTTTGAGTTATATAAATAAGGATATTTTACTTGAAGATATATTTAAAACTGTTTACTGTATTGACTTTCTTTATTCCAAGATTGAGGTAAAAGCGAATGAACTCAGTCAATTGATCAGTAAGGGTAGGGAATTGACCAAAAAGATTAAGGGGTTTTACCAAGATGATGGTTCTTATAAGTCGTCGTTAATGTCAAGCCCATTGGACGAAACCAGATATGCTTTATTTTCAATCAATATTTTAGAGGATTTGATTCAGGACATGATTTATTATTATTCCATAACAGAATTGAAACCAGTAAAGAAGATATATGAAACTGTTGGAGATATTGAGAAAACTTATAAATTGATTAAGGAGTCAAAGTAAAAAGAATGAGAGAAAATATTTGCCTGTCGCATTGCCTAACACAGCGTATATACTGCGGGCTTACGTCCTCGTTCTTCTGGACATTGCCTTCGGCGGAACTTCTTTTATGCTGGAGCCGTTATATGCAGGATTTTTAAGATTAAAAAGCGACACAAAAATTTTTGTAAAATTCTTCCGGCGTCTGGATTTTGCTCAAAGAAAGTTCTGACATCCTTCAGTAAATACCACCTCGGGTAGTTTTGGAAATTTTACGATGATAGGGTATAATTCAACAGGTATATTAGAAATAATTTCTGAACTCGCGGAAATATCTGTTGTTTTAAAGCGTGATTTGTACATAAACCGTAAAATTTGAAGGAATAACCAAAAGGAGGTTGAATATGGAAAATTTTCAGCAAAGGAAGGGTATGCCATTGCTTGGAGATAACTTTCCTGAAATAAAGGTACAGACAACTCATGGGGTAATGGAATTACCAAAAGCGTTTTCAGGAAAATGGTTTGTTCTTTTTAGCCATCCTGCGGATTTTACTCCGGTTTGCACTACGGAATTCGTTGCTTTTCAGAAAAGATATGATGCATTCAGATTATTGAATTGCGAACTTATAGGACTGAGTATTGACCAGGTTTTTTCCCACATAAAATGGGAAGAATGGATAGAAGAAAATCTTAAGGTTGAGATTCAATTCCCTATCATTGCCGATACAGGGGCTGTCGCGGAGACACTTGGATTAATTCATCCAGGGAAAGGAACAAATACTGTCAGGGCAGTGTTTGTTGTTGATGATAGGGCAAAGATAAGAGTTATCCTCTATTATCCACAGGAATTAGGGAGAAATATGGACGAGATTTTGCGGATTGTAGAGGCAATACAGATTGCGGATAAAAACAGGGTTTCTATGCCAGCCAACTGGCCAAATAATGAATTGATTAAAGACCATGTAATTATTCCACCGCCCGCAGATGTTAAAAACGCGAAGGAAAGGAAAGAAAAAGCAAAAAAAGGCGAAATAGAGTGTTATGATTGGTGGTTATGCCACAAAAAACTATAAAATAAAAGAAACCTGGTTGGTATACAACAGACGACTAATTTTATAAATTGAGATTAGATTGTTTTTGTTTTCAGAATAAAATTAACTGCTATTTGTGCGTAAGAAAAGCAATATTTCACTGGCAATCATCAATTTCAATTTCATTAGACGAGTTCATATCCCTGCAAAAGGTCTACAAAAAGAAAATATTGGTTATTAGAATAATCCATTATTTAATGAAATATCCAATGTTTCTTTATTTTTTTAGGGTTATCCTTGAATATCCAGATTAGATTCAATGGTCCAGATGTACTGGAGAAAAAGATGAAAAGGTTAATACTGATACTGGCTATTCTTCTATCGGTTAAGTGCGCTTATCCAACAACAGAGGATAATTATTTTAGTGTAATGGGAGAGGTATACCTTGTATTTCAAAAGCCAGTAGATGCAAGTCGAATAGATGAGATTTCAAAGATTGTTTCCATCTCTGATATTAGATATGATTGGGTATATGCCTATGCAAACGAAAAAGAATTTAAGAGATTTGTTTCTCTTAATATTCCCTATGAAGTTCTTGAACACCCTGGTTTTATGGTTGCACATAATGCCGCAGCAAAATTTTCCCTTGAAACTACAAATGTCGAATATCCTTCTTACCCTGAATATATTTCAATGATGAACCAGTTTCAGACATCCCACCCGGATATATGCAGGTTACAGGAGATTGGCACAAGTGTACAGGGCAGGAAAATCTTGTGTGTCAGGATTACAGGAGAAACAGACATCTTTTTTAAGCCGCGTATTTTTTTAACCTCAACAATTCATGGAAATGAACCAGTTGGTTATGTGATGATGCTCTATTTTATTGATTTTCTCCTATCAAATTATGGTGTTAACCCTGTTGTAACCAGTATTGTCGATAGGACAGAAATCTGGATAAATCCTCTTTCCAATCCTGATGGAACATATTGGGCTGGTGATGAGACAGTTTTCGGCGCGAGAAGATATAATGCAAATAGCGTGGACTTAAACCGCAATTTTCCCGACCCTGCAGAAGGGGAACATCCTGATGGCAATCAATGGCAACCAGAGACAACTGCAATGATGGATTTTGCAAGCATAATTAAGCCAGTATTATCTGCAAATTTTCATTGTGGTGCTGAGTTGGTTAATTATCCATGGGATACATTTGAAAGATTGCATCCTGACAATGATTGGTTTATCAGTATAAGCAGGCATTATGTTGATACAGTCCATTTGAATAGCCCAGGACAATATATGGATGATCTTAACAATGGCATTACAAATGGATATCAGTGGTATAGAATTACTGGTGGAAGGCAGGATTATATGAATTATTTTCAGCAATGCAGAGAAATCACGGTTGAATTGAGCAATAGTTTTTTCCCTGCATCGCCATACACATACTGGACATATAACAAAGATGCTATTATTGGATTGATTACCGAGAGTTTTACTGGAATATGCGGAGTTGTTCAGTGTAAAGAAGGGTATCCTCTACAGACAAAGGTTGAAATTCCAGAAAGAGATTTTGATAATTCGTTTGTTTTTTCAGAAAAACAAACAGGAAGATTTTTTAGATTACTTCCTCATGGTAGATATAATGTAAGGTTTTCTTCTGCCTATCATTATCCAGAAATTCTTGAAGATATCAGTGTTGATTCAGGTTTTCTTAATGTTGTAAATGTATCCCTTGAACATGCAGAATCAGGGGATATTTCTGCTGATAGAGTAATTGATATAACAGATGTAATACTATGTCTAAGAATAGCCATTGGGCTTGAACCATCTGACTTAAAAACATCTGATACAAACAATGATGGTATCACTGATATAGATGATGTAATACTTATCCTGAGGATGAGTATAGGGCTTAGATAGATAGTTTACTCAAAATAAAATGCATATACACGGGATTTTTTTGAGCCGTATGTTTTTTCAAGGATAAACCGGATACCGCTTAATTCTTTGTTTATCTCGCATCTGAACAATCTCTGATGATTATTTTCTACACGAGACAGAATATGCCATTTATTTTTGATTTTGCCTTCTATCCTAAAATTACGAGGCATTGTCTCAGGCATATCAGTTAATTGGTTATCCTTTTGAAGATGACTCATAGCAATAAGTTTATCAAGTCCGCTATCGAGGATAAGGGTTATTCTGTTTACAGGATTTACTTTGTTTAATTGATATTCAATCCAGTCATTTTCACTGCACTGCCAGCAATGTGGGTCGTTGCCAACAGGTCTATTGATGCCGTCTCGCACTGGTTCTGGATTTCCTGATGATGATGTAAGTTTTGCCTCAATGCAATTGCGTGAAAATTTTTGTTTTACCCATGGTATATATGCATCATCATAAAGAAGGGTTTGTTGAAGATTGTCAATATGTTTTTTTACATCACAGGGAAGAATAGAGTTTTTAACTGCAATTGCTGCTGCGGTGCCTGCTGCCTGCCCCATGCTACTGCAGGTTCCTATTACTCTTGTTGAACTCATTGCAATGTGCGTGCAACTTGCATTTCTTCCGGCAAACATAAGGTTTTTTATATTTTTTGAATAAAGGCAGCGATACGAAATTCCATATGGAGATGGGGCAGGATAAAAAATTGTACAGGGTGCATTGATACTGACAGAGTAAAAACCTGCTGGATTATGGTCATCCATAGTCCAGCCGCCATATGCAACAATATCTTCAAATCTTCCTTCTGATTCTATATCATTCTGGGTGAGAACATATTCACCGATGTATCTTCTACTTTCTCTTTTTCCAGGTAAAAACTGGAGCCAGTCGAGTGCCCAGTTTTCTGCTTTTTTCCTGTCAGGACACCTGTTTTTAATATGGTCCCAGATGCCAAGTACAATCTTCAATAGTTCATCCCTTAATTTTTCAGTATCATAGATTGAGTGATGTTCTTCGCCGAGTTCAACCCACCAGTATCCCATTTCTATCCATTGGTGTGCATTTCTGCCATAGGGGATTTCCTCACATTTATTAAATATGTATGCATAGGGTGGTGGCTCAAACTTCTGTGGAGTTCTGTATTTTTTTGCCATAAACAAACAACTCATTCCCATTGTTTTATTGTCTGCTGTTTCAGGGGCATGTGATTCATTGAATTCATTTCTTGCTTCTCTTCCCATTCTAAACTGCGCCCCGGTGAGAGGCGCAAGGATTCCATCGCCAGAACAATCAGCAAAAATTTTTGCCTTAACCTGATGAATTGTTTGTGTGGTTGTCTGCCATCCAGAAACAGAAAGTATATGGTTGTTTTTTACCTCAGCATTAATACACGAGCAATTCAGAAGAAGAGTGATATTTGGTTCTGCCATAATCTTTTCGTAAAGAATAAGGTCCCAGATTGAATAACTTTTGTTATGATTGCGATAAAGGTTTTCAAGTTGCAGTTCTTCAAGAACTCCTGTTTCTCTCATATTTTTTATTCTATTGTGTCTATCTGCTCCGCATATATGAACACGGCATTCACTTGAAGAATTTCCTCCAAGAACAGGCCTGTCGTGCATAAGTGCAACCTTTATGCCATTTCTCGCAGCACTTATCGCAGCACATATTCCTGCCATTCCACCGCCAATAACACAAAAATCAATATTGTGTTGTTGTTTTTTTAATCTATTATCCTTTCTCATTTTTCCATCTCCTTTAATTTTTCTTTTGCCATGTTTGCAATCTGAGTTGCTGAAAAGGTTTCCATTACCTTTTCGAATGTTTCCCTTGCCTTTTCTTTTTCTCCCTTATCGAGGTATATCTCACCTTTAAGGTAAACAGCCCATCCATAGTAAGGGTTATCAATTGAACTTGAAATCTTAAGAAATGTTTCAATCTCCCTCATTGCCTTTTCATAGTCCTTTTTCAAAATATGCGCACGGGCAAAAAGGATTGACCAGTTTCCTTTAATCTTTGCTGTTGGAATTTCATCTGCCCAGAGAGTAAGTTTTTCGATTGCTGTTGAAAAATCATTTTTCTTAAGATAAAACAAAACCTGCTGGGAATAAACACCGGTTTTTCTTTCGATTTGTGTATCCAATATTACACTTTCGTAAAATTTTGAGGCATTTTTGATATCTGCTTTATATCTTGCTGCGTCTCCAAGTCCAATTGTAGCGCTTCTTCTGATTTGTAATTCTACCTGATTGTCAGAAGAGAGTAAATTAAAGATTTGCTCTGCTTTTTCAATATCTCCTGTTTCGAGGTAAAGAAAAGCAAGATTCAGTTTTGCGTTAGGGAGATTCTTTTCAGAGATGATTTTTTTATAAATCTGTTCTGCTTCACTGTATTTTTTTGTTTTTTCTGCGAGATCATCAGCAATATATGCAACCTTTATCCTTTGAGATTGTTCAAGATTTCTATTTTTAAGTTCATTATAACACTCGAATTCTTTCTCTACAACATTATAACTATTGAAAATATCCGCAAGTGCAAAAAGTTCCTCTTCAGGAAGTGTTCTTAAATCAAATTCCGCAAATTCATCAATATATTCTTTGTAATATTTTGGTGGTATCACAAGCACGCTATAGTCCTGTTCTGCTTTGACCTTCATTAAAATCGTATCAGAATTTCCACTATTGTCTGTGGTTGTTAGTTTAACATCATAAGTTTTTTTAATAAGATAGGTATGTGAGGGATTTTTCTGATTGCTTTTTTGTCCATCTCCAAAATCCCATTGATACGAGACAATATTGTTTTTGCTGGTGGATGTATCTGTGAACTGAAAGGTTAAAAGTTCCCATTTCTCCCTTTTGAGATAGTTTATATTTTTCCACTCAAATAACGATGTAATCTGTTGATTTAATTTTCTGATATCCGTAATTTTACCTTCAGATAAGGGCAGAAAGAAGTCCTCAGGGATTATCTTAAACTGTTGTTCCTCTTGTTTTTTCATTGCGCCAATAGCATATACCGAGCCAGGACGTTCAAGATGGTAATAAACAATTTTGTGAAGGCCTGGTTCAAGTTCTATCGAGCCAGAGTGTTCTGGCCTTACAAATGCTTCTATCCAGTGCCATCCAGGCCAGGATGCAACATGCTTGTCATCAACAAAGATAAGTGAGGGTCCTGTTGATGTTGTACCAAAAACAATTGTTTCTTTTTGAAATGAATAAAAATATCCTGTGTAAACCCTTACAAGGTAATTTGTGGCTGTAACTGGATTTATTCCATCCCATATCATTTTTCTAAATGTTCTACCCATAAGATATTTTTCCTGTACACTATCTTTAAGAATTTTTTTACAGTCATCAACTGTATCTGCTTTGTTCCCATGTCTTGTATAGACCTCAAGTAAAAGGCCCCTTTTTGGTCTATAATCATACTTTGTTTTTTTTGCATCAGGATTTCCCCAGAATATGTAGTATGTTTTTTCTGAAATAGGGAAACTTATTTCATACTTGTTTCCAGGACCTGCCTGTACAAGAAAAAAAGCAACCTCTTTTCCATTTTCATCAGTTATTCTTATATCAGAGCCATCGTCTTTTGCTGGGCAGTATACCTTTATTAGCGCAGAGTGTTCGACAGGTGCTGTATCTTTTTGTGTTGAACATGTAATCTGCGCCCTGTATTCCCATCCATTTAACCATACATCACAAAAGGCGTATCCTGAAAACAAAAGGCAAACAGCAAAACAATACAGGACTGAATTTTTCATTTTTCCGCCGGTACCATTGAAATATCTGAAAACCATACCTTTCCAGGAGAACCATAAACATAGAGTTTTAGTCGCATCCATTTAACATTACTATTCTTAAAACTTACATTTCTTACCTGTTTTTTCCATGTTTGGTCTGCTGGTTGATGGTAAAAGCACTCATTTCTTTCTATTCTTCGTTTTCTTCCTTGAACAATGCCCCAGCCCTCAACAAAGATAATAATAATAGGTCCTGATGTTTTTGTTTTTACACTTAGTATGTAATCAGAAGGGGAATTGATTTTGTGGAATATCGAGTATACCCAGTATCCTTCATTCTCTGCAGTTGTTCTATCAACATTATACATCAAAAAATTCTGTGAAGAATCCCACACTGCTTTATCATCAAGAATCTTCCAGCCGTATGGCTTTCCCTCTTCGCCCTGCGAAAAATCACCATTTATTATAATGTTGTTTTTGTCTGGTTTTCCTTTTGTGGGATGAACAGTAATGCTAACAGTATTTGAATATATGCCCTGCCAGTATAGTTTTAATCTGAATGTTTTTGGAAGTTCAACAGGATAATAATCATAAAAAAAAGGTATCAGAATTTCATAGGTATTGCCTGGTTTCAGGATTATTGGTTTGTATTCAGAACTTGTTTCAGGACTATGTGGTTTTGGCTCTGGAGGCATATGGTTTGTGAAGTTTGTCATTTCAGGGGTTTCTTCAATCTCAAGTTTATGCAGGCCGCCAATGTACATCCAGTTTAACTCTCTTGGTTGAAGAAATTCAATAATATAACTTTCTGTTTTTGAAGAGTCATTAAGAATTGTGGCTTTTAGCAAAATCTGCTCTTCTTCATAGTATATATCCTTTGGAGTTTCAAGTTTTAGTTGCATTCCTGAGGCAGAACCAAGTAAAAATAAAAATAAAAATACTGTACTACCTGCCAGAAATATTCTCATAGTATTTCCTCACAATTCCTTCGTATCCTGATGGAATCTTTTCATCCCACATACTGCTGAGTTCCCTTTTCTTTTTCTCAACCCTTTCTGAATTCTCAACCTTTACAATTGCCTGATATGTAAGAACCTGCTGTGCTTGTTTTAGATGGGCAATGGTCATTTGTTTTGTTGTGAGAAGGTTATTGTATCTTCCTTCTTTTAATTGAATTGTGAATTGTTTCATTGCTGAAATTGACCTTTCAAGTTGAGGATTATAGATATTGAGAATTTTCAGTTCCCTTTCGAGTTTTTCTGCTTTTTCTATAATCTTTGTTTGTTTTTCCGCGAGTTCCGCATATCTAAAAGAAGCGTCATTAACAGGGCCTTTAAGTCCTCTTGGTCCCCATCCACTTGTTTTACCACCGCCTGTTGGTCCAATTTGGTTTTCATTGCTTGCATCCTGGACCTGTCCTGGTTCAATATTATCAGGCGTAAGTCGGGCTGGTGTTTGTCTGCCTCCTTTTCCTGACGCAGTTTTTTCGACCATTTCTCCATATGATCGGCCGGTCCTTCCTTCACCGCTTCTTCCGCCGATTTCCTGCTGATTTGGCAGTATATTTCCTGTGATACCTTTTGCACTCATATTACTGATAGAACCGTCCATTGCCATCCAACCAGCGCCTTTATCAAGACTATCCATCCATGAACTTGTAATATCCTCTATTTCTTCTTTCATATTTTCTTCCTGTTCAATCAGGTCTCCGATAATATCCTCAAGTTCAGATGGTAGTTCTGCTTCAGGAGCAGTAATTGGTTTTGATGGTTCTTGATGGTCCCATTTAATGGAATCAGGCGCTTCTGCAAGCCATCTTTCAAGATTGGATACAAGTTCTTTTGCAAGTTCAAGTCCCATCTGAGATTCCTGAATGGGTATTGTTATTGGTTTATTTTTTTCCATTGCATTTGATGCTGCCTGAAGATGAGATATCATTTCAACAAATTCATCAGAGAGTGTAAATTTTCCCTGTGTTTGCTGTGCAATTTTATTGAGGTCATTAACTATCTTCTGGAACATTTCTGCCCATTTTTTTTCTTTTTCTGCGAGGTCCTGTAAATCAGAAGAATTTGCTAAATTCTTAACACTGCCGAGTTTTTTTGCTGCTTCGACAACCTTTTTTTGTTCTTCTATGAATTTCTCAAGAAGTTTTTTTGCCTGTTCTAATTTTTCCTGATACTTTTTCTCTGCTTCAGTATTTTTTTTCTGAGAAAAACCTTTTGACGCAGAAGAAAAAGGATAAATAAAGTATATAGAGGATCGGCCAATATTTTTAGTAGGTGAATTATCCGAGCATTCAGCATAATAGGCAATTTTTGTATTGACAGCAGGGACCTTCAATGTGGTATTTATTGTTAGTTCTTTTTTGTTATTGCCTGTTGTCTGTAGAAAAACCCTATCGTTGTTTGATATCTCACCTTCGCCCTGGTGTAATCTGAATTTTATAGTGGTTATACCAAAATCATCTGTTGCTTTTAGTGTGATAGGAATTAAAGAACCAGAATCTGCTGTTATATCTTTACCAGGGGATACAAATTCACAAAAAGGTATCTGATCAAAAATAGGTGTTATTTTTTCTCTTCCACTTGAAAGAATTTTTTTTGTAGCAGGGTCATAGTAATGAACCTCATAGAATGTTGCATCATTTACTGTAAAACTGAATGATTTTGTTTTTGATGTTCCTTTGTTTATAATACTCTGTCCACTACTGAATAGCAGTATTGTATCCCCAACAGGATTATTAAAATAAAACTGAACTATAACATTTGTGCCCTGTAATGCGTTTATTTCAGAAAAAATGCGTTCCTCTGTTCTTGTTCTTATTCCTGTATAGGAGGGATAATTATAGGTTATCCTCATTGTTTTAATAAGGGTTTTATCAATGACATTTACCCGATACCATAAACTTTTTTTTCCATTGGATACAATCCTATATGAAAATGAAGAGGTAACCCCTGGTATTGTATAAACAAAAGTACCTCCATCCTGTATCATGCTTTTCAGATTTGTTGATTTTTCACGTATTTCAATCTCTGGTATTCCTGATGTTTTCAATCTTGCGCGAATTATGAGAGGGGCGCCTCTTTCAATAGAACAGTTGCCAGGTTCAACAATAATATCAGCAATAAAACTTGAAGATGCGAAGATTTTCATGAAGACATTTTTTGTTGATTGTGGCGCGATGGATATACAGATAAGCAGCGCAAGAATTGAAAACACTGTTATCCTGAAATTTTTTTTCAGTTTCTTTCTATCAACAATCTTTTCAATATCGCATCTGCTTATTGCCTGTATGGTTTTTTCTTTTAATGCATCAATAAATACTTCTGGGTATTTTCCAATTTTTCTGCTAATCTGGACTGAATTTATAAGAAGATTATTGAGAAATGGGAATTCTTTTTCAATCTTTATTGCGATTCCGTCAAAAGGCAGATTTTCCCATTTTTTTTTGATGTAAAATATTTTCAGCAAAGACGCAATAATAATACCGAAAAAAACAAGTTTATAGATGTATGAATATCCAAAAACAAATGGAACAAATTTTTCAATAATAACCAATGTAATAAAAACAAAAATAAGTATAAAACAGAATAATAGCGCATTTTCCTGGATGTTTTTATTCTTCTCAATTTCCCTATATCTGTTCAGGAATCTATGTATGTTTTCTATATTTCCATTCATTTTATTCTTTTTTGTTATAGTATATTACTTTGTCTTCTTAAAAACCAGCAGATTGTCAGAAGTATAAAAATTATGGGTATTAGAAATTTTTCTGATTCTCTTGTTATTGCAAGGTGAGTTTTTACTGTTGTTTTTCTTGAACTCAATTCTTTTTGCAGTCCATCAGAGTTTTCTATGGGGAAATACATCCCACCTGAGATTTCTGCAAGTTTCTTCAGGTATATATCATCCCTTCCAGGATCTTTTATTTCACTTCCTTGATTTGTAATGATAAATTCTTTTTTATTTATTTTGCCTTTATTTTCAGCGCAAACCAGATATATCCCGTCTTTTTTTGAAGAAAAGATTGAGGCATTGTTTTCTACATTCAGGTTTATTTTAGAATAATCAGGGCATACAATATATGCATTAAATGGTGAATTTTCTCCTGTGAATAAAAACCTTATATGGATCTGTTCATTTTCAGCAAAGGTTCGTTTATCAAGATTAATATCAGGAACCCTGTTTCCAATTCCGAGATAATCATCAGGACCACAGAGAAATCTTATAATCCTTGCCCAGAATTGTTCATATGCAAGTTTTTCATCCTGTCTGGCTGCATAACACCATTTCCAGGTAGAATCAGTTGCAACAATAACACATCTACCCCGTGGCATACCTGTTGAAACCACAAGAGGATTATCCGGGGATTCTAAATTTTTAATAAGGACAAGTCCTGCTGGCGTGGGTTTAGGACATCTATTCATTCTATCGAGGATCGGCAGGTATTGAAAATTTTCAAACACAGGTAGGTTTTTGCCCTCCTCGGTTATTTCGGGTTTAAAAGGCCCTTCAATGAAGCCTGCCTCATTACCTGTAAGAATAACAGGTAATATATCTTTTATAACATCCCTTTTAAGACCCTTGAGAAAATTTTCCCCGCCAAGAAACAGAACGCTTCCACCTTTTTTTTCAACAAAGTTTCTTAAGTTTTGCATATCTTTATCAGAAAATGACGAAAAATCAATATCTCCAAAAATAATAATATCAAAGTTATTAAGAAAGATTTCCTTGCCGAGGATATTTGTAGGGACATCAATTGTTTTACCTCCTGTTTGCTGGAATGTTGATTCTCCAACCCTAACCAGACAGCATGGCTCAATTTTTTTATCTGATTCAATAAACCTTTTCAAAAACTTATATTCCCATCTGAGGTTTCCTTCAACGTATAGTATATGAAGTGTTGGTGCTATAACCCGTACAAGAACAGGAAAATGATTATTTTCGAGGTTTGTTTCTCCAATCCCTGGTTGAACAGATACCTCGTAGATATAATCTCCTTCAGGGAGAGAAGGAATTTCAAAGTCCAGCCGTACAAAGTTTGACGTAATCTCTATTGTTCTACCCTGAATAAGTTTTCCGTTTTCTTTAAGGGATACAGACACTTTTTCATCATCATATCCTTTCTGGCTTATAATTGGACTGATTTTTGCAATTTCTCCTTCATATAATGGAGAATTTGTTAAGATAGTTGATATGCCTATGTCTTTTGCAGATTCCTCGCCAATACCCACAGTATAAACAGGAATAGTAATAACCTTTTTCATTTCTTCCCATGAGATAAACTGGTTTTCATAACCGTCTGTTAAAAGTATTACCCCTGAATAATTGTCAGAAGAGTTCTTTATAATACTGGAAAGGCAGGTAGCTATCTTTGTTGAGTTCTGGTTTGCCTCGATCAATGGAATATCTTTTTGATTAACAATTTTTGCGTCTGAACCAAATAAATAGTAAACAGGATTGTATTTTTTAAAATATTTCTTTTTTTCGAGAAATTCTTTTGCCTGCTGAATTTTTGAAATCCCTGCCCTGTCCTTTGCTTCCATGCTTTTTGATGCATCAATTAAAACAAGTACTGGTTTTTTTAATCTTGTTTTCATAGAAAATGAAAGTTCTGGTTGAAATATTGCACACAGAAGCAGGAAACCAGCAAGTATATGAAAAATAAGGAATGTTTTTGTTTTTTTCCCGCACAGAAGTTTTCTATATGAAGCAAAAATAATAAAAATCACTGTAGCACAAAAAAGTAAAACAACAGGAGTTGGTATATCTGAATTAAATCTAATTCTGAACATTTTTTATTCCTTTTTCTCTGATAAAAACAAAAACATTGCCCAATATTAACTCTGCAAGTAAAAGGAAAAGAGATATCCACAATAAAAGTATCATAAGGTCTTTTCCAGATGATTCTGCGGATAGGATTTTTTCAGTGTTATTTTTGGGTATGAAATTCAAATGAATTTTTTTAAATATTTCTCTAATCTCATTTTTCGAAATTTTTGAGGGATCCCCTTCTGTATAGGGTATATTAACTGCTACAATTTGCTTTTGTGCGCCATTCTCATTAGAAAATTCTGCCACCCAGATGCCAGGGATATCAGGCACATAACCAACAGGTTTATTATTTTCATTTTTGATAATCTTTATTTTTCCATCAGGGTTTGTTAAACTAACTGATTTTGAGGTTTCTGAACCGTTTATGACAATGGTACTACCTGTTGATGCGGTTGATGTTGAGCCAGAAAGATATTCAATCATCAGGTTTATCATCACAGGAAAAAATGGCTTTCTCTGAAAGTTTGTCCACGTTTGTTCTGGAGAAAATGTGAAAAGAAATATTCTGCCCCTACCGAGTTTTTTTTCTATGAGAATAGGATAACCATTATCAAGTTTTATAAGTATATCGCCTGTTATATCTTTTGTTGAAAAACACGAATTGAATCTTGTTGTTTTTAAGTAATCAAATATCCTGTCTCCAAACTCAGAAAAAAGTGGATGTCCTGTTGCAATATATGCAATCTGGGCTTGCTTTGAGAAATTTGCTTTTTTTACAATTTTTGAAGGCATAATACACATGTTTTCTTTAGTAAGGAACCAATCTGAATTGAAATCCTCCGGTGCAATTCTTTCACCCGCGAAATATATAAGCGTTCCGCCATTAAGTATATAGTTGTATATCTTTTGCCTTATAGGTATTTCAATTCTTTGAGGGTTAACCATTATCATGGTTCTATAATTTTTGGGGTATACATCAGTGATTTCATTGATTTTTTTGATATCTGCGGAAATCATATCTGATGAAACCACAGATGACTGTGCATAGAAAACAGATGGGTCTTCAGTTCCCACAATAAGGACTTTTTTCTGACCTGATGGTTCCTTCTGGATGTAGAAAGAATTATCCGTCTTCAGGACATCTGGATATAAAAGTTCAATTTTACCCTGCTGGCAGTCCTTTTCAAGATTGATTTCAATCTCATTTTTTTTACTGCCCTGGAGAAGCACTGGTTTTATTACCTCATATCCATCTGAAGAGAATTTTATCTCTGCGGCAATCTCTTTTTTCGTCCAGTTTATTATTTCACATATATATCTGTTTTTACCGGCTACAGGATAAAAGTCTTTTATGGTGATATTTTCCCGTGTATCTTCGCCAACATCGACAATGATTAATTCTGTTTTTGTTTTCTGGATACTTTCTGTGTTTAGGTTATCCCACGTTGATTTCTGGAGGTCAGTGATGATAAATATTCTTTTGTAACCCTGTTTTTTTTCAAGCATCGAAGATGCCTGATTGATTGCTGATTGCATGGTATTTCCCATAAAGGTTGGCTGAGACGTGCGTATTTCCTGTGCGATTTTTTCATGGATTTTTGAAAAAGGAATAATTTTACCACTGTTGAAAATTGCTGAAACATATGTTTCTTTTTTTACAGAAGAAAGAATCTGTTCGCAGGATTTCTGTAGATTTTTCCATGGTATTTCTGATGTGCCTGCAGACATGCTACAGGTATCATCAAGAATAAGGATAACCCAAGAGTTCCTTTCAGAAAAAAGCGCTCTTTTATTTACTGGCTCTGCGAGTGCAAGGGATAAACATATAATCAGGATTATCCGCAAAAAAAGCACAATAAACTCTTCTATCTTCTGACGTCGGATTGTTTTTTTATGTGTTAATTTAAGGAATTTGATGGTGCTAAAAAAATATGCTGGTGCGCGTTTTCTCGAGAAAAGATGAATGATTACTGGCACGCTGACGCCTATAAGTCCCCATAGAAATACTGGCTGAAGAAATCCCATATCCTCTACTTTGTTTGTGATCGCATCTCAAGAAATTGATATAAAAAATAATCAAAAGGTGTCTGTGTTATTGCTCTTGCATAATTTATACCCAGCTCAGAACAACCCTTCTGGTAAAACGAAAGAAACTCCTTGAATATTTTTTGATAAGCAGCCCTTATGGTAGTTGCATCAACAGATATTCTTTCATCGGTTTCCATATCGACAAAATCCCTGAAGCCATCAAATGGGAATTCCATTTCTCCTCTATCAATAACGTGAAATACTATTATCTCGTGATGTTTATACTTAAAATGTGTAAGACCGCGCATAGCAGAATCCTGTTCGTCAAAAAGATCAGATATAAGAATAATCAAACTTCTTCGCCTGATATGATTTGCTATTTTATGCAGGATTTCTCCGATATTTGTATCCTTACCTGGCTTGATATTCTCAAGATTATCCACGAGAAAATGGAAATGTGCTTTTGTTGACGATGGCTTGATGAATTTTTTGACATCTGAATCAAAAACAACAAGTCCTGTTGCATCATTTTGCTTCATCATCAGATAACCAAGGCATACAGCAAGGCACTGGGCGTATCTAAATTTTGTAATAAACTGTGGTTGGGAAGTATAATTCATTGAATTGCTGATATCGAGAATGATATACGCTTTTAGATTTGTTTCTTCTCTAAATTCCCGTACATAAAGTCTATCTGTCCTTCCGTAAAGTTTCCAGTCAAGATATCTTGGATCGTCTCCCCGCACATATTCACGGTGTTCTGCAAATTCAACACTTGAACCCTTATGAATACTGTGGTGCAGGCCTGATATAAAACCCTCAACAACTGTTTTTGCTATGAAAGAAAGATTACCGAATTTTGTCAGGATAGCAGGATCTATAATCCTTGATGGCTTATTCATAGAAATACCAGAAGATTATTTCAGAAATTTTCATACTGATTCAGGAATTTTTTCAAGTAGTTTATTAACAATCTTGCCTGAATCTATACCATCGGCGTCAGCAGTAAAATTCGTGAATATTCTATGTCTTAGGATACTTTCAGCAATACTTTTAATATCACTAACTGAAACATTAATATCTCCACGAAGTGCGGCTTTAGTTTTTGCCCCGAGGATAAGATATTGTGTTGCTCTGGGTCCTGCACCCCAGTTAACATATTCCTTTATAAATTCAGGACATTTCCCATTGTTTGGTCTTGTGTTTCTTACAAGATTAACAGCGTAATTTATGACAAAATCAGAAACAGGGATACTTCTAATAATATGCTGAAACTGGATGATACCTTCGGCATTAAGCAAGGGTGAAATTTCAGACATAACATCAAACATCTGAAATTCCGCAATCTTTTTTTCGTCTTCAATACAGGGATAATCAAGATAAATGCTCATCATAAACCTATCCAGTTGCGCCTCTGGAAGCGGATATGTTCCCTCAAGTTCTATTGGATTTTGTGTTGCAAGCACAAGAAACGGTTTTTCGAGGGGATATGTTTTATTTCCAACTGTTACCTGATATTCCTGCATTGCTTCGAGGAGTGCTGTTTGTGTTTTTGGTGGTGCACGGTTTATCTCGTCTGCAAGTACAAGATTGGCAAAAATTGGGCCTGGTATAAATCTCAGATTTCTCTGCCTTGATTCAGGATTTTCTTCAATTACATCTATCCCTGTAATATCTGATGGCATAAGGTCAGGTGTAAACTGGATTCTCTTAAATTTTAAGTCAAGTACTCTTGAAAGTGTTCTTATCATCAGGGTTTTTGCGAGTCCCGGAACACCTATCAGCAGGCAATGCCCACCGGAAAAAAGCCCTATAAGAACCTTTTCTATAATTTCATCCTGCCCTACAATAACACGATGTATCTCTTCTATAATTTTTTCCCGAGTATCTTTGAGTTTTTCAAGCATCTCTATTTCTTTCATTTTATATCTCAGTTTGTCATAAGATAGGTTATGATGTTAACCCCAATTTGCTGTGCATGTTCTGTATAAATTTCCTTTGTATAAGGTCTTGGAATGCCTTCCCATCCACTTCCCATACCATACGGAGAAAAAATTACGACAGGAAGAGATTTCAGCATATATATTTCAAGAGGAGGATCATTTTCAGACAGATTTTGAAACCTTTCAATCTTGAATGGAACCTTATATATCCTATGATTAAAATCCCATTTCGTAATTTTTGCCTCTGGAATAGTTTTTTTCATCAGGTTCCTGAAACTGTCTGTGAATTCCTGACTTCCACAGCAGGAATCAGTAAACAATGCACCGCCGTTAAGCAAGAATTCCCTAAGTTTTTTTATCTCTATTTCTGAAAGGTTCGGGTTAAAATGTCCGGTGATATAGAGGATTGGCGTGTCCTTGAGGGAATCTTTTTTTAGATCAACTGCTATTCTGTCGAGGAAAACAGGAGCGCCTGTTTGTTCTGAGACCTTTTTTAGCAATTTTCCAACAGCAGACGGATGTGGATCCCAATCACCTGAATGCACGATTTGGCCAATATAAAGTTTACCTTCTTTCTTCTTTGTTTTTTCTACATAAAGAGGCGTCATTCCATAAATTTTTCCAAACTCAATCCAACCAAGACAATATGTGAGCATATTCATACCTATTTTAATAGCATCTTCTGGCTGATATCTTACACCCCAGGGGTGCGTATGCAGTGTCCAGCCACATCCGAGATCATAAGGGGAAAGAATAATTGCTGCCCTACAACCAAGGTTTAATATTCTCAGGTTTGGACTTTCTGTTGAAGGATTATTTTCTCTTAAAACTTTTACATTTGTTATATCCTCGAGGCAGGTTATAATCGGATGATTTCCATAAGCAATATACATATTTCTGTCAGGATATAATTTGTCTATCCATCCAACCATTGCCTTTAAGAATTCAGGACTTCCAGAAGAAGCATTTACCCAGAGAAATCCACCTTTTTCAAGGTACTCCTTAATTTTTTCTATTGTTTCTTCATCTGGAATAAACGGCTCAACACTGGTGATATAAAGGATCGGTATTTCATCAGGATCAAATGAAAACCCTTTCAGGTTGATTTTTATCGCCTGATATGAAACACCGATTCTCTGGGTTGCAAGGCGCAAAAGATTTTCAATATCGTTTTCTGCCCTTGTCCATGATTCATCACTACCGCAGATAACCTTACCAACAAGAACAGGTGGCGCAGGTGGGTTTTTTCGTTCAGATCTTCTCAAGGGTGTTGCTGGCAATGGGAGTGGAGGGAATGCCTCCCCTGCTTTTATTCTCTGAGGATCTTTTGCAGGAGGCGCTTTTCCACATTCCCAGGCAAAACAAATACTGGAAGCCACTGCAAAGGATATAACCAGAACAGCCACTTCTAATTTTTTCATATCATTTTAATGGTTATATCTCTCGTAATTATCCGCTGAAACCCTGTTTATATTTAAGTCCTGAGTGATAAACAAATAACAGAGAGAAAAACCTATTGTTTTATACTCTTCAATCAACCTGGTTACCGGATATTTAACATTACTCAACATATAGTTTACAACTGTATAAAAGTTTTTCAAATTAGATACTATTCTTCTTCTACCATTGAATCAAAAAATTCTACGATGTTTTTATAATTACTTCCTTCCATAAATTTCATTGCGTCTCTTGGGTGTTGATTTAAAAGTCCTGTAATCATGTAAGGGATGTCATAACCCCATCTTAGTTTTTCTCTGAGTGGTTCTATATACTCCTGGATGCATTTTAAGATTGGTCGCAAATGAAATTTTGGATTATGAAGAAAACCTATTAAGAGTTCAAGTGGACAATTTCCTGCTCCTCTGCCAAGTCCTGCAAAACTTGCGTCCAGCATATTTGCCCCAAGGATAAGAGCCTCAATGGTATTTGCATAGGCAAGTTGCTGATTATTGTGGGTGTGTATTCCAACCTCTTTTCCTGCGGGTTTTGCATATCTCAGATATTTTATTATCAGGTCCCTTATTTGTTCAGTATACAATGCGCCGAAACTATCAACGAGATAAATTGTATGAACCGGTGTGTTTACAAGTACCTCCAGTGCCTCATCGAGTTCCTTTTCCTTAACAAGAGAAACAGCCATCAGGTTAACTGTTGTTTCATACCCCTTTTCGTGGGCATCTTTAATCATATCAACAGCAATGGGTATCTGGTGAATATAGGTTGCTACTCTTACCATATTAAGAACACTTTTCTCTTTTGGCAGGATATCCTGGTGATAATCAGTTCTTTCTGCGTCAGCCATTACCGAAAGTTTGAGACCTGTTTTATTTTCTCCAACAATTTTTTTGATGTCATCTTCAGTGCAAAACTTCCATGTTCCAAACTTATCAGGTGAATATATTTTTTTTGATGCCTTGTACCCAACCTCCATGTAATCAATGCCTGCTTCAACATTTGCCCTGTATACTGCTTTTATAACCTGTTCATCAAACCTGTGATCGTTCATCAATCCACCGTCTCTGATTGTACAATCCAGTACCTTGATTTCAGGACGGTATGTAATCCATTTTCCCTGGGGTCTTCCGAGTTCCCACTTGTTTTTTTCTATCATAATTAATCTCCTTTATTGCATTCGGTAGATATTATATTTTACCACTGATTTATTTCAAAATTAATTATTAATACATATATTTGACAAATAATTAATGAACGCAGGAATGGAAAAAATTATGAGAAATGATGATTTTTACAGGTGTCCAAGATGCGGTTCATTATATTTTAAGTGTTTTACCTGTGGACAGATATACTGTGAGTGCGATGGCAATAAGGATATGTGTCCTGAGTGTGATCCTGTAGATACTACTTATGCAGATTTCGAATGCAGATTTCGAAGATCTGGTAGATTTGTATAATTCAACAGTTTTTGATGATTCAGATGATGAATAAGAGGTTTGTAATAATTGGTTTATCTGGGAATGACTTCCAGGAAAAAACCTAAATCTTCTTGATATTGTTAAATCAAATAAGTTAACCATGTTTTTTTCTCGTTCTCTAACAAGATCAATAAGATTGAACATAGAGAGTTTTTCAATGACTGCATGGAATTATATTCTACAAGGATGTAGGTTAAGATAACCCAGAATTGATAGGAAAAAGATATAAAGTCAATCGTTCTGAACAGAATTAATTTTGACAAAATAAAACTATAAATTAAAATTAAAAAGGTTCAATCAAAATTTCTTCAAACAATATCAAGGGGGAAAAATGAAAATACGCATTGAAAACAAGAAAAGGAAATGGTTAGCAGGGCCTTATTTTATTGACTTTGATGGTGATCTTAATACAAAATGTATCTGCAATGGTAAGGAAATTCCATCTCAGGTTGACCATCAGCAAAAAAAACTTGTGGTAATTCTTCCTGATATAGAACAAGACGGAGATGTAGAACTTGAACTGAAGCAGGGTAATGTGTCAGGGTCAGAAGTGAAATTAACAAACAATACAGATAAAGGCGTGCTCGATATCACGATAGGCGAGGAATATTTTTCTTCTTATCATTATGGCAGTAATGTAGTTCGGCCATTTTTGAATCCATTGATAACAGTAAAAGAAAAATCAGTCCTCAGGCCTTCTGTGCCTGAAGGGAATCCAGAAAAACTCGATCATATTCATCATAGAGGATTATGGGTAGCACATGGAGATATAAATGGAGTGGATAACTGGAGTGAAGAGCAAGGTCATGGTTGGACTGTACACAAGGAGTTTATTGAGATTGTAGGAGGTCCTGTTTTTGGAAGAATCCATGCGAAAAGTTTCTGGATGGATAATTCAAAAACAAAAAAAATTTGTGAAGAACAAAGGATTATAACCATATACAATATGCCCGCATCATCAAGGATTATTGATCACACAACTATACTAAAAGCAACAGAAGGAGAACTTATTTTCAGGGATACAAAGGAATCAGGTCTTTTAAGTGTACGGGTTATGCCCTCTATGCAGGCAGATAAGCAGGGCAGTTTTGAAAATTCCTATGGTGGTATTAACGAAGATGAATGCTGGGGAAAAAGAGCAAACTGGTGTGATTACTATGGGCCTGTGGATGATGTTGTTGTTGGAATTTCTGTTTTTGACCAGCTCAAAAATCTTAGATATCCAACCTGGTGGCATATAAGAAACTATGGTTTGATGACTGCTAACTTCTTTGGACTCAGTGATTTTACAGAAGATAAGAGAATTTCAGGGACATATATACTTCCTGCATACCAGGATATGCAACTTACTTATAGAATTTATGTTCATGCAGGTGATACAAAAACAGGAAATGTTGCTACAAGGTATCTTAATTTTCTTTACCCTCCTGCAGCAGTGCAAAGATAATTATGAAATATATTATAGGTATTGACCTTGGAACAACAGGTGTAAAAAGTGTGCTTGTTGATTCTGAAGGAAAGGTTTGTGGTTCAACCACTGAAGAATATCCGCTTATAACTTTAAAACCCGGCTGGGCACAGCAGGATCCTGAATTATGGTGGCAGGCAACAGCAAAAGGGATTGCAAATCTTATTAAGAAGACAGGGATAAATCCATCGTTAATATGTGGTGTTGGTCTTACAGGTCAGATGCATGGGTCTGTTTTTCTTGATAAAAACTTCAGGGTACTATACCCTGCAATTTTATGGTGTGACCAGCGCACAGCAAAAGAATGCGAGCAGATTAATGAAATCATTGGTAAAGATAGAATATTTGAAATAACCTGTAATCCAATTTTAACAGGTTTTCAGGCGCCAAAAATACTCTGGTTGAAAAATAATGTTCCTGATGTTTTTAAGAATGTAGAGAAAGTGCTTTTACCTAAGGACTATATCAGATTTTGTCTTACAGAAGAGTTTGCAACTGATGTTTCAGATGCCTCGGGTACAGGATTATTTGACGTAAAAAAAAGAAATTGGTCTTTAGAAATACTTGATAAACTGAGAATTCCACAAATCTGGTTTCCTGAATGTTTTGAATCAATCGAGATTACATCAAAGATATCAGAAAACGCAGAAAAGATTACTGGCATCCCGGCAGGTGTTCCTGTTGTCGCTGGGGCAGGAGATCAGGCAGCAGGAGCAATTGGTAATGGAATTACAAAAGAAAAAGTTGTTTCAATCTCTCTTGGAACAAGCGGGGTTGTTTTTGCCTTTTCTGAAAGGCCATTTGTTGATCCTGCAGGAAGGTTGCATACATTCTGCCACGCAGTTCCATATAAATGGCATCTTATGGGTGTTATGCTTTCTGCAGGGGGTTCTTTTAGATGGTTCAGGGATGTTCTCGGAAAGGAAGAAATAAATAAGGCAAGAGAACTTGGTAAAGACCCGTATGAAATACTTGTATCCCTTGCTGATGAAGCACCTGCTGGTTGTGATGGATTGATATTTCTTCCATATCTATCAGGTGAAAGATGTCCTTATCAGGATCCTAATGCAAAAGGAGTATTTTTTGGGATTTCTCTGAAAACAACAAAGGCGCATATGACAAGATCTGTTCTTGAAGGGGTAAGTTTTGGATTGAAGGATAGCGTGGAGATAATGAAAGAGATCGGGCTTCCACCAGGCGGGGATTACAGGGTTTCTGGTGGAGGGGGGAGAAGTAGTTTATGGTGTCAGATACTTGCTGATATTATTGGCGAAAAAATGGTACGGCTTACTTCTGAGGAAGGTCCTGCGTATGGTGCGGCGCTTCTTGCAGGTTCTGGGACAGGAGTATTTCCTGATATTGAAACTACCTGTGAAATGTTTTTGTCCGTGAAAGACCGGTTTATTCCTGATAACAAAAAATCCGGAATTTACAACAATATATATGAAATTTACAGGGATTTATACCATAATCTTGAAGACCTGTTTGACAGAACCGCTCGTTTGTTTTAGAATAATTGACAAAAATTCTTACGGAGGATAAATGGAAGAAAATCTTTTGATTGCAATTGGAAGACGAAAAACAGCCCATGCTATTGTAAAATTAAACCCTGGAGACGGTAAGATAGTTATCAATGGTAAATCACTTTCCGACTATTTCCCGCTTGTTACACATCAGAAGGAAGTTATAAAGCCATTAAAGGTGGCAGAACTCGAAGGAAAATTTGATATAGAAATTAAAAGTATGGGAGGAGGTCTTACAGGTCAGATTGATGCAATAAAACTTGGAATTGCCCGTGCTCTTGTTAAATACAATCCTCAACTTGTTTCAAAACTTCGTGAATTTTCTCTTCTGACGCGAGACCCGAGAATGAAGGAACGGAAAAAATATGGTCAGAAGGGTGCAAGAAAACGGTTTCAGTGGACAAAAAGATAATTTTAATCCTATCCATTTTTTATTAAGATGCCTGAAAAGAAATTGAATGTTGCTATCTTTGGGATTTCAGGATATGCTGGAAGAAAGCTTCTCGAGATTTTGCTTCTACACCAGAGTGTGAAGGTTAATCTTGGATTTGTTGCTCCTGACGAACCAGATTTACCTGTAGAACAAATGCATCCGAGGGTTGCAAAGACAATACATCTAAATTGTTATAATAAGGTTGACTGGAGATATTTAGAAGATAACTGTGATATTGTTTTTCTTGCCCTTCCCCACGTTGTTTCAATGTCATTTGTGCCACAACTGCTTTCCCTCGGGAAAAAGGTTATAGATTTAAGTGCTGACTATAGATTTTCAGACCCTGAAATCTATGGGAAATGGTATCAACAACATACTTCTCCACATCTTCTTTCCACTGCGGTTTATGGACTTCCCGAGTTGTACAGGAATGAAATCCGAAATGCAAGATTAATAGCAAATCCTGGATGTTATCCGACATCTGCAATTCTCGGACTTTTACCCCTTGCAAAAAAGAAAATTCTTAAAGAAAGGATTATCGTAAATTCTTTGAGTGGTTTTACCGGCGCTGGAAGAAAACCAGATGTTACACTTCTTTTTGCTGAGGGAAACGAAAACAGTCGGGCTTATAAAATTGGTGAGCACCGTCATCAGCCAGAGATTGAACATATCCTGAACAAATGCGGTTGCGATGTTTCTGTGGTTTTTGTTCCTCATCTGATACCAATAAACTGTGGGATGCTTACAACAATGTATGTTGAAATTACAGAAGACATAAGTTCTGATGATCTTCATAACATCTATCAGGATTTTTATTCAGAGGAGCCATTTGTGAGAATAATGAAGTATGGTGTGTCTCCTGAAATAAAAAATATATCAGGCACGAATTTTTGTGATATAGGAATTAAGAAAATAAATAAATCCCTTGTTGTTGTCGTTTCTGCTATTGATAATCTTGTTAAGGGCGCTTCAGGTCAGGCGGTTCAGAATATGAACATTATGATGGGTATCGAAGAAACCCATCCTTTTTATTCAAAATGAAGCCAGTATTTCTTGATAGGGATGGAGTAATTTCAATATTTACCCCGGATGACTATATAAAAAAATGGAGTGAGTTTGAGTTTCTTCCCACTGCTTTTGAAGGATTAAAAAAACTTACAGAAAATGGATTTGATATTGTTATTATTTCAAATCAGGCAGGGGTAGGAAGAGGGCTATTTTCTATTGAGGACCTTCAGAATATTACCCAGAAAATGCAACAGGAACTAAAAAAACATGGTGCCGAGATATATAAGGTTTATTATTGTGTGCATAAAAAAGAAGATGACTGCAATTGTAGAAAACCAAAGATAGGATTAATTGAGCAATTTATAGCAGAAAATGGGGAGTTTGAAAGAGAAAAGACATTTTTCGTTGGTGATGCTGATGTAGATATTGAAACAGGAATTAAATCTGGATTAAGGACTATTCTTGTGCTTTCAGGAAAAACAAAATTAGTTGATGAGGTTCAATCCTGGAATTTTAAGCCAGAGTTTATTGCAAACAATATCAAAGAAGCAGCAGATATAATAATAAAAGAAACCAAAAAGGGGTAATAATGGAAAAGAAAAAGATTCGAGTAATTGTATGGAATGAATTCAGGCATGAAAGGAATAACGAAAAAATAAAGAAAATATATCCAGAAGGTATGCATTCTGTTATAGCAAAACACCTTAATTCTCAAGGAGATATTGTTGCTGGCTGTGCTACTCTCGACGAGCCAGAACATGGCTTAACACAGGAAGTTCTTGATACAACAGATGTAATAATATGGTGGGGACATGGTGCTCACCGTGAGGTTAAGGACGAGGTTGTTGCGAGGGTACATAAAAGGGTGCTCGAGGGAATGGGTATTATATGTCTTCATTCATCGCACTTTTCAAAAATCTTTAAGGCATTGATGGGAACATCCTGTGTATTAAACTGGAGAGATGGTGGAAAAGAAAGAATATGGACAATTGAACCATCTCATCCAATAGCAGAAGGTATAGGTCCTTATTTTGAATTACCCGGGACAGAAATGTATGGAGAAAGGTTTGATATTCCATCTCCAGAAAAAATTATTTTTATTTCCTGGTATCCGGGTGGAGAGGTTTTCAGAAGTGGCTGTGTCTGGGAAAGAGGACATGGAAGGGTTTTCTACTTTTCTCCAGGGCACGAGAGTTTTCCCATATACTACGACCAGAACATTTTAAAGATTATTACAAATGCTGTAAGGTGGACAGCCCCGAGAATAATGATGAAACAGGAATGTCAGAATGTTCCACCGATTGAAAAATAATCAGTGTTTATAATTCGTTTGCGCAGATATATGCAATGAGTTTATAGACAAGTTTTGCTGCAAGAAATGCAGAGGCACAGTAGTGATTTGATGGAGCAAGTTCAACAATATCCGCACCAATGATTTTGTGTGTTGATGCGAATTTTCTCAAAAAATCTGTGATTTCATACCATGTAAATCCTCCTGGTTCAGGGGTTCCTGTATCAGGAACAACAGAAGGATCAAAACAATCAATATCTATGCTAATGTAATAATTGCCATCAGGCAGGGATGTTGCTTTATCAATCAGTGCCTGATTTCTGCAGTTATGGGCAAAGTGTATATGAATATTTTTTAATTCTTGAAGATCTTTTGCTTCTTCATTGCTTAAACTTCTTATGCCAAAACTATAGATTTCACAGTTTAGTTCTGAAATTCTTCTCATAACGCTGGCATGGCTGAACTTGCTTCCTTCATATTGTTTTCTTAAATCTGCGTGTGCGTCAAAATGGAGTACCCTAAGGTCGGGATATTTATGTTTGTACTCTGATATTATTGGAAAACTGATTGAATGTTCACCTCCGAGAGCAAAGACAAACTTATTATCCTTTAGGAGTTTTTTTACGTTTCTCTGAATTTTTTTCATCATTTTTTCAGCAGAGTGAACATCCTGGGTGATTTCAGAAAGTGTAATAATGCCATTTTCCCATGGTTGTGTATTTGTTTCTTCCTCGTATAATTCCATATATCTTGATGAGAATATAATCGCTTCTGGCCCGAATTTTGTACCGGGTTTAAATGAAATAGTTCCCTCATAAGGAATTGGAAGTATGATAAATCTTGCTTTACCTGCAGGGATTTTTTTTATTCCGCCAAATGTGTATGGAAGTGCGTCATTCATTGGGTGTTTTACAGTACAAAGACCGCAGCAGCAATAACTGTTGTCCACAATCCATTTTTATCTCCTATTGCTGACTGGGTTATATTGGTTGTTTTAATAATCTGGCTAGACATTCGCCATATTTGTTTTTTTTCATCATAGGAAGAAGTTGGATCAAATTCAAGTCCCAAAATTGTTGCAAGCATTGTTGCTGCAAGATCTTCTGCATAATCACCGGCTTTTTCTTCTGTTTCCCCAAAACTTTCATGCTCTGAAAGGTATCCATATTGATTAGAATCCTTTGGGATTGCCAGCCCTACTGATGAGGTGATTAATCTATGAGGTTCATTTGTTGCATTTTTGCTCATCACAACAAAAAGTATCTGTCCTGGTCTAAGATAGGAAAGACCTTCGGTTTTTGAGATTAAACGACAATGCGGGGGGAAAATGCTGGATATTGAAACAAGATTAAATTGGGCAATGCCTGCATTTCTCAGAGCCCGTTCAAAACTTGTAAGTTTTTCTCTATCCTTTCCGACCCCTTTTGTCATAAAAATTTTCTTCGCTACGAAATCCATTTTTCCATGTGTTAAATTAAGAATTTTAATAATTTAAAACCTTTGTTTGGGTTTTGTCAAATTTTTTTAAACTCTGTTATTCAGAAGTTAAAGTTGCAGACAAAATTCTGAGAATATCATAATATTAAGTACCACAATATTTATGCGCAACTGAAATACAATCATCAGGTATGCAATCTGGATAATCTAAATGCAGAAAATTCCTTTTTAATGGTCTAATATTATCTTGGTCTAACTCTTACATTGCCATCAGATGATTCTAAAACCTGGACAGGATCTCCTGGACGGAAAACTTCTCCCTGTGTTTTTTCCTG
>Ga0255347_1002021_pt1 | contig 30012 bp, 30 predicted proteins | sample wastewater_treat_2_FD_192479 | JGI IMG/M metagenome (GOLD analysis project Ga0255347, IMG submission 192479) | Wastewater microbial communities from Lulu Island WWTP, Vancouver, Canada - plant24 | ecosystem: Engineered > WWTP > Wastewater > Unclassified | place: Canada: Vancouver, British... | reverse complement strand
GCCCGTCCCCCTTCCGAACGCGCTGAAGCAGGCGATAATCATTGAGCATGCGAAAGCAGGCGGAATCCGCGTGTTCGTCGAGACGGGGACCTACGAGGGCAGGACGCTGGCCGCCATGATCCCGTTCTTCGACCGCCTGTATTCGATCGAGCTGGGCGAGGATCTGTACAGGAGGGCGTGCGACCGGTTCGCCTCGGTCCCGAAGGTGCGCCTCCTGCAGGGGGACAGCGGAGATCGGCTGGCGGACGTCCTCGAACTCGAGAGGGAGGAGAGATGCCTTTTCTGGCTCGACGCGCACTACTCCCGAGGAGACACCGCGAGAGGGGAGGAGGAGACCCCGATCCTGAAGGAGCTGGAGCTGATCGGCTCTCACCCGGTTAAAGGACACCTGCTGCTGATCGACGACGCGAGGTGTTTCGGCGCGGACGAGGGGTACCCGTCCATACCGCGGATGAAGGCGGCGGCGGCGCGGCTCTTCCCCGGCTCGACCTTCTCGGTGGACCGCGACATCATCATGATCATACCGAGGACGGACTCCTGACGTGCTAGTCAAGCTGACCACTCCGTCTCCGGATTGGCCGCTGCTCCTGCAGACACCCGGCGGGGAGGGAATGTGGGACGGCGTTCTCTTCACGACCGACCCGTCGTGCGACGAGGCGGACGCCTGGGTGGTCTACGAGGGGCTGGCGCGAAAGACGACCGTCGTCTGCCCTCCGTCCAGGACGATTCTGGTGACAGGAGAGCCCCCCATGATCAAGAGCTACCCGGAGGCCTTCACCGCGCAGTTCGCCGGCGTGGTGACATGCCATCCCCTGAGACACCCCGGGGTCGTCGCCCGGCAGCAGGCCCTTCCCTGGCACTATGGGCGCGAGTTTGACGGCGCGGGAGGAGAGAGGTTCGTCGAGAGCTACGACACTTTAGCGAACAGCTCCCCCTTAGAGGGGAAGACGCGACTGATCTCCATCGTCTGTTCGGCGAAGAAGGGGAGGGAGGGGCACAGGATTCGCGACGGATTCGTGTCGTACCTCGAGCGAATGCGAATTCCGGGGCTCGACATCTTCGGGACCGGGCGGGAGAGGGTGGCCGCGTGCAAGCGCGACGCCATAGCCCCGTACAGGTACCACATCGCCATCGAGAACTCGCGCTGCCCGCACTACTGGACCGAGAAGCTGGCGGACTGCTACCTCGGCGGGGCGCTCCCCTTCTACTGGGGGTGCCCGGAGCTCGAGAGGTACTTCCCGGCCGGGTCGTTCGCCCTGATCGACATCGAGAGGCCGGAGCAGGCAGTAAGGACCATACTGGAAACGGTCGAACGGGGCGCCTGGGAGCGGGCGGTTCCCCTGCTGAAGGAGGCAAGGAGGCTGGTGCTCGACAGGTACAACCTGTTCCCGTCGGTGGTCCCCCTGCTCGGAGAGCTGCCTGATTCGCACCCCGCGCCGGTGACAATACTGCCCGAGGAGAGCTTTACCCTTCGCGGGCGAATCAGGCGCGCAAGACTGGATGTCAAGGCGTGGTATAGGCGCGTCCGCGGCATGGGCCCCTATGCCTGAGGAGTGGCGAGCCCGTCCCTCTGCGGCAGGCTGCCAAATATGCGGGTGAACTCCTCCGCCGCCCCGGCGCGCTTGAAACGAGGCTCCAGCGCGGCGCGCACGCACGCCGTACTCTCCTCCATCCCTGGATCGTCCCATTCGCGGTAAATTTTCAGCACCCCCTCGGGCACCAGCTCGGGGCGCTCCCTGACGTAGTGCAGTCCACCCCGCTCCCCAAAGTAGTTTGCCAGCGCGAGGTGCATGACCTCGGGCGCAAGGCGGCCTATCCAGAAGCCGGAGAAGGCCAGCACGGGGCGGTTGGCCAGCGCGGCCTCGACCGCCGAGGTGGACCCGGCGCACACCAGGGTCGACTGGTCGAACCAGGGCTGGGGATCCGTGCGGGTACCGGCTATGCGGATGAAGCGCTCGCCGGCCTTCCGGTTGATGCGCTCCGCCAGCAGGCGGAACTTCCACGCCCTCCAGCCGCCGCCGACGAATGTGATCTCGAGTGAAGGAATCTCTTTTTTCAGATCGTACGCCTTCAGGAGCAGGGCCAGCGGCCCGGCGGACTTGTAGCCGCTCAGCCGGCCGAAGCACAGGACCCGGAAGGGATCTCTCGGAGGCATCGGCGAGGGCCTGATCAGTCCGGTCAGGGGCCTTGCGAACAGAAATTTGGGGAAGGGGGTTGGTATCTCCTCCAGGCTCTCAAGTATCGGAGGCTCGGCCGACAGCCAGGCGTCGCTGTGCCGCACAAGCGACTCCACGTCGCGCCCCTTCCTGTCGGTCTTCTCCAGGTTGTCCAGGAAGAAGGTGAACACCCTGGCCCCTGTGATGCCCTTGAGCCTGACCGCGAGGGGAAACGAGCGACGCGAGTCCGTGACAAGGACGTCCGGGGAGAACTCGCCGGCCCTGCGGTCGAACCAGAAGTTGCCGATGGTGGGCGACGGCATTGATATCACCTTGACGCCGCACTTCCGTAGACGGGACTGAAAGCCCCTGCCGGCCCATCTGCCGAGCACCGCCACCCGATGCCCTCCCTCCTTCAGCGCGGTGGATAGATGAAACACGAAGGAGGTCACACCGTCGACTACCATGGCGTCGGAGCAGAAGAGGACTTTCAATCCCTCAGCTCCTCCGGGAACAGGGAGTACCAGACCAGATCCTCGTACTTTCCGTCGTTGAACACGTGCTGCCTGAAGATTCCCTCGCGGCGGAAGCCGATGGTTTCGTAGAGATGGATGGTCCTTTCGTTGTCCGACAGTATGCTGAGATAGATCTTGCGCAGGTTGAGCGTGTCGAACCCGTAGCGGATCATGCGCACCGATGCGGCCCTGCCGTAACCCTTGCCCATCTCGCGGGCCGAAGCTATCACGGCGGCGAACTCGGCGTGCCGGTCCAGCGCGGATATATTCTTGAGGCTCATCACCCCTAGGAACTGATCGTCCGGGGCGTGGGCGTTCCTGGCGACCGCCAGATGGACCGAGTCCCCTCGCCCTCCCGCCACAATTGATTCGAGCGCGCCGCGCGCCTCCTCCCGCGTGCGCGGAAGGCGAGTAAACGCGTAGTACTTTGCGATCTCCGGGTCGTTCTGCCACGAGTAGAAGCCCTCGAGGTCGTCCATCCGCAGCTCCCTGAGAAAAAGCCCCTCGACATCGGTCTTCAGCAACACAAGTCTCTTCCTCCCCCTCGTCTCTCTCTACCGCGGATGGCCCTGCCCCGTCCGCTCCCATCCGGGCACCGCCCTGGAGAAGACCGCCTCCAGCCGTGCCAGCATCGTATGATCCCTCAGGAACCTCTCGTATCCGGCCCGTCGCACGCGCTCCCTCTCGCTGTCGTGCGACAGGTAGTAGCCTATCTTCTCGGCGAGGTCGTCCGCGTCGGAGTAGACGGCTATCTCTTTCCCCGGCTCGAAGTACTCGTAAAGCTCAGGGTTGTCCTGGGTCAGCAGAAATCCGCCGCAGGCCGGCACCTCGAAGTCCCTCCCTTTGATCTGCAGGAGCGGCCTTCCATCCTCCTCCCCGGAGACGGAGGCGTTGCTCAGGTTCAGGTTGATGCGGCTGGCGCTGAACATGCGGATCATGTCGCCCAGGCCCGTCCGCCCCTCTCTCCACCCCCGCCCGCGCACGGTTATATCTATCCCCCTAGCCCGCAGGGACTCGACGACCCTCCTCCTGTCTCCGTGAGGCTGCCCGATGAACGACACGTCATGCTCGTAACCGCAACTCAGGGGGCGGAAGAAGAAGTGGTTCGCCCCCCACTGGCTGCGAATGACGTTGGCGAATCCATGCTCCCTGTAGAGAACCTCGGCGGTGGCGCTGGTGGTGCAGACCCAGTCGTACGGACGGGCCGCATGGCGGGAGAAGTCGTGGAAACGCCAGTGATCGTCGCTGAAGAAGGCGATGGTCGGCACTCCCAGCTCGGAGGAGATGGAGCGTATCGTATCCGCGTGAAACTCGTCGTCCAGAATGGCGTGCAACAGGACAGACGGCCTGAACAGCATGCAGGCGAGTCGCAGAGCCGACTGCATGCGCTCGTGCCCGAGGTCGGCGCGTACCTGGTCGTAGGGGAAGTGCACCGCAGGGTAGCCTCCCCCGACCAGAGAGTAGAAGAAGTGCACCGTGTCGTAGCCCAGGCCCAGCCCCGGGCGACCGTAGTCGGATCCCAGCCCAGCGTAAACGATCATCGGGCGGGAACTCCCCTGGTTGTGCGCGCGGAGCATTCGGTGCACGTACTCCTCATCGCTCCACGCGGGCCACACCCTGTTCCTGGCGGCGCGGAGGCGCTTCCGCAGATCCTTGAAAGCGATCCTGATCACCTCCCGGCGCGGACGTACAGGTCGTCGAGGTCGCCCAGGGTCAGAAGGTAGGCGAGACCGTTCCGCTTCAGATGTCTTCTCACATTTCGCTCCCCGCTGTTGTTCTCCACGCAGACGACGTCCACGCGAGTCCTCTCGAAGTCCAGGGACTGGATCACGTCGAGCTCCGCACCCTCCGTGTCTATGCTCAGAAAGTGTATCCTGTCGATGCCGTGTCTGTCCAACAGGGTCTGCAACCTAAGCGACGGCAGGCGCATCATCTCGACCCGGCCGCCCTCTCCCTCGATCCTGCGCCTGTGCCGCCTGTCCATCCTGTCCGCAATGCCGCTCAGGGCCTCGACTCCTTCCACCCTGGCGAATTCGAGCTCCCCCTCGACGTTCGACACGCAGACGTTCTCGCAGACCGAGCCGGGGCGGTTCGACACCAGCTCCCTGAACACGTCCGGAATGGGCTCGACGCACAGGCCTGTCCACCCCATCTCCCTCTCGAAGAAGCAGGAGTTGCTCAGCGTCACTCCGTCGTAGGCACCCACGTCGACGAAGACCCCGTTCCTCATCCCCGGGAAGAGGTGCTCCGCGACGAACTTGTCCTGGCCGTACTGGCTGAAGTAAAACCGCCGGTCCTCATCGTCGTAGACGAAGCCGAACTCGTTCATCAGCCGTATCAGCCCGAGGTACTGCCCCCGTCTGCAGCGGCGGAAATTTCGCTCCGGATCCGTCCAGAAGAAGAGAAAAGACCTTAGAAACAGCCCAAGCCCACTTAACGGGATGCGCGCCCCGTTTCGCCCTGCTTCCGTCAATCTGCCCACACCTCCCGTCCTTCGACGATCAACGCGACCGATTCGCGGTCACCTCGCCGTACACGTCCAGCAGCGCGCCGGTCATCTCCTCCACGGAGGGCGTCCTGCCGGCGTCGAAGCGCGCCCCAACCTCCCCGGAGCGCAGGAAGCCCTCCAGGGCCGCGCGCCAAGCCTCCACGTCGCCCGGAGGGACGAGTCCTTCCGGCGACACAGCCAGCTCGCGAACCGCCGGGATGTCCGACGCCAGCACCGGCACCCCCATCCGGACCGCCCTCATAAGCACCTGCCCCATCCCCTCCTGCCTCGACGGGAAGAGCAGGCAGGAGCAGTCCGCCATCCACCTTTCCGGCTCCTCCTGAAATCCTCGGAAGTCCACCCTTTCCGCGATGCCAAGCCGCTCTGCGGCCCGACGCAGCTCCTCCATCGAGGGGCCGTCGCCGACTACGTCCAGCCGCCAGTCCGACTCCGCCAGCCGCGCCAGCGCCTCGAGGGCCGTGTCCAGCCCCTTCACCGGGGTTAGCCTGCCGACGAACAGAAACCGTCCGCCCCCGGTCGGCCCTGTCCGCTCGTGCGCGGCGGGGGGGAGGCCGTTGTAGATCACTCGCAGGTCCGAGCCGGGAAAGAGCTCCGCAAAGTAGTCCCGAAGCGCCCGGCTGACGCACACCAGAACGCGCGCGCGGCTGTACGGGGCGAGGGCGGCGTTCCTGCTGTAGAACGCGTGGCAGGTAGCCATCCAGGGCAGGCCCGACAGGCTGGAGGCCCACCAGGCCACCCAGGCCGGAACCCGCGAATGTGCGTGGAGGAGCTCTACGCCCCTCGCCCGCGCGATCCGGGCTATCCGCGCCGCGGCCCATGCGGCCGTGACGGGGTTCTTCAGGTGGACCGGAAGGCGAACGTGCTCGACGCCCGAGAGCTCCCCTGCGAGCCTCCCCCCGGCCGACACGACGGTCACCCCATGCCCCCCGGCGGCAAGGCAGTTCGACAGCCAGAGCACGTGGCGCTCCACGCCGCCCTCGTCGAGCTCCGGAAGTATCTGCATTACCTTCAAGGGGATAGCTCCGCCGCCACGCGAGCCGGATTGCCCGCTATTATCACGCCTCCGGGAAACTCGCCCCCAGCCACCACCGCGCCCGCAGCCACGATGGAGTCGTCGCCTATCCTCGTCCCCTTGAGTATGATCGCGCCGTTGCCGACCCACACGTTCTTTCCCAGAACCACCGGGGCCACCCGGCCTATGCTGGTCCTGCGCTCGCCCGGAGCGACCCCGTGGGCGTCGAAGTCCAGTATCTGGACACCCCCGCCGATCAGGCAGCCGTCGCCGATCTCGACGCTCTCCGCGGCTATGATCAGAAGGCCGTTGTTGACCGCGACGAGATCCCCCAGGGTTATCCGCGCGTCGGGATATCGCGCCTGGAGCTCGCAGCAGGACGAGTGAAAGCCGCCGCCAATCGGGTAGCCGAGCGTCGTCCGCCTCCCCAGCGTCACGCGCCCCTCGCCGGAGATCACGGTCCGCTGGTAGAGGCGCACACCGCGCCCCGCGGACAGACCCGTCCCCCCCCACCAGGCCCCCAGGCGGGCCCTCGCCATGTTGACCCTGGCCCGCAGGCTTCGCAGGAACTTCGTGACGTGGCGGCGCGCCGCCAGCAGCGGGGAGGCGCTCATGGCCGGAAGGAGGCGACGGCGTCGCACACCGCCCCGATCTCGTCCTTCCCGATCCCCTTGTACAGGGGCAGGCTCAGAACCCTGTCCGCGAGGCGCTCCGCGGCCGGGAAGTCGCCGCGCCCGTGTCCAAGGCGAGCGAACGCGCCGGACAGGTGCGGCGGGGTCGGGTAGTGCACCGCCGTGCCGATCCCGAGGGAGGAGAGGTGCTCCCTCATGGCGTCCCTGCGGTCGCACTCGATCACGTACAGGTGGAACACGTGGGTCCCGCCCGGCCGCTTTTGCGGCGTCGCGACCGGAGCGCCGCTCAGCAGGCGGTCGTACAGCGCGGCAGCCTCCATCCTCTCCGCGTTGAACCCGTCGAGATGCACCAGCCCGACGCGCAGCATCGCGGCCTGCATCTCGTCAAGCCGCGAGTTCACCCCTTCGACCTCGTTCACGTACTTCTCCCTGGCGCCGTAGTTCCTGAGGACCCGCACCCTGTCCGCCAGGGCCGGGTCGTCCGTGACCACCGCTCCCGCGTCGCCGAAGGCCCCGAGGTTCTTGGTCGGGAAGAAGCTGAAGCAGCCGACCGTCCCCAGCGCGCCGGTCCTCCTGCCCCTCCACTCCGCCCCGTGGCTCTGCGCGCAGTCCTCGACGACCGCGAGCCCGCGGCGCTTCGCGAGGCCCATGATGCCGTCCATGTCGCAGGGCTGGCCGTACAGATGCACCGGCATCACCGCCCTGGTCCGCGCCGTGACCGCCGCCTCCGCGAGGGACGCGTCCAGCCCGTGAAGGGCGTCCGGCTCGACGAACACCGGCGTCGCGTCGCAGGCGGCTATGGCCAGCACCGAGGCGATGTATGCGTTAGCCTGCACTATCACCTCGTCGCCCGGCCCGATGTCGAGCGCCCGCAGGGCCAGCGTCAGGGCGTCCAGCCCGGAGTTCACGCCCACACAACGGGACGCGCCGACGTAGTCCGCGAACTCCTCCTCGAAGGCCTCGACCTCCGGGCCAAGGATGTACCAGCCGGAGCGCAGGACCCGCAGAGCCGCCTCCTCGTACTCCGCCGCATGCGCGTCGAAGGCCGGCTTCAGGACGTTGAACGGGATCCTCACGGCGTCCTCCCCGACAGGCGCAGGAACTCGCCGTAGTCGCGGATGTAGTCGGCCTCGTCGTAGTAGTCGGACGCCAGCACAAGCAGCACACTGTCGTCCTCGATCCAGGTCATCGTGTGCCAGGTCATCGGCCCGACGTAGAGGCCGACCGCCGGGTCGTCCAGGACGCAGGTCGACCTCTCGCCCCCCTCCTCCAGCATCACCCTTATCTCGCCGTGCACGCATATCAAAACCTGCTCGAGCGCCCTGTGGGCGTGCTTGCCGCGCACGCAGCCCGTGCTCGCTCCCGTCGAGAAGTAGACCCTCCTGACCGGAAAGGGAACGTGCCTCTCCGCCTCTATGAACTGGAGCTGTCCCTCGTCCGGTTCGTCCGTCCTGCGTATTGGAAACTCGAAGAACCTCACGTACGCGCCCCCCTTCAATGCCTGCCGGTCAATCGTCCCGGTTCAAAAGCCCCTTCAGCTTGCGCCCGATCCTGTACGGATCCGCTAGCAGCGAAAGCTCCCTGGCCCAGTGCACCAGCGCCGGATGCCGCGTCCTCTCCAGCCACGCGAAGAAGAAGCGCCTCAGGCGAACGTGATGGCGCAGGGCGGGGGGGAGCTCCGCGCTCCGGGGCAGGACGATCCGGTCGTACATGAGCCTGCGGTCGGCGTTCATTCCGCGCCGCACCCTCTCCCTGCCGGGGGCGTTCATCCTCTGGCTGGTCGACCCGGCGTGAATCCGGTAGCGCGCGACGGTCGGGCCCAGCCCCGCGATGCGGTGCCCCGCCGCCGTCGCCAGCAGCCACAGGGGCCAGTCCTCCATCCAGAAGAAGCCGTACTCCCACAGGCGCAGCTCCTCGAACAGGTCCCGCCTGAACAGGACGCCCGGCGCGGCCAGCGGGTCGCTGGAGGCCAGGATGCGGAACTGGCCCGTCGCGTCCTCGGCGAAGAAGCGCGTCTGCTCGTCGGTCCAGCCGGTCGGTACCGCCTCCTCCCCATCGCGGAAGGGCGCGATCCGTCCGAAGGCCAGAGTCGCGCCCGGCGTCCCGGCCATCTCCCGGACGGCCTCGATCAGCCCCTGAGGGCAGAACAGGTCGTCGCCGGCGAGCGGCTTCACGATCTCCCCGGTGCAGGCGCGCACCGCCCTAGTGTAGTTCCTCACCGGGCCGACGTTGCCCTCCCCCGTCAGCAGGCTGCATGAGCGAAAGGCGCTCCCGCGCCGCTCCATCCACGACCTCGCCGCGTGGACGGTACCGTCGGTCGAGCAGTCGTCCGACACGACAAGCTCCACGCCTCCCCGCTCTCGCTCGATCGCGCCGCCGTCCAGAAGGCTGTCCAGGGTCTCGGTCACCAGGCGCTCCTGGTTGTAGGTGTAGACCGCCACGGAGAGCAGCGGCCCCGCGGGCTTGACGGGCGGTTCGGCGTTTGTGCTCATCGGCGCCCTATGCAAACGTAGTCGAAGCCCATCGCCCTCATCAGGGCGGGCGAGTACTGATTCCTGCCGTCGAAGATCACCGGGTGCCTCAGGAGTTCCTTCATCCTCTGGAAGTCCGGCCTGCGGAAGGGGGGCCACTCCGTCATCAGCAGCAGCGCGTCCGCTCCTTCGAGCGCCTCGTAGTTCTCGCCCGTGTACTCCACCGCGCCCTCCAGCCCGGCCAGTCGCTCGCGCGCGTTCGCGGTCGCCACCGGGTCGTGCGCCCTTATCCTCGCCCCGGCCTCGACAAGCCTAGGGATCATGTATAGGGCGGGCGACTCGCGCACGTCGTCGGTCTGCGGCTTGAAGCTCAGCCCCCAGACGGCGAAGGTCCGCCCGGCTACGTCGCCTCCGTAGTGCGACATTATCTTCTTGAGGAACCACTCCCGCTGATCCCGGTTCACCGCGTCCACGGCCTTCAGTATGGAGAGGGGCGACTCAGCCTCGTCCCCCGAGGCGATCAGCGCCCTCACGTCCTTGGGGAAGCACGACCCGCCGTACCCCACCCCGGCGTACAGGAAGGAGGAGCCGATGCGCGAGTCCGACCCCATCCCCGTGCGCACCTCGTCCACATCCGCGTCGACCCGCTCGCAGAAGCGCGCCAGCTCGTTCATGAAGCTGATCCGCGTGGCCAGCATCGCGTTGGCCGCGTACTTGGTCAGCTCCGCCGACGCGATGGACATGGTCAGGATGCGGTTTTCGCGCATGGTGAACAGGAAGAAGAGCTCCTTCAGCAGCTCCGCGGTGCGGTTGTTCTCCGTGCCGACCACGATGCGGTCCGGCTTCATGAAGTCCTCGACCGCGTTCCCCTCCTTGAGAAACTCCGGGCAGAAGGCCGCGTCGAACTCCACGTCCGTCCTGCCCCGCAGGGCCAGCCTCTCCGCTATGATCTTCTTGACCCGCAGGGTGGTCCCGACCGGCACGGTGGACTTCGTGACCACTACCTTGTAGCTCTCCAGGTGGTCGCCGATCTCGCGGGCGACGCTCCACACGAACGACAGATCCGCCGCCCCCGCGTCGTCGGGCGGCGTGCCCACCGCGATGAAGATGAAGAGCGAGCTCTCCATCCCCTCCTTCAGGCTGGTGGTGAAACGCAGCCGCCCCTGCGACGCGTTCCGCCTCACGATCTCCTCCAGGCCGGGCTCATAGATGGGGATCCGCCCCTCCTGCAGCATCGCGATCTTCCGCTCGTCCACGTCCACGCACCAGACGTCGTGCCCGATCTCCGCGAAACAGGCGCCGGTAACGAGCCCCACGTAGCCCGTGCCGACCACGCATATCCTCATGCGCAACCATCCTCCCTGAAATATCGGCGCACAGCGCCGGGATCATTGTAACACCTCGGCGCGCCTCGCGCGTTCAAAACAATCGGGGCGGCTTTCGCCGCCCCGAACCTCGCTCTCGTCAGAACTCCAGCCTGGACAGGATCTCCTCTATCTCCAGGTCGGTGACGGTCAAAGCCGGCAGCAGGCGTATCCCGCCGCCCGCCCGGTTCACCAGCAGCCCGCGCTCGAAGGCGCGGCTCGCCACCTCCTCAGGGCGGTCCGTCCCTACCCCGACCATAAGGCCGAGGCCGCGCACCTCCTTCGCCCAGGAGAGTCGTTCAAGCCCCCTGCGCAGCTTCTCGCCCTTGCGGGCGACCTCCTCCAGCAGAGCGGGGGTCAGGTGGCCGAGGACGGCGCGACCCGCCGCCAGCGACACGGGGTTCGGAGCGAAGGTGGAGCCGTGGTCCCCCGCCCCGAAGGGGGACACGCCGAGGAAGAGGGCCGCGCCGAGGGGCAGCCCGCCCCCTATTCCCTTGCCCATGGTGATCATGTCCGGCGCGAGGCCGTAGTGCTCGTAGGAGAAGTACCTGCCGGTGCGCCCCAGCCCGGCCTGTATCTCGTCCGCCACCACCAGGACGCCCCTCTCCCGCTGAAGCTCCGATACCGCCGAGGCCAGCCCCGCCGGTATCGGGTGAACCCCGCTGTTCCCCTGCACGCACTCCAGGAAGACCGCGGCGACCTCCTCCCTGCGGGCGAAGTCGAGCAGGGCGTCGCCGTCGAGCGGGAGGAAGACGCAGCCGGGCAGCAGCGGCCCGTACGGCTCGCGCATGGCCGGGCTCCAGGTGATGGAGAGGGCCCCCGTCGTGCGGCCGTGGAAGTTGCCCTCGAAAGAGGCGATGGCTCCCCCGCGGAGCTTCCTGACGGCCTTGATCGCCGCCTCGGTCGCCTCCGCGCCGGAGTTGGTGAAGATGACCTCCCCCTCTCGCCCCGTCATACCCAGCAGGGCGTCGGCCAGCTTCGGAGCGTCCGGGTCGAGGAAGTAGTTCGAGATGTGGGCGTACCGCTTCGCCTTGGCGGTCATGGCGCGGACCACGTCCGGGTGGCTGTGTCCCAGGGGCAGGGCGCCGAGGCCCGAGAAGGCGTCCAGGAATACCCCCCTGTCGGTGAGTATCTGTATCCCGGCCGCCCTCTCGATCGTCAGGTCGTAGGGCGAGTAGACAGGCGACAGCATCTATCTACTCCACGGGGCAGAACTCGTCGACCAGGGCCCGCAGCGCCTCGTCGCCGTTAGCGCGCGACACGAGGGCGGAGATCTTGATCTCCGACGTGGTGGTGCCGAGCATCTCTATGCCCCTGCCCGCCAGCGCCCGAAAGAAGCGGGCCGCGACCCCGGGGGCGGACTTCATCCCGACCCCGACCGCCGACACCTTGACGACGTCGCGGTCCTCCGTGACGCTCCAACCCTCCCACGGCGCGAGCGAGACGCGCACAGCCTCCATCACAGCCCTGCCCTTCGCGTCGACCACGGTGAACGTCAGGTGGGTGTAGCCGTTCTCGTTCACGGTAGAGATCATGTCCACGTTCACCCCGCGCTCGGCAAGCGCGCCGAACAGGGCGCTCATCGCCTCCATCGACGCGGGCATCCTGGCGATGCTCACCCTCGCCTGGTTCTCGTCGCCGGTGATACCGGTGACCACCGGCTGCTCCAGCCATTCGGGAAGGCTGTTCACCACGCGTGTCCCCCTTTCATCCGAGAAGGTCGACGCGCAGTACAGGTCGACCGAGTATTTCTTAGCGATCTCCACGGCGCGGGAGTGAAGCACCTTCGCGCCCAGCGACGACAGCTCCAGCATCTCGTCGTAGGTGATGTAGTCCAGCTTTCGCGCCGGGAACCTGTTCGGGTCGCAGGTGTAGACCCCCGGCACGTCGCTGAGTATCTCGCACGGGCAGCCGCACTTGGCGGCTATAGCCACCGCCGACGTGTCCGAGCCGCCGCGCCCCAGGGTGGTCACGTCGCCGTCAGGTGTCACCCCCTGGAAGCCGGTGACCACGAGGACCCTGTGCGCCTCCAGCCTGCGCTTCAGCCTGTCCAGGTTGAGGTCCATTATGCGGGCGTTGCTGAAGTCGCCCGTCGTCGTCATCTCAAGCTGAAAGGCGTTGCACGACATGGCAGGCACGCCCAGGTCGCCCAGCGCCATCGCCAGCAGCGCCGACGAGGTCTGCTCGCCGGTGGCCAGCAGCATGTCCAGCTCCCGCGGCGACGGGTCAACGGAGACCTCCCGCGCGAGGGAGATGAGCATGTTGGTGGTCTTGCCCATCGCGGAGACCACGACCACCAGGCTCTCCCCCTCGTCCACCCGCCTCTTTATCCCCGCCGCCACCTGTTTGATCTTCTCCGGCGTGGCCACCGACGACCCGCCGTACTTCTGAACTATCAACCGCGCCTCCCCTTTCCGCCGCTACTTCAACTGACGCAGGTCCTGCACTATGGCGGTCTTCGACTCGGTCCTCGCGTCGACCTCCTTGACCACCCTGGCGGGCGAGCCGGCCACCACCGTGCGAGGCTGGACGTCCACCGTCACCACCGCGCCCGCCGCGACCACCGCGCCCTTTCCTATGCGCACTCCCTCCAGCACCACGGCATTTGCGCCCACCACGACACCGTCCTCCACGACGACCGGGGTGGCGCTCGGCGGCTCGATCACGCCCGCTATCACAGCCCCCGCGCCTATGTGGCAGTCCGCGCCTATCTCGGCCCGTCCGCCGATCACGGCGTTCATGTCTATCATGGTGCGCTCGCCTATGACGGCCCCTATGTTGATCACCGCGCCCATCATCACCACCGCGCCCTTGCGGATGTCCACCATCCCGCGTATGACCGCGCCCGGCTCTATGCGCGCCTCGTACTCGGGCAGGTCTGCCAATGGCACGGCGGAGTTGCGCGCGGATATCTCAAGGTGAGAGGCGCGGATCCTGCCCGAGTTCGCCCCAAGGGCCCGCTTCACGTCCTCCAAGTCGCCGACGAGCAGGCCGAAATCCGAGCCGCCGACGAAGGTCGCGCCCCCCCAGTCAATTCCGGCGAGGTCGCCCGCGACGTAGGCCTTCACGGGGGTGCGCTTCTTCGACTCCTTTATCAGGCGGATTATCTCCTCCGTCCGCACGACAGCACCTCCTCGAAGGAATAGAAGCCGGGCGCGGCCTCGGCTGCGAACTCCGCGGCCTTGAGAGCGCCGAGGGCGAACACGCTGCGCGATATCGCCCTGTGGGAGAGGGTCAGCACCTCGCCGTCGTTTGCGAAGACAGCCGAGTGATCCCCCGGCACCCCGCCGACCCTCAGGGAGTGGGTCGGACAGTCGCGCCCGGTCGCGTCCCGCAGCATGATCGCGGTCCCGGAGGGCGCGTCCTTCTTCTTGTTGTGGTGCGTCTCGCAGATCTCAAGGTCCCAGTCGGAAAGCAGCGGCGCGAAGTCGCGAAGGATCATCCGAAGCAGGGTGACGCCCGCCGCGAAGTTGAAGCTCTGCACCACGGCCGCGCTATCGCCCAGTTTTTTCAGCTCGCCAATCTGGTCGTCCGACAGGCCGGTGGTGCCTACGACCAGCGCGCAGCCGAACCTGCGGACCGCCTCCATAGTCGCGGGCAGGGCCGAGGGCAGGGAGAAGTCCAGCAGCACCTGCGGGGTACCGTCCACCCTCTCGCCGTCCAGGTCGAGCGAGTAGCACAGCTCGTGGGCGGCGAAAGCCCTCTTGATCTCGCCGCCCATCCTCCCCGCGGCACCTACTATTCCATACCTCATAGCGACGTACCGCACTCCTTCATGGAGGCGTCCACTATCCCCATGCACCTTTCCGACGCGGGCGTCAGCGGCAGGCGCAGCTCGTTGGCGCACAGCCCGAGCCTGGACGCGGCGTACTTCACCGGGATCGGGTTCGCCTCGACGAACAGGTTCTTCATCATCGGGAAGAGCCTCAGGTGAAGCTCCCTGGCCCTCGCGGTCTCTCCGGCGAGCGCGAGCCTGATCATCTCCGACGTCTCGCGAGGCATAACGTTCGAAAGCACGGAGATGACCCCGTCGCCGCCGCTGTTCACCAGGTGGAAGGCCTGGTCGTCGTTGCCGGACAGCACCGAGAAGTCCGGGCGCTCCCTCTTGACCGTCCTCATCAGCGTGTCTATCTGCGCGACGTCTCCCGCCGCCTCCTTGACCGCCGCGATGTTCGGAATAGCGCTAAGCCTGAGGATGGTGTCGGGCGCTATGTTGGAGCCGGTGCGACCCGGCACGTTGTAGACTATGATCGGCTTGCCGACGCTCTCCGCCACCGCCCTGAAGTGCTGAAAGAACCCCTCCTGTACGGGCTTGTTGTAGTAGGGCCCGACGACGAGCAGCCCGTCGGCGCCCAGCTCCTCCGCCTGCCTGGACAGGGCGATCGTGCTCGCGGTGGCGTTCGTCCCCGTGCCGACGACCACAGGCACCCTGCCCGCCACTGTCTTAATGGCGAACTCCACGATCCTCGGCCTCTCCTCGGCGGTCACTGTCGGGCTCTCGCCGGTGGTCCCGAGGACGACCAGGAAGTCCACTCCCCCGTCGATCTGCCAGTTCAGGAACCTCCCGAAGCTCTCGTAGTCCACGCTCCCGCCCTTGAACGGAGTGATCACCGCAGTACCAGTACCTCTGAACATCTCCCGCACCTCCCGGTTGTATTATTGGCTCTCCAATTAAAAAAGGCCCGTCCCCCTAAAGGGACGAGCCTGAACTCGCGGTACCACCCTGATTGGGCGCGAAAAACCGCGCCCCGCTCGGGCCCTGTGACGGAGGCCCGGACCGTGAGCGTACTACGAAACGCGCCCGCCATCAAGCGCGCCTTTCCGCCCCGGCTCACCGGCCTTTGGGCCCCCCTCCCCGCCGCGCGAGCGCCTCTCAGCCGGTGGACGCTCATCTCTGTCGCGACGCCTCGTGGAAGGAGGCAGTCCGGATCATCGCCTTTTCGCTATGGACGATATGGCGTTAAATAATAGGAGTGATTTGCGTATTTGTCAATAGCGAAACCGCCGCCTGTTACGGGACAGCGATAATGTCATCCCGAGCGAGCGCGAGGGATCTCGCCTTGCTGCCACTATCGAGACCCTTCGTCGCTTCGCTCCTCAGGGTAAGCGATCGACACGAAATGAAAATACGCCCGTTCGGTCGCCTGCTTGTGTCATCTCGAGCGAGCGTAGCGAGGAGGGATCCTATTCCGTACCAGCTCCGTGCCAGCTCCCCAACCAGGTCCCTCCTCGCTTCGCTCGTTCGGGACGACAATGCCACCGCCGGTAGCCTGCCAGGCGGCGAGGGATCCCGCCTTGCATTTTCAACAGAGATCAGACATAATGCTGCCACTTAACAACAAGTGGAGGCGTTTTATCTGAAACCGGCGACTGAGGAACGACTCGAGAATATCTTCCGCAAGCACGGCGGACAGCTTCGGATGAGCGTTGCCATCAAGCAAGGCATCACCCGTTACATGCTCTATTCGCTCAATGACCGAGGTGTAATCGAACGGGTCAGCAGAGGCGTCTATCGCCTGGCCGATCTGCCTCCGATCGGCGATCCCGATCTAGCGACGGTCAGCCTTCGCTTTCCGAACGCCGTCATCTGCCTTGTCTCCGCTCTGGCCTACCATGACATCACGACGCAGATCCCCCGCGCTGTTTTCGTTGCGGTGCCGAGAAACTCGCGGGTCCCTGCGCTCGAACACCCTCCCTTGCTGGCCCACAGATACTCGAACGAGTCATATAAGTCGGGCATCGAAGAGCATTCGATCGACGGCGTTCCTGTAAAAATCTACTGCCCGGAGAAAACTCTGGCAGACTGCTTCAAGTTCCGCAACAAAATCGGAATGGACGTGGTTCTGGAGGCGCTGAGACTCTATAAGAAAAGAAAGAACGCCAACCTCGCCAAGCTGTCCGAATACGCCAGGATTTGCCGCGTCGGGAATGTAATACGACCGTACCTGGAGGTCATTGCATGACCAATCTCAAGAATGTCTCCGCCTCAGTCCGTCAACGTCTTTTAAATCGCTCCAGGAGCGACCGGCGTCCATTCAATGAGTTGCTTCAATACTACGCAATGGAGCGGTTTCTCTACCGGCTTTCCAGATCATCTCAAGCCGACCGGTTCGTCCTTAAGGGGGCCCTGATGTTGAGGGTTTGGGGCTCGCCCGAGTCCCGTCCGACCATGGATATCGATATGCTTGGGATGACGAGCAATCAGGAAGCCGATATTATCGCAAGAGTCAAAGACATATTGAAAGTCGACGTTGAAGAGGACGGCCTGGTTTTCGATCCTGATTCCATACAGTCGGAACGTATCGCAGAGGACGCGGATTACGAGGGAATCAGGATTCGGTTCCAGTGCAAATTGGACTCCGCGCAAATCCGTATGCAGATCGACGTCGGTTTTGGCGACGTGGTATATCCCGGGGCCGAGAAGGCTATATTTCCGACCCTGCTGGATTTCCCGGCGCCAAGCTTGCTTTGCTACAGTCGCGAGAGCGCCATCGCCGAGAAAATCGAGACAGCAATCAAACTAGGTGCCATCAACAGTCGGATGAAGGATTTCTACGATATCTGGTTGTTGTCACGGCAGTTCGATTTCGATGGAATCCTCCTTGCCGAGGCCATTAGCCAGACACTCGGTCGAAGGGGGACAGCGCCTCCTCCGTTGATCGATGCATTCACCGATGCATTCATCTCCGTCAAACAGACGCAGTGGGAGGCTTTCCGAAGAAGACTCGGAGATGATCGCATCCCTGACTCATTCGAAGAAATCGTATTTCAAGCGGATGCATTTCTCTCGCCCGTCCTCGCGGCCCTTTTCTCAGGCAAACCGACTCCCGCCAAATGGACTGCCCCCTTCGGCTGGACAATCAACGCTAATCCAGCTTTCGAGTGAACACGAGGGTTTAGACTCTTCCTACACTTGGTCTTTCGGTTATCCTCTTTTTTTCATGCGAATTGCCGAAAACAGTCAGCGACGGAGGTGCGCTCTCACCAGGCGGCTGTGACGGTCACCGATGCCCGCGCCTGCTTCGGCTTCAGGTTCGGGTACACGTAGTACTCCCCCGGCGACAGGACGAGCCCCACCGCCTTCGAAGCCGGTATGAAGGTCTCCGACAGAGGACCCTGAATCCAGAAACCATTCCCGTCGCACTCCACCTTCGTGACCGTCGCCATCGAACCCTTCGGAACCACCAGCGGGTCGCCCTTGAGCTCGGCGTCCCTACCCGGTGCGGCCCGAATCTGCTCCCCCCAGCCGAAAACATCCTGCGCAAACGCCGCGCTCGCGACCAGCAGGAGCGCCATTGCCAGGCACAACACGAATTTCCTTCGCATCGGTACCCCTCCTTCTAAAAAAATGTTATATTCATTAATCATACTCTATAATACGCAAATTATCCATGCCGCCCAGCCGGGACAGGCGTGCGAAGCCAACGAACCGACAAACAGGGAGCCTGTCGACTAGGGGGAATGTCGACCGAGAGGGGCCCAAGCCTTCGACGTACGACGATCTCTCGGAGGAAAAATCGGACTCGAAACAGACCGCGAATCACTTGACTTTTCAACCCTCCATGATATTCTGCACATGAATGCAGGGGGGTTTTTCGAAGTGAAAAACCGTGCGTTCGAGTGCGGTGCCACTGCGAGGATCGCAGGAATAAAAAAGGAGGAGTGTGCAATGAAGTTGTCCGTGAAGGTTTTGCTGGCAGCGACTCTGTGTCTTTTCGCGACGGGCGCGTGGGCTCTGACGGTGGATGATATCACGTACATGACCGAGGACTACCCGCCGCTGAACATGACCGGAGAGGACGGGACTCCCACCGGCCTGGCGGTGGACGTGCTGGTGGAGATCATCCACAGGATGGGCGGGACCAAGACCGCGAAGGACATCCAGGTGCTGCCCTGGGCCAGGAGCTACAACGAGGTTCAGAAGACCCCCAACACCTGCCTGTTCTCCATGACCGTAACCGAAGAGCGCCTGCCCATGTTCAAGTGGGTCGGCCCCGTGCACGTGCTGTCGTTCGACGCCGTGGCGCTCAAGAGCAAGGGGCTGAAGGCCGCATCGGCGGCGGACCTCGTCGACCTCAGGGCCGGCGTCATCCGCGACGACCAGGGCGACAACCTGGCCAAGGAGGCCGGCATCAAGAATATCGACCGAGTCCCCTCGAACGACCAGAACATCAAGAAGCTCAACGAGGGCAGGATAGACATCTGGATCTACAGCATCACCAGCGCGAAGACCCTGGTAGGGGAGATGGGCTTCAACCCGGACGACTACGAGTCCATCTGGAACCTCAGCAGGAGCGACGTCTCCTTCGCCTTCCACAAGGACGTCGACGACGAGCTGATCCAGGCCATGCAGAAGACGCTCGACGAGATGAAGGCCGACGGCACCCACGCCGAGATACTGAAGAAGTACGGCCTGTAGAAGAACGAGCAAGAGTGGAAGCCAAAGCCGCCCCATTCGAGGGGCGGCTTTTTGTCGTCCAGTGGTCAGCCGTCTTTGCCAGCTCTCCGTGCGCCCCTCATAGAGCGGTCCTTCGCTTTCGCTCCTCCGTGTAATCCCACCACGGCCTCGGCGCGCCTCCGTTCATGAAGTCGGTCACGGACATGAACACGTCGATGACGCAGGGGTCGTGCCGGCACCCCGTCCTCTCGCACAGCTCCTCGTACATCTTGAACGGGCAAAGACCCCTGAGGTCCTCCGGCCTCTCTATCCCGAGAAGCAAAAGGTCCCTCTCCGTGGCCGGACCCACGTTCGGCAGGTCCGCAAGGCGCCTCACCGCGCCGCGAACGACCCTCTCCGGGTTCATCCCGCATCACCTCGCAAAATATGCAACCGCCCGCATTTTGAAGGGACAACGATTTTGACTATTTTACCTCGATTTCAGCCAACCCGGTTCGGGATCCCTCCTCGCTTCGCTCGTTCGGGATGACCTTGGCTCCGCCAACCCGGTCCGGGTTTCCTCCCCCCTGTCGGTCGTCGGGATGACACTGGCTCCGCATTATCTTTCTTCGATCAGCCTATTGACATTCCAGCAGATTGCGCTCATAATGCTTCGAAATTCGGCGGATGCCGGGGAGAGGAGGGGGACAGCCATGATATTCGCGACCGTATTCAGCATTAACAACGCTGCCTCCTTCGGCCTGCTCCTCGGACGCCGGTTCCCGCCTGGGACGCCGGCAGCCTGCTGAGCTGCGCATCGGCAACCCGAGGCCGGAACCTCTTCAATGGGGTCCCGGCCTCTTTTTTTTGTACCTTTTTTCAGGAGAAAGCGAAAGGAGAGGGGAAACATGAGGGATTACGTGCGCATTTTCGACACCACTCTGAGGGACGGGGAGCAGGCGCCCGGGATCAACCTGAACACGGAGGAGAAGCTGCAGATAGCCGCGCAGCTCGCGAGGATGAAGGTTGACGTCATAGAGGCGGGCTTTCCGGCGGCGTCGCCGGGGGACTTCGAGGCGGTCAAGCTGGTGGCCGACAGGGTGGAGGGCCCGATCATCGCAGGGCTGGCGCGCACCAGGAGGGAGGACGTGCAGGCTGCCGCGGCGGCTGTGAAGGGCGCGAAAAAGCCGCGCATACACACCTTCATCGCGACTAGCCCGATCCACATGGAGTACAAGCTGAAGATGACCCCTGAGCAGGTGCTGGCGGAGGTGCGCCGAGCGGTGACGCACGCCCGCGGGCTGGTCGAGGACGTGGAGTTCTCGGCGGAGGACGCAAGCCGCTCGGACCCGGCCTTCCTGGGCGAGGTGTTCCGCACCGCGATCGAGTGCGGCGCGACGACGCTGAACATACCCGACACGGTCGGCTACTCCGTCCCGGAGGAGTTCGGAGAGTTCGTCCGCGCGATCATCGGGGCGGCGGGGGACCCGGAGGGAGTGATCTGGTCGGTTCACTGCCACAACGACCTCGGACTGGCCGTGGCCAACTCACTGGCGGCGGTGAGGGCCGGGGCGAGGCAGGTGGAGTGCACCGTCAACGGGCTCGGAGAGAGAGCCGGCAACGCCTCCATGGAGGAGGTCGTCATGGCGCTGCGAACCAGGGGCGATCGGTTTGGCTGCCGCACGGGGATGGACACGACGCGCCTCTGCCCTGTGAGCTCGCAGGTTTCGCGAATGACCGGCTTCCCGGTCCCGCCGAACAAGGCGGTGGTCGGGGCCAACGCATTCGCCCACGAGGCCGGCATCCACCAGCACGGTGTGCTGTGCAACAGGGAGACCTACGAGATCATGAACCCGGAGGACGTGGGGGCCTCCGGCAGCCGCCTGGTGCTCGGCAAGCACTCCGGCAAGCACGCCTTCAGGCAGCGCGTGGAGGAGATGGGCTTCACGCTGGACGACGAGAGGCTGAACGAGGCGATGGCGATGTTCAAGTCCCTGTGCGACCGCAAGGAGATAGTCACCTCCGACGACCTCGAGGCGATGATAGCCAGCGAGATTCTGCCCGTCGAGGAGGGGAGGCGGGTCGGCCTGAAGAGCTTCCTGGTGCAGGTGGGGAGCGGCCACGGGAGCGCGACGGTCACGCTCGACGACGAAGGGCGCGAGGCCACGGACGCGGCGGTCGGGAACGGGCCGGTGGACGCCGCCTACCGCGCGATTCAGCGAATACTGGACGTGAGGCCGGAGCTGGAGCACTACTCGATAAGGTCGGTGAACGAGTCGTCCGACGCGATAGGCGAGGCGAGGGTCACCCTGTCGATCGGAGGGGCGAGGGCGAACGGCAGGGGGGCGAGCACGGACGTCATCGAGGCGAGCATCAAGGCGTACATCGACGGGATCAACCGGCTCTTCGCCGCGCAGACGCGCATCGCCGGCCGCGACGAGGGAGCCAGACAGGCGGTGTAAAGCAACCGCAGAGCCTGGGACGTTCCCGCCTTTTCTCTGTCATCCTGAGGCTGCGCGCAGCCGAAGGATCTCAAAAGCCAAACTTGATTCACCTCCAAGACCCCTCGTGCGGCAAGCACGTGATGCTTCCTGAGGAGAAAGACTGTTTGGCGTCGAGGTCCCTCCTTCGTCGGGACGACAGATCCGTCTGTATGACTACAGTGCAACAAAGACACTTACTTGCAAAGGAGCGATTTCTACGACATGGGAAGAACAATGGCGAGCGCGATAATCGCGTCGCATTCAGCATCCGAAGCGCGCGAGGGGGAGATTTGCAAGGTCAGGGTGGACTTCGCGTTCGCCAACGACATCACAACCCCCCCTGCGGCGGCCTCCTTCGCGGAGATGGGAGCCGAGCGCGTGTTCGACCGGGAGAGGTGCGCGGTGCTGCCGGACCACTTCACCCCGAACAGGGACATAGCCTCAGCGGAGCAGGCGAAAAGAGGCAGGGAGTTCGCCCTGTCGCAGGGGATGCTCTACTGGGAGGTCGGGCGCGTGGGGGTGGAGCACGCATTCCTGCCCGAGTCCGGCTACATCCTCCCCGGCGACGTGGTGGTGGGCGCCGACAGCCACACGTGCACGGGAGGGGCGCTGGGGGCGTTCGCGACCGGCATGGGAAGCACCGACCTTGCCGCCGCTTGGGCCCTCGGGGAGACCTGGCTCAAGGTGCCGCCGACGATCAGGGTTCGGTTCGAGGGGGAGCGCCCCCAGTGGATCACGGGCAAGGACATGATCCTCTCCCTGCTCGGGCGGATAGGCGTGCAGGGGGCGCGCTACATGGCGCTGGAGTTCGCGGGCGACGCGCTCGCCTCCCTGCCTGTGGACGACCGCTTCACCATCGCCAACATGGCGGTGGAGGCGGGCGCGAAGGCCGGGCTCTTTCCGCCGGACGACGCGGCACTCTCCTACGCGAAATCGCGCGCCAAACGGCCGTTCGAGCCGGTATGGCCGGACAAGGATGCGCCCTACCTGCGCACGGAGGTCTTCGACGTCGGCGCGATGTCGCCCGTCGCCGCACTGCCTCACTCGCCCGACAACGTCAGGCCGGTGAGGGAGTGCGGGTCCCCGAGGATCGACCAGGTGTTCATAGGCTCCTGCACCAACGGCAGACTGGAGGACATCGCTGCGGCGGCGCGGATCATGAAGGGGCGGCGCGTCGCGGACGGGGTCAGGTGCATAGTGATCCCCGCGTCCTACGAGGTATATAATCGTGCCATGGACCTCGGCTACCTGCGCGTCTTCACCGACGCGGGCGCTGTGGTCTGCACCCCGACCTGCGGCCCCTGCCTGGGCGGTCACACGGGGGTGCTGGCCGCGGGGGAGAGGTGCGTGTCCACCAGCAACCGCAACTTCACCGGGCGCATGGGCAGCCCGAAGAGCGAGGTCATACTGGCAAGCCCTCTGACCGCAGCCGCCAGCGCGATCGCGGGCAGGCTGACGGACCCGCGCGACGTGGAGGCATAGGGATATGGAAAAGCTATTGATGGGCAGGGCATGGGTGTTCGGCGACGACGTGGACACGGATCTCATAATCCCGGCGCGGCGTCTGGTGTCAGGGGATGAATCGGTGCTGGGCCGGTACTGCATGGAGGACGCGGACCCGGAGTTCGCCGCCAGGGTCTCTCCGGGGGACATCATCGTCGCGGGGGAGAACTTCGGCTGCGGGTCGTCCAGGGAGCACGCGCCTCTCGCGATCCGGGGCGCTGGTTGCTCGTGCGTGATAGCCTCGTCCTTTGCGCGCATATTCTTCCGCAACGCGATCAACACCGGCCTGCCGATCTTCGAGTGCCCGGAGGCGGCAGCGTCCGCGCGAGAGGGCGACGAGATCGAGGTCGACCCGGCGGCTGGAGTCATTGTCAACAGGCGGAGCGGCGGGACATATCCGGTCGCGCCCTTTCCGCCGTTTCTGCAGGAGCTCGTCAGGCGCGGGGGTCTGGCCCCCTATGTGCGGGAGGAGCTTGCGAGGAGGAGACAGGCGTGAGCGTCAAAAGCTACAGGATAGCGCGGATCCCCGGCGACGGCATAGGGCCCGAGGTGGTCCGCGAGGCGTCGAAGGTGGTGGAGGCCGCTGGCGCGAGGCACGGCTTCAGCATCGCGTGGGAGGACTACCCGTTCGGCGCGGAGCACTGGCTGAACACCGGCGAGACGATGCCCGACTCGGCGCTGGACGAGATCGGAGGGGCGGACGCGCTTCTGCTCGGCGCCGTCGGCGACCCGCGAGTCAAGCCGGGAGTGCTGGAGCGCGGCATACTGCTGAGGGTGCGGTTTCACTTCGACCAGTACGCCAACCTGCGCCCCGCGCGCAGCTACCCGAACGTGCCCCTCCCGGTGCGGCTTCCCTCCGGCGGCAGGCTGGACACTCTCGTGGTGCGCGAGAACACCGAGGACTTCTACATCGGGATAGGTGGCGCGACTCAGGGCGGCAGCCTGTCGCTCGACCTCGCCGCTCGGCGTGGCCTGTACTCGGTCGAAGGAAGGCTCGAAGGAGGCTTTACAGGCGGCGTGGAGGGGGTGTTTCAGCTGGGCGTTGCCACCGAGCCGGGGATCCGCCGCGTGACGGCGCGTGCCGCCCGCGCCGCGAAGGAGCGAAGAGAGGACAGGATCGCCCTCGCGACCAAGTCGAACGTCATGCCGCAGATATACGGCTTCTGGGAGGAGGTCGCGACGGACGAGGCGGAGCGCCACGGCGTCTCCGTGACAGCGGTCAACGCGGACGCCATGTGCTACCACCTGGCCCGCACGCCCGACCTGTACGGGGTGATACTCGCGCCGAACCTGTTCGGCGACATAGTGAGCGACCTCCTCGCCGGGCTGGCCGGGGGCCTCGGCACCGCCGCAGGGGCCGACATAGGCGACGGGCTGTCGATGTTCGAGCCAGTCCACGGCTCCGCCCCGGACATAGCCGGCACGGGTCGCGCCAACCCTATAGCCGCCATCCTGACCGCCGCGATGATGCTCGACCACCTGGGCGAGCGGGAGGCCGCCAGGCGGGTGGACGAGGCGCTGACGACCTACCTGTCGCAGTCCGCCCCGAAGGAGCTCCCCTTCGAGTTCGGCGGCGAGGCCAGGACGGCAACAGTCGGCGACCTGATAGCGGAGGGGGTGTGAGTCGAAAGAAAACTCTGATCAAGTCGCTGTCGTCTGTGGAGACAGCCGATATCAACGGGCTTCGTGACGAGCAAAACACACTTGATCAGAACTTCCGAAAGTATCGCCCGTATTCCCCTCTCGACAAGATTCCTCTTTCGGCTCGCCGCGCCTTGCAAAACCCAAGCCCCGAGCCTATAATGCAGTAGCGGGACGAATATGGATGCACAAGCTGCTCTTTTCGGACTATGTCATCCCGAGGCAGGTTTATCGCCGAGGGATCCTGCGCAGTGCCGCCTCGAACCCGCGGCTCCCCGCCAAGGAGCCACCCCGGTGCAGGATCCCTTCGTCGCTGCGCTCGCTCGGGACGACTTTCACTGTCATCCCGAGCGCAGCGAGGGATCCTGCGTAGTGCAACCTCGCCCGCGAGAGATGCAGACGACAGCGATGTCTATTCTTTGGCGGCATTTACCTGGCCGCCTTCCAACGTTCGTTCGTGACGACCAGTCGAAACATAAAGGAGGCCGAACACCATCTCTGAACAGAGAAAGAACGACGAAAACTGGAAGGAGATCATAAAGCAGCTCTTCCACCGCGCCCTTGAAAAGTTCATACCAGAACTCGCCGACGACCTCGACGAGTCCAGGGAGGTGACCTTCCTCGACAAGGAGCTTCAGGAGCTGGTCGTGTACATGGATGGACCGGCGCAGACGCCGGACATCCTGGCCAGAGTCCCCACGAGGACGGGGCGCGACGTATGGCTGATCCTGCACGTCGAGATACAGGGCCCCGGCGGCGGAGACCTCCCCGAGAGGATGTTCCATTACAACTCCTCCCTGCGGACGCTCCACCTCAAGAAGCGGACGGACGTCGCGGACGTCGTCTCCTTCGCGCTTATCACGGCCAAACGCCCTGCGGGCGAGGCGGAACACTATCGCCGGGAGAGCTACCGCAACAGAATGGTGTACGAGTACCCGTCCTTGAAGCTTTGGGAGCTCGATTCGAGCGAACTGGACGAGAGCGACAACCCCTTCGACTGGGCGTTGCAGGCAGGCAAGTGCGCTCTTGAAGGCGGCCGGGACGAGAGGGTCAAGCTGGAGTACCTGAAGTCCGTTATAGAGAAGCTTGACTCCAGGGGATGGAAACACGACGAGAAGCTGACGCTGCTGCGCTTCACGGACGCTCTTCTTCATCCGAAGGACCCGCAGCTGCGGATGGAGTACGACGCATTCAGGGAACAGATGAGCAAGGAGGGAAAGACGATGCTGATAAGCGTGGTCGAGGAGAGGGCCATCGAGAGGGGCAAGGAGATTGGCAAGGAGATTGGCAAGGAGATTGGCAAGGAGATTGGCGAGAAGATAGGCGAGAAAAGAGGCAAGAACGAGCAGTCTCTCTTTGTCGCCTCCCGGATGCTCGACGCCGGCGAGCCTCGCGAGAAGATACTGGACTACACCGGCATCACCCAAGAGGAGTTCGACAGGCTTGCGGCAAGTTCGCGGGATTAAGCCGACCCTCTCCTAGAACCGTTAACAATTACGGTTCACCTTCGTCGATGGGATTGCGACTGTCTCAGCCGTCCTCCTCCGGGTGAGGGGAGGGGGCGGCGAAGATGGTGAGCTTCAGCTCGGCGTCGTCCAGAAGCCTGTACTCCGGGCGTCTGCCGGACAGCTCCTCGCTCTCCGTGATTATTATGGGAACTCCCTCCCCGCGCCTGTCCATGATGAACTCCCTCCTGCTGCCGACCGCGTTGTAGTTCATCGGGCAGCGCGCCAGCAGAGAGCTGGTCAGCTCGTTTCGCGACGACTGGCGCTCGGAGAGGCTGTCGACCGTCATGGTGTTCGGTATCGTGCCGGGGGAGTAGAGCTCCAGCCGGTCGGAGAATACGTGCAGGCGGATCTTCGCGCCGAATATCGAGTAGTCTCGGTGGGCGACAGCGTTGGTCACGGCCTCGAAGACGGCGTTCATGGAGTATTGCGGCGTCTCTATCCGGTTCGGGGCCTTGACGGCGTAGACGCGCATGTTCCTCTCGACGAACTTGCACGCCTCCCTTATCTGTATGTCCAGCGGACCCGCGATGTCGAGCGCGTCGATCTGGTGCGCCGCGCTCCGATCCTTCCATCGGTAGCGGACGGCCTGTATGAACGCGCTCGAAAGGAAGGCGCGCGGGTCGTCCGACGCCATCAGGACGCCTCCCACCGTGGCCCGCACCGCACCCTCGTCGTCGACTGCGATCAGCTTCAGCTTGCTCAAAAACTCCCGGTCGTCCCGAGGCGAGATGACGGTCCTGAACCTGCCCCACAGGGAGGGGTTCAGGACGTCCATAGAAGTGCCGGGGACAACCTGCTCGTCGAAGCTCATGAACCTACCCCCTCACCCCCGCCACGATGCTTCTGCAGGCGGCGGCGAAGATCAGGGTGTCGGTGCTGTAGGCTATGTAGGTGAAGCCCTGCTCTATGCGCGCGCGGGCCTCCTCCACCGTGGAGACGAAGATGCCGGCGGGCTTGCCGGCCTTTTTGGCCGACGCCAGCGCCCTTGCCACCGCCTCCACCATCGTCGGGTGGTAGATCTCTCCCGGCACGCCGAGCGATTGAGACAGGTCGTAGGGGCCGACGAAGATGACGTCCGCCCCCTCGACTGCGGCTATCTCGTCCAGGCAGTCCAGGCCGAGGCGGTTCTCGCAGTGCAGTATTACCATCGTCTCGCGGTTGGCCTCCCTGAAGTAGTCGGCCACGCTGCCTGCGAAGCCGTAGCGCGACGATCTGGTGAACGCCGCCCCCCTCTCCCCGACCGGGTGATACTTCGCGAAGCGGACAATATCCTCGGCCGTCCGGCGCGAGTTGACCTGCGGGGCCTGTATCCCCGCCGCGCCGACGTCCAGTATGCGCAGAACCGTCGTGGCCTCGGGGTTGGTCACCCTCACTATCGGGGTCATACCGCGCAGCTCCGCCGCCCTGATCATGTGCTGGATGGAGCCCGCATCCCCCGGTCCATGCTCGGTGTCGATTATGCAGAACTCGAACCCGGCGAGGGCCGCTATCTCCACCAGGTCCGGGCTGTCGGTGTTGATGAACAGACCGAGGGCGGTCCCGCCCTCCGCGAGGGTTCTTTTCAGCTCGTTCTTCATTGACCTCATCCTCCGTTCCATGCGTTTGCGTCCACTGCACACAATAAGACCCCTGCCGTTCATCCCTTCGCTCCGCCTGCTTCCTTCGTCGCTTCGCTCCTCAAGATAAGCGATCGACCCGGCTTGCTGCTCTTCACCGGTCGCCTGCATCCTTCGTCGCTACGCTCCTCAGGATAAGCGATCGACTTGACTCGCTGCGCTTCGCCGGTCGCCTGCATCCTTCGTCGCTACGCTCCTCAGGATAAGCGATCGACTTGACTCGCTGCGCTTCGCCGGTCGCCTGCATCCTTCGTCGCTACGCTCCTCAGGATAAGCGATCGACTTGACTCGCTGCGCTTCGCCGGTCGCCTGCTTATGTCATCCCGAGCGGAAGCGAGGGATCTTACTACGAGGTGGCACCCTGCTAGGGTCCCTCCGGCGCTTCGCGCCGTTCGGGACGACACAAGCAGGCGACCGAACGGGTGTCTTTCCGTTCGTGTCGTTCGCTTGCAGGCGACCGAACGGGTGTTTTTTCCGTTCGTGTCGTTCGCTTGCAGGCGACGGCGATGTCGATCCCCTGCGCGGCATGCCCTCGGCCGCCTTCCCGCACTCGTTCGGGGCGACAGATTTCAGTTGATTTCGCGCTTGAATTGCTCCTTGAGCGCGGCAAGCTCCTCCCTGCTTATCTTGGCGAAGCGGAGTATCTTCTCCTCGGGTTCGCCGGAAAGCAGCATCTCGCGGATCATCTCGGTCTTTCCCAGCAGGATTCCCTGCGCAAGCCCTTTTTCAATCCCCTTTTCAATCCCCTTTTCAATGCCCTTTCTCTCCATCAGGCTGACATACATATCCGAACCCTCCTTCCTCCTTGTTCGGATCGGCATCCCTCGCCATCTCCGGTAGCACGGAGCGGAGCATGTCGTGGAAGAACTCGTGCAGCAGCCCCTTCCAGAGTTCGTCGTCGGAGCGCCTGTCGTTCGCCTTGTGCTCGGCCCTCTCGCGCTGTGTTTCGTCGCTCATCCGACCGCCTCCTGTCCTGGTGCAATGATAGCATACTGGGGATTGAAGACGAAGGGGCGGAAGGTCCTTGCTGCGCGCCACTCTTGACCAGGGTCCTTCCCCTCGCCGATGCACTCCTTGAGAATCTGGCAGGAGGGGACGGTTAGCCCCCGTCCCCCCGCACCACAGGACTGGGGACGCTGCATATCCTTTGCGGAGATGAACCTGCGGGTTTAGGCGCCGCGCCTTGTCATGCCTCTGGCCGGAGCCTATAATGCGGTTGCGCGCTGAGCGCGGCGAATTCAGGGAACAGGCATGCAAGCGGAGGAATTCGCCGCTGCTTCCCCATGAACGAGGAGCGTCGCAGCTTCTCATCTTCACGCGAAAAGAGGGGTTCGGGGTTGGATCTTCGTCCTTTCCGCCGTCCGCTGTCCGTGCTAGCGGTGCTCTTTTTTGCCTTCCTTCCTGCGGACTCCGGGGCCGCGGTCGTGTTTCGTGTGACCATTGACGGCGGGGCCGAGAACCACTGCGACGGCTCCTCCTGGGAGAGAGCTTTGAACAAGGAAGATTTCTGCGACCTTATGGAAACCGGGGGCAAGGACGACGCCGAGTACTGGGTGGCGTCCGGGTCCTACGGATTCGGACTGGAAGCCGGAGCAAAGTCCTCCACCTTCCTTCTCCGCAGAGGCGTTTCGCTCTACGGAGGCTTCAAGGGCGACGAGGAGAGCAGGGACCAGCGCGATCCCTCCGCCAACCAGACCATCCTCGACGGCGAGGGCAACCTGTACCACGTGGTCACAATCTCAAAGGACGCGGACGCGAGCACCGTGCTAGACGGCGTGACCGTCAAGAGGGGCAGCGCGGCGGGGCCGTATGCGGACAAAAAGAGCGGCGGCGGCGTCTACAACACGGGCGGCTCCCCGCTCATCTCCAACTGCCTGTTCAAGGACAACACGGCTTCGAATACCGGAGGAGGCATGCTCTCCAAGGGAGGATCTCCCAGATTGGTGAACTGCGTGTTCGAGGGCAACCGGGCGCCCAGCGGGGGAGGCCTGTTCGTCGACAGCGGGAGCGTGGAGCTGATCGACTGCGCTTTTCGAGGGAACGCGGCAAATAAAGAGAGCTCGGGGGGAGCGTTGTTCGTCCAGAATAAGGCGGAAGCCCGCTGCGAGGGGTGCGAGTTCAGCGACAACTCGTCCATCCGGGAGGGCGGCGGCGCAGGAAACTCCGGGGACTGCGCGTTCGTCAACTGCACCTTCTCGGACAACCGGTCAGGAAAGGGCGGAGCA